>Ga0256840_1003821_pt1 | contig 11789 bp, 13 predicted proteins | sample 355202metaG_FD_185969 | JGI IMG/M metagenome (GOLD analysis project Ga0256840, IMG submission 185969) | Hydrothermal vent microbial communities from Mid Atlantic Ridge, Atlantic Ocean - 355-202 | ecosystem: Environmental > Aquatic > Marine > Hydrothermal vents | place: Atlantic Ocean: Mid...
ATTTTGGATTATTAGATTCTAGTGCTTTTTGCAGGTTAGTAATCTCACTTTGTGCAATATTTAACTGCGTTTGCACTGCTTGAGGAAGTTGCTGTATGAGACGTAAATGTTCCCTCTCATAGCCTTGCATTTTAAAACTCATTGCTTGAGAGAAATTTTCTCCCAGCTGTTTTATCTCTTCTTCTCGTTGCAAGAGTTTTTTATCAACTGAGTGTTGCTTAAATGAGTTTTTGAGATGTTCAAGCTCTTGAGATTTTGTATAAATTTTCTGCTTTAGTGATTGCTCTAACTGTGAAGATAATGAGTCAATGTATTGATAAAGTTCATTTGTGTCAGGCAGGCATATCTCCATAGCAGCACTTGGAGTAGCAGCTCTTACATCTGCAACAAAGTCACTGATAAGCCAGTCTATTTCATGTCCAACTGCAGATATTACAGGAGTTTTAGCATGAAAGATAGCGTTTGCAACTATCTCTTCGTTAAAAGCCCATAAGTCTTCCATGCTTCCACCACCACGACCTACCACTAAGATGTCATACTTTTTAGTGTCTGCAACTATTACTGTGTTTGCAATTACCCCTGCTGCATTATCACCTTGAACCAGCACATCATATATATCTATTTCTATATTTTTATATCTACTATTTGCAACGCGGAGCATATCTTGAAGAGCTGCTCCCGTTGCTGAAGTTATGAGTGCGATTTTTTTAGGAAATTTTGGGAGTTGTTTTTTTATCTCTGTGTTAAAGTAACCTTGCTGAGACAACTTTTGTTTTAGCTGTTCATAAGCCAATGCCAAAGCACCCTGTCCTGATGGTTCGATACTAAAGCAATTTAGTTGATACGACCCACGAGGTTTATATAGTGTAAGTGCAGCATTTATAATAACTTTCATACCCTCTTCGAGACGAAACTTTAGTTTTGAAGCATTACCCCGAAACATCACACAAGAAATGACAGAAGAGCTATCTTTGAGTGTAAAGTAAATATGACCTGAGTTATGAAAAGTGATACGGGAGAGTTCGCCCTCAACTAGTACTTGGGTAAAGCTTGTTTCCAGTAGACCTTTTATCTGCTCGTTTAGTCCTGAGACAGAGAGTGTATACATTAAAGTGACTCCATCATATCATCTATTAGTTTTTTACTAATTCTATATCCATTATCTACCGCAGTAGTTAAAAACTTCTCTGCCTCATCTTTACTTAACAAATCACTTTTTACATTTAGATAGACTATACCTAATAAGCCTATTATTTTCAAATCTAAATTTTGTGCGATTTTACGACCCTTTTTCTCATCTATAATAAGCGGTAGATTTTTCATCTTAGCTAAAGCAATAGCCTCACTCTCTCCAACATCTAACAAGTTTTTTAAGGAGTTCAAGAGTTCTGAGTTTTTTACTTCTATTATTTTAATAAATTTTGGGAGCATTATATCCTCTTTAAAGCTTATCTCTTCATAAACTGCCTTTGGAATATAAATCATTTTGAAAATATTTGATAGAAGCTCTAATCTTTCTAAATCAAACAAAATAATAAGTGATGTAGAGTCGCTAATAATCATAACAAAGTATCTAAACCTGAGAGTTCCTCTTTAAAATCATACTCTATGATGTCAATACCCATTAATGAAAGCATTTTAAGTGTCTCTTTTTTAGAACTTTTCAAAGACTTTGTAAGTTGCCCTAAAGATAGTAGTGAGTTTTTATATGCTTCTATAAGAAGTGCTTTTTGAAGTCCAAGAGTCACCACACCATCATCAAATGCCACAGCAAGCCCAATTGGCTTTGAGTGTTTTGTTATCATAGAGTACTCATGAGCCTCGAGTGATTTTGTCAAAATTGCTGGATTTATTTGTAAATCTTTTATACCAATCATCTGCATAATATCTTCCTTGTACTTCTAGTTGATAGTATTATAGCATACTTCAGTTACTTTTAATGGGGGGGGGTGTTATTATTCTTGCGAAACAACATTAAAGGCAGAGAAATTGATAAAAGTATATTATGATACAGGTAAGATTGAAGAGTATGATAGGCGAGCAGAATCACCAGAGTGTGAACTTATAGTTGCTTCTTATTTAGATGACTTTAACGAAGTTAAAAGAGTAGTTGAATTAAATAAAAATATTTTAGATATAAATGCACTAGTATTACACTCTCCAACAAGAGGTAATGGAACAGCCCTTATTCTCACTGGAGATGAGAGAATCGCCCAATACCTTCTCGATAATGGTGCCCATATAAATAAAGTATATGATACAGGTAGTGCTAAGATAACAGCCTTAGACTCTGCATTAGCTGAACTAGAGAAAAATTCTATAAAATCTTCTCCTGACAAACTTCAAAAGATTAAAGATTTAATAAGCACACTCAGAGATAATGGTGCAAAAAAATTTAAGGAACTAAATCATGAAGACTAACAACAAATTTATATCTATATTGTTTTTACTATTTATTCTATCTAGTAACTTATTTAGTGATGTAGTTTCTGAGTATTTTAGTGATACAGTTTTTGACTATGCAAAATATTCATTCAATAAAAAAGACTATGAATCATCACTAAAGTATTTTAAAGAATCTGCTAAAGATGGTGATTCACGAGCCTTTTACTTTCTTGGTATACACTATAATTTGGGATATGCAGTTCCTGAGAATATAGATACTGCAATATTTTACTACAAAAAAGGTGCCGATAATAGCGATGCTAATTGTATGAATGCATTAGGTACAGCCTATGAGAAGAAGAAAGATTATAAAAAAGCAGTTTACTGGTATAAAAAAGCAGTTAGCACCGACAAGTATCAAGCAGATGCATTACTGTCATTAGGATTAACCTACTATAAAGGTGGACATGGGGTTACTCAAAATATGGTTAAAACAGCACAATATTTCAAACAATGTGCTATGCTTGATGAAAAGATGGTTATTCTACCTAGTACTGTACAATCATGTCAAAAGAATTTAGGCATTGTGTGTAGACAAACTCCTTGGGCTTGCCAAAAGTAATAGAAAGAATCTTTCTATTACTTTTTACGAGCAATAAGAAGAGTAGATATATCCATAGAAAAACTTTTTGTGTAAAGCATCTCAAAACCTGCATTTTCTAGTTCTTCTTGCATATTTTTTACTGTTGAAAAACTCTCAATTGAGTTTGGCAGGTATTCATATGCTTCAAGGTTCTTAGAAATAAAACCTCCAACTTTTGGAAGTATTTTATTTGTATAAAAGTTCATAATTTTTGCTATAAGAGATGGGTTTTCATTTTTCATAAATTCGAGTATTACTACCAGTCCATCTTTTTTCAGTACTCTATTAAACTCTCTAAGTGCTTCTTCTCTCTCTACTACATTACGAATACCATAAGTGATACTCAAAATATCAGCAGAATTATCCGGAAGTGGAATTGCAGTAGCTTTTGATATATGATAGTTAAACTTAGGATACTTTTTTCTTGCTACATCTACCATACCGTTTGATGGATCAACTCCTACTATCTCACCAAGAGCTATACCAGACTTCTCAGCACGATCTCGCCAAAACTCCATCATATCACCTGTTCCAGAAGCCACATCTACAATTCTGTCAATACTATCTTTTGCTAAAAATTCATACGAAAGGTTACAAGCTTTTCTTCTCCATGACTTATCTATACCCATACTCATAACACGATTAGCTGTGTCATATGTTGGAGCTATGTCATCAAACATCTCTACAATTTTTTCTTGTTTTTCGTTATTTTTCTTACCTTGAGAACTCATTTATTTCCTTTTCATCCACATAATTATATCTTCGTTTTCTTTTCTGACATTTAAAATGTCAAAGCTATCTTCACTTGCATTAAAACTCTTAGAACCACCAAACGAGGGTGCTACATAACAGAGATAATAATCTACAATGTCACGAGTTAATTCGTACATAGTATCAGTTCCCTCAATCATAATATTTTTATAATTTTCTAATCTTTTAAAATCACTTTCTATAAATATATTTCTATTTTTCACACCAAAAAGAGGAATACTTTTATCGAACTCTTTTTGATGTGAATAAATTAAAATATCTGGAGCTTTGCCATCTACTAGCCTTGCATCAAGTGTAGGTCTATCAATTCTAACGGTATTACCACCGATGACAAGTAAATCACATACATCGCGCTTAGCATGCACATCTCTTCTTGACTCTAAAGAGCTGACATTACCATCATCAGTAGTCGCATTTAACCTTTGTGCCCATTTAAAATAAACAAATCTCTCTTCTAAACTTCTTTTAAAGGGAAACAGTAAAGCATCACACTCTTTTTTTAGTATCTCTGTATGTACAATGCATCCATTCTTAGTCAAAACTGTATTGCCATTTTGTGCTATTTTATTTGTATCACAAGAGCCTACATATACTTCTTGTATACCTAATTCACTAATTAGTGAAGCACATGAAGGAGTTTTTCCTTTGTGTGAACAAGGTTCTAATGTTGTAAAGAGTTTTGTGTTTTTAAAAATATTATTATGATTAGTAAGAAGATAATTATGTATATCAAGAGAGGAATTAAGTGCTAAAATAGTTTCATCATCTGTGAGTTTATAGTAAGCTGTTTGTAGTGCATTCACTTCAGCATGAGCTTCACCTGAGCGGCGATGTGCCTCAACTGCTAAAACTTCTCCATTCTCCCCAACTAGGCAAGCACCTACAGCTGGATTTGGATAAGTTAAACCTTGATATTTCCAAGCCTCACTTAGGGCTAGGTTCATATAAAAGTTATTGTCTATAATCATCTAAGAGTATCTTACCACTCGAAATATGTTTTAGCTTTTATGATGTCATTAAACTCAACTTCTACAGTCTCATCATCAGTCTCTACAAAAACTTTTGTACCTTCAACTTTTACTAATACACCTCTAGTTTTCTCTTTCGCACTATGTAGAAGAGATACTTTTTCACCAATGCTTTTTTTGAAGTGCCCAATATTCATGAGTTTACGCTCGATCCCAGCAGTACCAACTTCAAGTCTATAGTCCCCTGAAACAGGTGGAGTAACATCTAGTAAGGGAGAAATCATATGAGTGAGTTCTACACAAGTGTCAAGACTTACACCCTTGCGTTTACCATCTTCTACTTCTTTTGACATAATACTTATTCGGTAGATAGTCTCTTCACCCTCACTTACAATTACTGCATCGTACAGTTCTAAATCAACTGATTTAATTATTGATTCTATATCACTTTGTAGACTCATGATTCTTCCTCAGTTTTGTTTCGTTTTGCTATTTTACTAAAAAGATCATCAATATTTTTAGATTTTTCTAACTGCTCATCAAACTCAAAAGTGAAAGTAGGACATCTATACCAACCCTGATCTTTTAAAACAAATGTCTCAACAATAGGACGAGCTTTTCTCAAAAGTTTAAGATAATCACGTTTTTCTTGTTCTTTAAGTTGATGGGGATTTATATAAACTTTAGCATCACTTTTACCACGAGAACATTTCACTTCAAGAATATCTAGTTCATGAAGTCTTTTATCATTCATCTGACCAAGGGCTTTGGGAACTAACTCTAAAAGAACTGATTCAGTTCTTTTGAGCTTTATTTGTGCTTCTGTCATGAGTCTATAACTCTACTTTCTGCTCAACTTTCTTGAATGTTTCAAGAATATCGCCAGGTATAACATCATCATAACCACTGATAACAACACCACACTCATAACCGTTTCCGATTTCATCAACATCATCTTTGAAACGTTTAAGTGAAGTAAGTTCGCCTTCGTAGTGAACAACACCTTCACGAATAACACGAACCATACCACCACGGATAAGACGACCGTCAACAACCATACAACCAGCAACAACACCCTTAGGTATTTTAAATACTTCTTTAACTTCTGCTTGACCAGTGTTTTCTTCAGTATATTTTGGAGACATCATACCAGTAAGCATACCAGTAATATCATCTATAAGTTGGTAGATGATTGAGTAAGTCTTGATCTCAACACCTTTTTGTTTAGCCGCTGCTTTAACCGCACCAGTAGGACGAACATTAAACCCTAGTAGTACACAGTTTTCAGAATTATTCACAAGTTCAACATCATTTTCAGTAATTCCACCAACACCGCTAGAGATGATGTTAACTTTAACTTCATCATTTCTCATAGAAAGAATAGAAGTACGAATAGCTTCAAGTGTACCGTGAACATCAGTTTTAAGAACAACTTTAAGAGATTTGAGTTTACCCTCTTTAATCATCGCTGTCATATCTTCTAATGAAGACTTAGTAGAGATTGAAAGCTCTTTATGTCTGTCGTACTCATGGCGTTTAAGAGCATAAGCTTTTGCTTCTTTCTCATCTTCCATAACTGTCATAACTTCACCAGATGCAGGAACTTCATTAAGTCCTGCGATAACTGCTGTGTGTGAAGGTAAAAGAGTTTTAACCTGTTTTTTATTTTCATCAAGCATTGCTTTAACACGACCATATGCTGCACCACATACAACATAGTCTCCAACTTTAAGAGTACCATTTTGAACGATTACAGTTGCAACTGGACCACGACCTTTTTCTAAAGAAGACTCTATAACAGCAGCTTTTGCAAGTGTGTTTACATTTGCCTTAAGCTCTAAAATCTCAGCTGTAGTAAGAATCTCTTCTAATAAATCTTCTATACCCATTTTTGACTTAGCAGAAACTGCTACAAATGGAATATCTCCACCCCAATCAGTAGGATTGATTCCGTGTTCAGCCATTTGACCTTTAACCATATCTGGTTGTGCAGTCTCTTTATCCATTTTATTTAGTGCAACGATTATAGGTGCACCTGACTCTTTAGCTAATTTAATAACTTCAAGAGTTTGTGGTTTAACACCATCATCAGCAGCAACAACGATTACGATAATATCTGTAATCTCTGTACCTTTTTGACGCATGTGACTAAACGCAGCATGTCCTGGTGTATCTATGAAAGTGATGGCTTTACCATGCTGCTCAATTGTATAAGCACCGATATGCTGAGTAATTCCACCTGCTTCACCATCTGTAACTTTCGCTTCACGAATAGCATCAAGAAGTGATGTTTTACCATGGTCAACATGTCCCATAATAGTAATTATAGGAGCTCTCTCAGTTGCATCAGGATCTTCTTCGATGTCCTCTACTTCTTGAGTAAACTCATCTTTAGGGTCGATGATAGTTACTTCAACTTCAAACTCTTCAGATAAAATCTCAATTTCATCATTTCCAAGGAAATCATTCTTTGTCATCATCATACCAAGGTCAAAAAGAACTTTAATGATGTCAGACATAGGGCGATTAAGAGCTTCTGCAAACTCATAAACACGTATATCTTCTGGAATCTCAACGTGAGTTACAATCTCTTCTTCTTGAGTCGCTTTTGCATACTTTTTACGTTTATCTTTACGTACTTTTCTACCACGAGGAGCAGCTTTTTTATTTGCATTACGTCCTGCTGGTTTTGGAGCACGAGGTTTTCTAGGCTGCTCTGGAGGTAAAGGAGCTCTCTCAGTAGAGTTCAAGTCGAGAAGTGTTACTTGATCATCCATATCCATAGATACATCACTCATAGCACCACCAAAGATATCCATACGTCTACCTTGGTCTTGCTTTCTTGCTGTAGAACTACCTGAACGTGACTTTTTCTTTTGAGCTAACTCTTCTAAAACTTCAGCACTCATTTTTCCATATGAAGATACAGAAGCCTGTTTTTGAGGAAGATTGTAGTTTTCTTCTACTTTTGGTTTTCTTTTCTTTACAATTTTTAAACCAGATTTTTTAATAGCTGGACGTAATCCTGGGGAAACAACTCGTAAAGTAGATACTGGTTTTTTAACTTCAGGCTCTTTTTTAACTTCTTCAACTGGAGTTTCACTCTCTTTATCAGAACTTACTTCTTTTGTAACTTCTGCTTTAGCCTCTGATTTTTCACTAGTCGTTTCTGTTGTTTTTACAACTTCTTCTACTACTTCTTTTTCTTTTGGCTCTTCTTTAGGAGTATCATCTTTAGCTTTTTTTACAACAGTAGGTTTTGGAGTAGGTGTAGGTTTATCATCTTCACCATTCATAATATAGTTTGCAATTTTCTCTGCATCTTCCATACTAACTTTACTTAGTGCAGCTTTAACTTCTATTCCCATGTTCTTAGCTTTTTCTAAGACATCTTTTGAAGCTATACCTAATTCGTCTGCAATTTCTTTAACGCTAACTTTATCTGTCATCAGTGATGATCTCCTTTAGTTTGTTCATAAGTTGTTCCCTCTTATTTGAGCGACATTGTCGCATAAGAGCTTTCGGTAGTCTCTTGCCGTCATCTAAGCAAGTGTGACATAAGTAAAAACTTCTACCTATTCCATCAAATGAACTTAACTCTCCATCAACACATCTAAGTCTAAGTAAATCAGACTGAATAGCTCTTTCTCTGCAAGAGACGCACATTCGAGTTGGTTGATGAAAATTTTCCGCCATTATATCTAAATATTGCTTTATTTAATAGGCGTTATCGCTCTATTATAAGCCCATTATTATCAAAATCCAAAACTTTCACATTAAAGTCTGGAAATTTTTGACTGAATTTGTTTGCTATCATAGATGAATCTTCATCGTAAACAAGAGAAAAGAATGTACTTCCACTCCCTGAAAGTGTGCTCATAAGGGCACCTGCTTCATATGCTACTTTTTGCACAGCAAAAAGTTCAGGTAGAGTTTTCATTCTTGCTTTTTGATGGAATCTATCTTGTGCGGCTAATTTTAACATTTCCCAATCTTCATTAAAAAATGCGGCAACTGTTAATGCTGTATGAGATAGATTATAAACTGCATTCTCTTTTGAGTATGATTTTGGCAAAATTGTACGTGATTTTGATGTGTTCATCTGTTTGTTTGGTATCACTACTACAGCTTTTAAATAGTCTGGAAGATGTTTTCTTTGTGAGAAAACTTTGTTTTTCTCAATCGTAGCTGCATTAAAACCACCCATTACAGCTGGTGTTATATTATCAGGATGAGACTCGTAAACAAGTGCATGGTTTAAGATACGGCGTTTAGAAACTCTTATGCCAGCTGCTTCGTGTGCTGAAGCGATTGCTGCAACTATAACAGCAGAACTACTTCCAAGCCCACGTGACATAGGAATAGAGTTATAAAATGTAAATTTGAAGTTTTGTTTTTTCTTTGTTAAACGCGAGTAATGCTCATTAAAAATAGAGATAAAGAGATTATTACCTTTTAAACGCGGGTTATTCTCTCCCTCACCTTTAATACTTACACTGAAAAATTTAGAAGGATGAAACTCTACTTTATTACGAAGATCTACGGCTAAACCAAGGGAATCAAATCCTGGTCCTAAGTTTGCTGAAGTTGCTGGAACACTTATTATCAAATTATTTCCTATTGTCCAACAGCTCCTATCATGTACAGAGGAGCTGCATCTGTGCTAAACTCATTATAATCAAGCACATCAGGGAGGGTGAAAACCACTTCCGGTGCTGTTTCTAATTTTTGAGTTTTTATTTCTGATGAAATTTTAACAAAATGTAACTTACCAATGGCTTTTATTGGCTTATTTTGATTAAAATAAAATGCATCTGTTGCAAAAAGAGGTATCTCTTTTAAAATGCTCAATGATTTTAAAAAAACATAAGCCACCTTTATCGCCATAAAACTCCCAGGTCCATTTGCATAAAAAAGTTTTTTTATCAAATACTTCTTCTGTAAATCACGAAAAAGAATTGGTAAAATATCTGAACTTTTTTTCTCAGATTCTATAATCTCAAGAAGTTGATTATTTTCATACACTCCAATCTTTATAGGACTTGTGAGTGCTACTAAAAGTATATCTACCTCTTTAAGCATATGCTTTTTCTAACTCTTTCGTTTTTTCTCCAACAAGTTCTACTACTTCATAGTTTTCAGTATCTGCTAAAAGGGCAAGTGTTAGTTTATGGTTTAAGTCATGACTTCCTGCCATCGCTTCATAGTTTCCTATGAAATTCATACCTATTAAACACATATCACCAATAGCATCAAGAATTTTATGACGTACAAACTCATCTTTATAACGCAAGCCTTCTGGATTTAAAATCTTTTTTTCATCTAATACTATGGCGTTTTCAAGTGAACCACCAAGAGCTAAACCTTTTGAGCGAAGATACTGCACTTCATGTAAGAAGCCAAAAGTTCTTGCTCGTGAAATCTCTTTTTTATAGGACTCTTTAGTAAACTTTAAAACATAATCCTGTGTTTTAATAGCGGGGTGGGGAAACTTGATAGTAAAGTCATACTGCAGGTCATCCGAAGGAGAAAGTTTTACATACTTATCGCCCTCTTGAATTATGATATCTTTTTTTATGCGCATTATCTTTTTAGCAACATCTTGTTGTGCAATTTCTGCTTCATCTAAAAGTATGCAGTAACTTGCACTACTACCATCCATAACAGGAACTTCATCCCCGTCAACAACTACACGAAGATTGTCAATTCCATATGCATAAACAGCAGAAAGTAAATGCTCTATTGTAGAGATAAGATGTCCATCTTTACCTATAACTGTTGCCATTTTTGTATCTACCACATTTGCAGGGATTAAAGGGATTGATACATCAACATCAGAACGATAAAAAACTATGCCTGAGTTTGACTCCATAGGTTCCAAACGCAGCTTAACAGGAGAACCCTTATGTAGTCCAATCCCAACAAGTTCTACACTCTTTTTAATAGTTGTTTGATACATTATTTATTTCCTCTAGTTTCTGTCAATAATCTTTTTAGCACTCTTGATAACATCATCAATATTTAACTTAATCCACTGCTTATCCATCCACTCTTGAGGACGAACTTCTATACCTTGGACTAAAACACCAAAATGTAAATGGTCACCCATAGCATAACCACTTTTACCCGTATTTGCAATGACTTCTTTTTTTGTTACCCTGTCACCACTGTTTACTTTAATACTCGAACAGTGTCCATACAGAGTATATAGTCCTAAACCATGATGAATCAGAGGCATATTTCCATAAAGTCCATTGTATTCGCTGAAAATAACCTCTCCAGCATTTTGTGGTTTGATACTTGCCATCGCGTTAGAAGCTAAATCTAAACCTAAATGATATGACTCACTTATATACTCTCCACCATATGAGTACTTTCTATGATCACCAAATGTTGCTACAACTTGTGCATTTTTAAGTGGGTACATTTTATTTATTTTAAAGCTATTTATCTTTTTATCTTCTACTTTAGATGAAAGTTCATGAATAAGTGCTTCATTTTTTGCTCGTACATCTTCGTTAATTATCTTAAACTGTTCTAATGAATTTTCAACACCTTGTGTTTGAGCAAACTCTTCTGCTAAGTCTGCAATCTTGCCTTTTAAAAATCTATCGCTAAGTTTCATGTGTGAAACTTTATAGTTTTTCTGTTTTAAATATAGAGGGATGTATGCTTTAGCAACATTGCCTGCCTTGTCTTTAGCTACAACTGTCCCTTTAAAGTTGCTATCTACAACCGGCCAAGCCAAAAGTGAAATAAAGTAACCCTCTTTATAAAAAGGCTGTGCTATAAAGTGTTTGTCGTTATTGCCTTGAATGTAGAGTGTATCAAGATTTTCATCTTCTACTTTAAAGATAACAAGGGCTGAACCACCACGAGAAATTTTATAGGAGTTGCTTACTATACTTACACGTGGTCTTTTTTTGTCTATCTTAAATGTAAATACTTGTTTTACTGCGTTTCCATTTAAAAAATTCCACTTACTAACATCATTTGCTTGAACTATAATTTGAATCTCTTTA
>Ga0256840_1003822_pt1 | contig 11785 bp, 9 predicted proteins | sample 355202metaG_FD_185969 | JGI IMG/M metagenome (GOLD analysis project Ga0256840, IMG submission 185969) | Hydrothermal vent microbial communities from Mid Atlantic Ridge, Atlantic Ocean - 355-202 | ecosystem: Environmental > Aquatic > Marine > Hydrothermal vents | place: Atlantic Ocean: Mid...
GTGCCACACCATCTTCAATTTTATAAACACCGGCACCTGTAATATAATTTACATTTCGATCTTCAAAAAGCATTTCGGCAATATCCTTATTGGTGATGATTTTACCCCAAGCTTTCATAACTCCTCCGTCAATTCCAAAATCACCAAGCTCATATTCATTGGAAATCCAAGTAATTGTTGCTTTATCTCTAACTTTATGACGGTTGAGCTCATGCTCAATATTTAAAATATACTCAAAAGCAGCACCTTGACAAGTTGCTTTAGCATGGCAGGTACCAACTAAAATTTTAACGTGTTCTCCTTTTTTCATACGCTGAATCAAGGCGTCTAATTCTTTCCATGCATGTTGAGCGTGATCATAGGTGCACACAGAAACTGTTTTGTTTGTTCCCGGAAGCAACCCTTCGGTTGCACTAAAATTTAATTTAGGACCTGTTGCATTAATCAGATAATCATAAGTAACTTTTACACGTTGTCCTTTTTTATCTTCTGAAACATATTCTGCTAAAACATAAGGCATAGCCTCCTCTTGATCTCCTTCCGGATGAAAAGAAACTGCTTTTGCTAAATAATGTTTAATTCCTTTTTTCTTATAGATTGGTCCTAACGGAAAAACGGTTTGTTTTGGTGTCATTCTACCAACACCAATCCATATATTGGAAGGAATCCATTGGTAATTACTATTAGGAGAAACCATTATAATTTCATGCTCTTTCCCTAATTCTTTTTGTAAATAGGAAATTGCTGTGTGTCCTGAAACACCTGCTCCTAACACTACTATTTTTGCCATTTTAAAATTTTATTTATTAAAAGTAATACTCCAAATACCTCTTAGATCGCCAACTTTAAAGCCTGTTGCTTTATCGTTTGGATAATACGATTTAATGATACTATCAGTTTGTTTTGAAACTTCTTTACCAACAGTACCATGACATGCTAAACATTTTTTGTTTAAAATGATTGGTGCATAAAAATGCACTTTATTGTCACTTTCTTTTTGTACTACCGGTTTTAATTTTTCTTTTTTCTTTAATGAAGCTAAATATAATTCTATTATTTTTTTTTCTTCATTATTTGGATTGTTCTTTGGATTACGAATCTTATGTGATGTCCGTTTGATAGAAACGTCATATTTTTTCGCCATTTTTTCCGTTAACGGATATGCCGCAGCGTTACAAAAAGGAACAGCAACTTTTGTTCCACCTAGTTTCATTTGTTTCATTAGATTCCCTGCAAGCTCTTTCATAGTTGCTTGAGCAATTTCTTTTCCTTTAGTAGCATACATTTTTTTTTGCGTATCGGTTAAACCGGAATTACAACTAAAAAAGGAAATTAAAATTATTATAGATAGTAAAAACTGTTTCATATTTATCTTTTATTTGCTATAAATTTACATAACTAAACTCAAAAAAAGCGGAAAATAATTTCCGCTTTTAAATAATTTATAAATTACTCTATTTTTCTGAAGGTAATCCTTGTGCTGTCCATCCGTTAAAACCACCATTTAAGTTTACAACATGGTATCCTTTTGATTTTAACATTTGTGCTGCTTTCATACTTCTTCCTCCGGAACGGCAATAAACATAAACAGGAGCTTCCTTTTTATATTTTTTTTCTACTTGATTTACGAAATTAGCATCAAAAACATTAATATTATCTGCATTTTGCAAATGATCTGCAACATATTCTTGAGGTGTTCTAACATCGATTAATTGTACTTTTTTACCGTTTACTCTGTTGTAAAAAGATTTTGTATCTAATTTTTCAATAGTAGCTGTTTGTTGAACTGCAGAGTTTGTTGTTTTATTTTCGGTTGAATTGTTTTTTTTAGTTGTCTGACCACAACTTGTTAAAACAATAGATACTGTTAACAATAATAATATTTTTTTCATTTTAATTTGATTTTTAAATTAGTGGGACAAAATTAAACTTTAATTATAGTTAATAATGTAATGTATGTTACAATAAAACCGTTTAAAAGTTTTTTAAACGGTTTTAAAAATTATTTTAAGAAATATTATAAAAGTGTACTAGGACAAACGTATTCTGTTTTAGGTAAATCGGTTTCTTTTAAATCTTTAAAACCACCACGGATATCGACTACTTTATCAATACCATGTGCTTTCATAATGGAAGCTGCAATTAAAGAACGATAACCACTTGCACAATGTACATAATACTCTTTATTTGGATCTAATTTATCTATATTTTCTTTAATATTATCTAGTGGAAAGTTATCAATACCTACAATGTGTTCAGAAATATACTCTGATTCTCTACGAACATCTAAAGCTTGTTCAACCTCTCCTTTTAAAAATTTCTTTTCAAAACCGGCAGCAGAAATAGAACCTATTTTATCAACAGGATATCCATGAGCTATCCAATCTGCAACACCACCACCTGCTAAATAACCAAGTGTATTATCAAATCCGATTCTTGAAAAACGCGTTACTGCTTCATGAGCTTTAGCTTCATCATCAACAATAAAAATTACTTTTTGATTAACATCTACAATTAAAGCACCAACCCAAGGAGCAAAACTACCATCTAAACCAATCCACCAAGCTCCGGGAACTGTTCCTGTATTTGTATAAGAAGCCTTAGAACGCGTATCTATTACCATAACATCTTTGCGTTCACTTAATTTAAAGAATTCTTCTGCTCCAAGTGGTGTTGTACCTTCGCTAACAATTTCATCATACGATTTATCAGCACCTTCTTTATTCAATTTCACGTTTAAAGGAAAATACTGTGGAGGTGTTTTTAAACCGGTAGTAACTTCCTTAATAAACTCTTCTTTGGTCATATCAGCACGTAAAGCATAGTTTGTTCTTTTTTGATTTCCTAAGGTATCAAATGTATCCGAACTCATATTCTTACCACAAGCTGAACCTGCTCCGTGTGCAGGATAAACGATAATATCATCCGGCAACGGCATAATCTTGTTACGCAAAGAATCATATAAATGTCCTGCTAAATCTGCTTGCGTTAAATCAGATTTAACTGCTAAATCCGGACGACCAACATCTCCAATAAACAATGCATCACCGGTTAAAATGTAAGGCGTATTTCCTTTTTCATCTATAATTAAATAGGAAGAGGATTCCATGGTATGTCCAGGTGTATGCAATAATTTAATTTTGATGTCACCTAAAGGAAATTCTTCACCATCTTTTGCAACGTGGACATCGTATTCTGTCTGTGCATTAGGTCCAAAAACTATTTTTGCACCTGTTTTTTTTGCTAAATCTACTTGACCGGAGACAAAATCTGCGTGAAAGTGCGTTAAAAAGATGTATTTAATTTTTGCTCCATCTTTTTCCGCCATTTTAATATACGGATCCGTTTCTCTTAATGGATCAACAATTGCAGCTTCTCCATTAGACTCAATATAATATGCCATTTCTGCCAGGCATCCTGTAAATAATTGTTCGATTTTCATATTGTTATAATTTTTAGTTAATGTTATTAATTTATTGTTGTTTAATATGTTAAACACGTAAATTAGTCGTTCAAAGATACAAAATTTTACAGTTTACAAATGTAACAAATGTTACATATATTATTTTTCAGTTTGCGTGATATATTCTTTAAACTTTTTGTCGTTAGGATCGGAGATACAAGAGTTTTTATAACAATCAATAGCTTCTTGTATGCTCATAAAACAATGATCTACACCGATTTTTTCTATCAATCCGGATTTTTTAAGCGTATCCCGAACCGGTCCTTTTAAACCGGTAAACACAATTTTAACACCTTTGGCATTAAAATAATCAATTATTTCATTTAGAGCGTATATTGCACTACTGTCTAAATTGTTTAAGCTCTCTCCATCAATTACTAAAAGTTTTAATTTATCCCCTTTATACTCGGCAAATTCTTGTAATTTATCTTTAAAAAATTGCTGATTTGCAAAATGTAATTGTGCATCAAAACGTACAATTAAAATATCATCATCTATATTAACATTATTAAAACGCTTTCGGTTTCTATAAAAATGTGTTCCGGGAACTTGTCCTAAAATAGCAATATGTGGTTTGGTAGATTTGTAAATTAACATACCTAAAGATAGTACAACTCCGGTTAAAATACCTTCTTTTATTCCAACAGTTGCAGTAACTAATAGCGTAATATTAAGAATAATTAAATCTCTTTTCGAATATTTTAATAATTGTTTAGGAACGGAAAAATCAAGCAATCCAAAAACTGCCACCATAATAATGGCTGCCAATACTGCTTTTGGTAAATAGTAAAAAACCGGTGTTAAAAAAAGCAATGTAATAGCAACAACAACTGATGATATTACACCTGAAAGAGGTGTGTTTGCACCTTCTTGATCGTTTACTGCAGTACGTGAAAATCCACCTGTTGCCGAATATGTTTGAAAGAATGAACCAATAAAATTACTCATTCCCAATGCTATTAATTCTTGATTAGGAATTACTTTATAATCATTGTGTTTAATTTCTATTGCTTTGGCTACTGAAATTGCTTCTAAAAAAGCAATAAAAGAAAGTGTTAACGATATTGGAAATAATTTTATCATAATTTCTTTATCGAAATGAGGCGTTCTAAATTCCGGTAATCCTTTTGGAATTTCGCCTACAATTTTAACGCCATGCTGATCTAAATGAAAAAACTTAACAGCCAAAATACCTAAAATTACAACTACTAAGGCAGCCGGGATTTTTTTAAAATATTTTTTAAAAAGCAGAATGATAATTATAGAACCAACACCTATTACAAAAGTATACCAATTAATTTCGGCAATTTTAGAACCTGCTTCATAAACTAATTTATGGATTTTATTATTTCTGTGTAGATTTATTCCTAATAAATGTTTTAATTGGTTTAAACCAATAATCAATGCAGCTGCAGATGTAAAACCACTAATTACAGGTTTAGATAAAAAATTTACTAAAAACCCCAATCTGAAAACACCGAAAAGTATTTGTAATATTCCCATCATAAAAGCCAAAAGCACAGCAAATTCTACAAAATGTTCTGTTCCAATTTCTGCCAAAGTGGCTACTCCGGTTGCTACAATAAGGGAATCCATAGCCACAGGTCCAACTGCTAATTGTCTTGATGTACCAAAAATAGCATAAATAATTGGCGGAATCATTGCAGTATATAATCCATAAATAGGAGGCAATCCTGCAATCATGGCATATGCAATTCCTTGAGGAATAAGCATAATACCAACGGTTAAACCTGCATTAATATCACCTTTTAACCATTCCTTTTTATAATTTAATAGCCAATCTAATATCGGAAAAAATTGTTTGATATTCATTTTAATTGATTTTCGTTAGCAGTTTTGCAAAGATACGACTTAATAGAAGTCTATTTCAGTAACATTTGTTACTTTTGATTACACTCTTTAAAAGCAGGTTTCTTGCAAGGTGTTTTTAATTTTTTATGTATCTCAGCAATCGCTGTTTTTTTATCTTTAAAGAAGTGGTCATAACCTATTTGCTTGATAAACCCTCCTTTTTTAAGCACATCTTGTGCCACTAATTTCATATTTACAAAATAAACATCACCACCACGTTCTCGCCATTTTAACACTTCGCTTGTTAACCATTCGGCTCCTGCCAAATCTATAAAATTAATTCCGTCTGCAATTATTAACAAATTTTTTACATCATCTTCTTCATAAAGTTTAATAAAAAAGTCTGAAATCGTTTCGATAGCTCCAAAATAAATAGAACCATCGATACGAACAATTTTTAATTGTGAACACGATTTAGCATTTTTATCGCGAATTAAATTTACAAATTTTTTCTCTTCATTTAAACCTAATTCCGCAATATTTGGTTTGGATGTTTTTTCTAAGTAAAAGAAAAGTGCCATAAAAATACCGGCAACTAAGGCTTCTTCTAATTCTAAAAACAAGGTTCCTAATAAGGTAACTCCAAATACTATCAACTCACGTTTACTTGCTTTAAATATAATTTTTATGTGTTTAAAATCAATTAAATTATATCCAACCAGTAAGATAATTCCGCCCATGGCAGGTTTTGGTAAAAATGATGCATAATCGGCAAATAACAGAACCACAATCATCAAACCAACAGCCGAAATAATAGCAGACATTGGTGTTTTGGCTCCTGCTTGATAGTTAATGCTAGAACGTGTAAAAGAAGCGGAACTGGTATAACAAGAAAAGAAACTGGAAACAACATTGGAAATTCCTTGAGCTACAAATTCTTGATTTGTGTTTAATTTTTGATGTGTGTTCAAAGCAATAGAACGAGAAATAGCAACAGCTTCTACCAAACCTAAAATTGCTAAAATTACGGCTCCGTTAGAAAGCATTTTCATCTTTTGAAAATCAAAATCCGGCGGATTAAAAGGTGGAAGGTGCGATGGTATTTTACCAACGGTTTCTATTCCGTGTTGCATTCCTCCAAGCCAAACAGCAATAAAACTGCCGATAATCATAGCAAAAAGCATATATAACTTAGATAATTTTTTAATTTTACGTATAATCAGTGCTATTGTCAAAGTGGCAACAGCAACTGTAAACGCATACCAATTCGTTTCTTCAATATGTTTTATTATATACGAAATTATCTGATAAAAAGAAGAACCTTGTGGCACCTTAATTCCAAAAATATGTTTTAATTGTTTAAAAGCAATCAAGATTCCTGCTCCTGCAGAAAAACCAATAATTACAGAATTAGATACAAAGTTTACAAGTTTTCCCATTTTAGCTATTCCCATAAACAACTTAACCACACCTGCCATGAAAGAAAGTAAAATAGCCAAAGAAACAAAAGCTTCTAAATCACTGCTTGGCGTAACAAATTTACTAATTATAGCATATAAAACAATTGAACTGGTGGTTGTTGGACCGGAAACTAAATGATGCGATGAGCCAAATAACGCAGCAATAACCGGAGCTAACATTGCGGTATAAAATCCGTAAACGGGAGGCATCCCTGCAATCATTGCAAAAGCGACTGCTTGTGGTATAACAATAATTGTTCCTGTAATTCCGGCAATTAAATCATCTTTCCAATACTTTTTTGCCAACGGCAACCAAGTAAGGAAAGGAAATATTTTTTGAAGCATGGAAAGTTTGATTTTTAGTAGAACAAATATAAGTGTTTTTTTTATTACGTCTAAAATGGTAAATGGTATAATTTTTGTTCCTACCAATAAAACTATCCCATAAAAAAAACAATACTTTCTGTATTCCTTTTTTTGATTGTAATACATACAGCCAACAGTCAAAATCAAGCTACCGTTGAAAAATCTATTACATCTTTACAAATTGGCATATTAGGTGTTTATGTTAATAATGAATTTGCTGTATCTAAACAAATTGTTTTGACTACTGAAATTGGACTAAATAGTTCTATATTTGGTGGTTTTTCGTATGATAAAACAGGAATTATTTTAGCTCCTTCGATTACAGTAGAACCTAAATGGTATTACAATTTAGAAAAAAGAAAAGAAAAAGGAAAAACACACACCAATAATAACGGAAATTTCTTTTCTTTAAAAAACAGTTTTTCGCCTAATTGGTTTGTTATCTCTAATTATGACAATATCCAAACGGTACCTCAATTTACAGTAATACCTTCTTGGGGATTTAAACGTAATTTATCTTCTAAATTTATTTATGAAATTAGTGGGGGAATTGGTTATCGTTATATAAATTATAAAAGTATTGGTTATACTAAAAACAAAAATGAAACATTTCCTAACTTCCATTTAAGAATAGGTTATTTGTTTTAATAAAAAACAAACCATAAAAAAATTCCTTTTTTTGTTGTAATTCAAAAAAAGGAATTTTAATATAACTATTTTAAAACCTAATTGATTATTAGTTTTTGGGTTTCCATTAAATTGTTAGAAGTTGAAATTGAAACAAAATAAACGCCTTTTTTAAGATTTGAAACATCTAATGTTCGCTTAAAAAATTCATTTTTAACATCTTTAATATCTTTTTTAAAAACTACTTGTCCTTGTAAGTTAACAATCAAAATTGAAAGATTTACTTTATTGTCTTCCAAATCAAAAACCGTTTGAATAGTAATTTCTTTATTCTTATTTGTAGGATTTGGATAAATTTGAGTTGTTTCAAATTCTGTTTCATAATCACTTTTAGCTTCAAAACTTTCTTTTTTGATAATTGGCAAAACATTTCCTTTATTAAAAGCTCCATCAGTTGCCATAATTTTAACATTATCTATATAGATCTGATCATAATTGGAACTTGCATCACATTGAAAACGAAATTTAGAATTCGCTGCAAAATTATAATCTGTTGCCGAAAGTGTAATCATAGCAGAAGAAAACTCATTATTATAAAAATCATTTCCGCTAACAAAAGCTTGTACCGTTTGCCAATAACTTCCGTTATAAAAACGTACCCAAAAATCCTCTCCGGTTTCCATACTATAACTATAATAATCAAAAGAAATTTGTACGTTATTATAGGCTGTCAGGTCTAATGAAGCCGAAGTTAAAGCCGATGCTGTACCGGAATTGTCTCGTATTCTAATAGAATAATTTCCATCAGAAGAACGACTCGGACTTTTAATGCGATAACAATCACCTCCACCATCAATCCAACTATCTAAACCTGTTTCAAAAGAGGTTTCAAGCAGCACATCGGTTGTTGTATTATTATTTCCTCCGTTACCGGAAAAATTTCCTAAATCATCAAAAGTATTCTTGGCTAATTCAGTCCATTCATTCACATCAAAAATGGTATTTGGTGAAGTGATTGAAGTATTTCTTTGCAAGGTTTTATCTTTTGCAAAATAAGAACTTCCTCCGTTAAAATCACCAATAACATCCACTAAAACACCGTTTTTAAACAATGCTATCGGATCATTTCCGTTAAACGATAATTCGGATGCCGTAGTATCATTATCTGCTATGTTTAAAATTGTGGCACTTGCATTAGAATTAGCAATTACAAAAACATTTCCGTTAGCTAATTGTCCGTTTAATGTATAACCGGAAGACCAAGAACCACTTCCATTAGATTGTTTTTTAATTGTATAATCAGATAAATTCACCGTGTTTCCGGTAATATTTACAATTTCTAAAGCTTTATTATAGGAAGAACCTTCGACATATTCAGAGAAAAACAATTCATTACCGTTGTTTCCACCGTTTCCGGAAGGTAAAGTCAATACATTTACCGTATTACTTGAATTTGATGTATTTCCGGCTGCATCATTTGCCTCAACATAAAAAGAATAATTTGTATTAGAAGACAAGTTAGTTACCACAAAATTAGTTTGTGTTGTAGAATTTAAATAGTTTCCGTTTAGATAAATATCATAATCTGTTACAGCAACATTATCTGTTGATGCGTTCCAACTTAACGTAACACCGGTTTGCGTAATGTTGGAAGCTGTTAAATTATTAGGTGTAGAAGGAGCTTGTGTGTCGGTTGTATTACCGTTACCAAACAAATCTTCTGCTTGTGGTCCTCCCCAAATCTGAGTTGCAAAAGCCGGATTATCAATAAACGGATTTCGGTTTCCTTGTGCGTAGGTATTTGCTGTGTTACCGTGGTAATTGTTTCTATTAATTTCAATTTGCGAAACCGGATCTTCGGCATTCCATTGTAAAAACAAATCAATCATACCATCAGGTGTTGCATTCGCACTACCAACACCAACATTTGTAGGTTTGCATTGATTTCCGTAACGAATATACATATACATCATCATTCTGGCAACATCACCTTTCCATTCATCTCCGGGATACCAACCACCGCTTACAGAACCGGAGGTACCGTTTCCGGGAGCAAATTTTTTACTGCTTCTGGTAGAGTTCCACGTTGCATCACAAGGTCTTAGGTGATGTGCATCTGATCCCGGACCGGAAGTTCCTAAATTTGGCGTACCAAGAGATTTTGCATAAACGTGTTCTCTGTTCCAATCTGTTCCGTTATTTCCTCCGTTAGCATATTTACTTCTGGTTCTATCTGTACGATAATTTCCATCATTATCATCATAACCATAGATTAAAATTACATTCTGATTAGAAGAATCACTTGGATCTAAATCGGTTACTTGACAAGCAGACCAAATCTCTGAATAAGACAAATAATTAGTGTGTGTGTTAATTACTTTTGTGGCTAATTCGTTTTTTAAAGCCATTCCGTTAAGGTTCAAATTCACATCATTATAATATGCCGGAATCTGAGCATACGATAAAAATGAAAGTAAAAAAAGTGTAAAAAATAGTTGTTTTTTCATGTAAAATAAATTTAAGTTGTACAATATTAAGTTTAAAAGCAAAAACAAATGTTACCTAAATATTAAGGATTTACTTGCTTTTAAATTCGCTTTCATAATTTTTATTTTCGTTTTTTTAACTAAAAAATTAGTTTAAACTAAAAATTTAGTTTATATTTGTAGTGTGAAACTAAAAAATTAGTTAAAAAATGAACAAACTATTAACCAAAGCCGAAGAGCAAATAATGCAAATATTGTGGCAATTAAAACTCGCTTCAGTAAAAGATGTCATTACAAAATTTGAAGAGCCAAAACCTGCATACAACACTGTTTCTACTATAATTAGAATTTTAGAAACTAAAAAATTTGTAGCTCACGAAAAACACGGAAAAGGATATAAATATTATCCTATAATTAAAAAAGAAACGTATAGTAACCAAAGTTTAAACAAATTGGTGAACAATTATTTTAATGGTTCGTTTAAAACGATGGTTTCTTTTTTTGTTAAAAATAATGATGTGGACTTGCATGATGTTGAAGAAATTTTAAAGAACCTAAAAAAATAATATTATGACAAATTATATCTTACAAGTAATTTTGTTTCAACTGTTATTTTTAGGTGTTTACGAAGTCTTTTTAAAAAAGGAAACCTTTTTTAATTGGAATCGTTTTTATCTGATTTTCACTTCTGTTCTGTCGTATATTATTCCGTTTGCACGAATAAAATATCTAGAAAAATATGCTGTAAAAACATTTAATTTTCCGGTATTAAACAATGTTGAATCCATACAATTAACTTCTGTAAAAGAGAATGTTCAAAACCTTAGTGAATTCCGTTTTTTCACTTTAGAAAACCTATATTTTACAGGATTAATACTAATGTCTGCATTGTTTTTTTTTAAATTAAGTCAATTAATCTATAAGATAAAAACCCATAAAACAATTAGAAAATCCAATTACAAATTGGTAATTTTAACAGAAGAACAAGAAAGTGCATTTTCATTTTTTGACTATGTATTTTTAGGAAAACGTATTTTACAAAAAGATTACCAACATATTTTAAAACATGAATTAATTCATGTAAAAGAAAAACATAGCTTGGATTTACTCTTTTTTGAAATGCAAAAAATCGTGTTTTGGTTTAATCCATTTTCATATTTATACGCTTATAAAATTTCGGTTTTACACGAGTATATTGCCGATGCAAAAACCATAAAAGAAACCAATAAAAAATCTTTTTTCGAAAATTTAATTTTACAAACTTTTCAAATAGAAAAAATACCGTTTGTAAATAATTACCATAAAAAATCACTCTTAAAAAATCGTATTATGATGGCAACCAAAAACAAATCCAAAAAAATTTTAAAAATGAAGTATTTATTTATTACTGTCCGATAAAAAATTCCTCAATAATTGAGGAATTTTTCGTATAGTTGAATAATGGTCTAACCTAAAATTCAACATATGAGCAAAGATAGTATTTTTTTCGGACAGCCGATATTCGGACAAATGGTAGGTTTATTAGATAAAGTGGCCATAAATAAACAAGCAGAAAAGCACAAATCAGACCG
>Ga0256840_1003823_pt1 | contig 11783 bp, 11 predicted proteins | sample 355202metaG_FD_185969 | JGI IMG/M metagenome (GOLD analysis project Ga0256840, IMG submission 185969) | Hydrothermal vent microbial communities from Mid Atlantic Ridge, Atlantic Ocean - 355-202 | ecosystem: Environmental > Aquatic > Marine > Hydrothermal vents | place: Atlantic Ocean: Mid...
CGAAAACATCAAACTTTGGGAACAACTCCCGACTTGATGTATGATAAATTTAGCGGCCTAAAACAGGCGGCTTAATGTGTGAAAATAGTTCTTAGCTAACTGTCCGAAAATTGGGGTGCAGCTCTATAATTAACGATACGATTACTTGAACCACACTAAAGCCAATTACTACTTTTTTGGATATATTTTTATTTTGAGACCAAAAATACAAGGCTGTCACAAAGGGAATTGCAAAAACAATAATGTAGCGAATAAATCCAAAAACAGGGTATTTAAGACCATTTAAATAATAGACATCCAGCATCAAAGTTGCCGCAATCATCAAAATACTATTAAGTAATAACCAACGAAATTCAGGAATATTATGCAGTGTATTTTTAAACAGGAATATTATTAAGAATATATCGATAAACCCCAAAACAATGATCATTACATCAATATTATTGCCTTTAAGATTAATCTTATATTGAGCTTCTCTAGCACTATTTTCAGTTTGAATCGCAACTTTTCCCGTAATACCTACGCTACCAAAATATTCTGTACCTGCTATATCACCAATACCTGTGTTTATTTTAATTAATAGAATATTACCGTTGTTTTTTAAACAACCTGCAGGAATTTTATAAACACGAGGAAGATTTAAAGGATACTTTTGCCAAACATCCCATGGGGGTGATATCTCGCCAATACCACCAATTTTAACGCCATTTAGCCACGTTTCATCAGAGTTACGGATACCCTCTATAAATAGTGATAAGGGTTCCCCATCATGTGTTTTTAAACGTTCTTCATCTATATTAAATTCACGTTTATACCAAAGATAAACACCATCTTTAGGATTTTTTATAAAAATACCAGGAACTTTGGCTGGCTTCCAATCCGAAGCTTTTAGCTTCGATAAATCTTCATTTGCATCATCGGTTTGATAATACATCCATTGTGAACTAGGCTCAGTTAAATCCAAACTTTCAGAAACTACAAGCTGCATATAACTGAGTAAAATTAAAGTGAATATAAGTCGTAAAATCGCTTTAAAAGAGAAAGCTGAGTGCATCATAATGTTTTTAGATACTCTAATAATTCCAAACGCTGTACTTCATTTAATGCAGGCAATAGCATTCCATTAGGTTGTGCTGTTTTACCAGCTGCATATTCATGACCAGCATTTGAATTTCCTGTCTGCTTAGTATCAAACTCAAAACCATCATAACCTTTACTCATAAAACCCACTTTTTTATTATCAAACTCACGGCTGCCCACCCTAAACACTTCTGGTCTTGATGATTGTGGTAAAAGTAAATCATACAGTGTAGGAACAGAACCATTGTGTAAATAAGGAGCTGTTGCCCAAATACCATTTAACGCTCTAGCTTTATATGATAATAATGAGGCAAAAGGTTCTGCGCTAGTATCTGGCGTATAGTCACCTTGTTTAATTGTATTCTCGACAGGGTTTTTCAAATAAACAAAAAATAAATCATAAATCCAGTCAGACCAACGAACTAGACTATTAGAATCCATATCGGGTGTTTTTAGCACATTTTCAGTGGTTGCCATAACCATTAATGCTACAGGCGCCTTCTCTTGCAGCAAAACCTTTCCCATAGGAATATCAACATAACTCCCTTGAATTAGCCCAGTATATCCTGTCTTATTAATACTATTTTCTGCCATTTTTGCGTCTGTACCAATATTTTTAATACTTGAAAAATGTGCCGTTATTCTTCTCTTTGGGCTACTTCTATCAATATTTCTATGGCACTCTTGGCAGTATTTATTAAAGTGTTTTTTACCTTTAGTGGCTTTTTTTCGATCAATCTTCCCTAATTTTTCTTCTGGCCAAAGTGGAGATTTTAACAGTTTAATTTGTTCTTCAACTCTTGATAAATTACGCACATTAATTGATGAATGAAAACTAACACTATCTAGCACACTGGTTTCATTCCTTAAGACACGAGATAAATTAAAGCTGTCATCTTTTTTCCAATCCAAGGTGCCAAATACACCAATCACTTGGCCAACATTTCGCCCCAATGAACCTGGACCTGAGTTATTGACTATTCCATTCCAGTGCAAATGATCGTGATATGGAATATCCCAGAGGTAAGGATAACTAACAGGTGCATCAGCGCTCGTAAATAAGTGGCTAAATAGTTTCTCCTTTTGTGAATAATTTAGAGCATCTAACGTGATATCAACTAAATGTAAGTTATCTTTAGTTAATGCATCAACTCGTGCATAAATATCACGAGCTTCAGCTTTTGATAAAAAGCTATTCAAAACCTTTTTTAAGGTCTTTTTATCGACAACATGTTCAACAATACGGTTATAAATTCTTCCAAACGCGTCAAGCCGTGAAAATCCATACGAAGTATCAGCACGATTAATCCAGTTATAGGTCACTAACTTTCTTGATGTGATTTTTAATTGATCTAAAATTTCTTCTTCACTGCTAAAGTTTCTACCACCAGAAAGCATTTTTTTTATGCCATTTCTATCTAATACAGACTTAATAAAACGTTGTTTCTTTGCATTATCTGCTAGCGTCTCTTGCAGTGCATCACTTAAATCAAGTATAAAGTTCTCAAAATCAGCTTGAGCAGGTCCACCATCAATACGAATTGCTTTTTTCTCTTTTGTCGTTTGATCAGTGTAGTTTATTTGAGAGGTATGGCATGCTGCACAAGTAAAACCTAAATATTCTTGACCTTTATACTCATCTTTTACAAACCCTATAGGTAATGCATCGGGATTTGAAAATGTCCTTTTTTGTACCAGATAACGATATTTCAGAATATTTTTATTGCTTTTAAATAGCTCCGTGCTTTCCAGTTTCTCAAGTACTTGGTAAAAATCATAAGGAATTAAATCAGAGCCTTGAGAAGTATTATAAAACCACAAACTATCACTTTTTGACCAACCCTGATCTAAATAAACAGGTGTTGAAAAACTTTCATTAAACAAATCCTCTGTTAAACTGATTGCCCCTCTATCACTATCATCATCCCAAAACTCATATTTGAACTTAATAAAATTAATAACAATACCCATCAAATGCAAAACCACAATAATGATCACAATGCGTTTGACCCAACGCGTAAAATTTTTATGTTTATGAAGGTTTTTTATTAATTTTGTATTTTTTCTTACCGTAGCCCTTAGCTGTACAACTAAGCCAAGTTTATTTTTAGCTACTGTTCCCGTCATTTTACTTTTTATCCCAAGAAAAACGATGGTGCTGTGGAAACGGCCCACCCCCAAAGTCAGCTTCGCTCTCCTGCCTTAAACCAGGTCGTAAAAGTATTTGCCTCACCATTTCAGGGATCATTACCATACCAATCATCTTACCAATACATTCATGATGGCCAAAACCAAATTGGAAGCTTTTACCATAAGGACGAGTAGCATCAAACTGCTCTGGATTATCAAAAGCAGAAGGATCAAACATTGCAGAACCAATCAAACATAAAACAGTTGTTCCCTGTGGAATAACCATTTCACGGTCGGTCCCTTTTGCTATCGTATAATCTTCTGATACTTTTCGCATCAAGTAAGGTGCTATTGGTTGATAACGCAAAGCCTCCCATACTATTTTATCAAAAGCCTCAATATCATCACCACGCGCCAGCATAACGGCTTTTGCCACATGATCGGGATTCTGAAATAACTGATGCAAAGCATTTGATACCGCCTCAGATGTCGTCTCAACCGTGCCAATCAACAAACCTGCCGTATTTACCCCTTGGCGAATAATATGAAAGCCTTTTTCAAAAATAGAATGTTCACGTAGCATACGTGTCACAGTATCTGATTTAGGTTTACCACGTAAAATATGCCAATACTTTCGCATAAACATTGATAAGGCATACAACAACACCCACACATTCGCTTTTTTTCGAGCATTTTCAATCTCCTCATGGCCTACAAAATCCTGGAAACGCTGATTATTAAACGCATCATACTGATTTAAGTATGACCATTTAAGCAATCTCTTTTGACTAATACCATCAAGTCCAAAAACATCTTGTACCAAAGAAACAGGCACAGTACGCGAAAAGGTCTCTATTAGATCAATCTCGCCATTACTGCTATCCAATATTTCACGAGACTTTTTGCAACGTATTCTCTAATACGAGGAATATCTTCTCGTTGCAACAATGACATCATAATCTCACGATCACCGTTATGCATTGGTGACTCGTCTTCTGTCATCAAAAAGTCGCCCATTTTAGGTTTATACAGTGCGACCGTGAATACTTTAGGGTGGTTTAATGCCTCTACAACATCATCGTACAAGGCTAATAGAATACACTCTGTTGTTTTATAAATAGGCTTAGTTTGACGAAGTACTCGAAAAAAATCATGGGGTGAATCTTTCATCCACTGACGAATAAATGGCCATTTATCTTTATCATCTAGATTATTTAAGTAAGACATATAATCTAGATCATTAAGCTCACCATCAGGTGTGGTAGCAGACGAGCGATTACTTATCATAAATCACCTTTACGGTTTCTATTTAACAAATAAATACCATAAACCATTTTATTCAAAATAATACCTGTCCATTACGACAGGTATTGGATATTTAAAAACTAATAAGCTCAAATAAAATAACAACTTGAGACCTTGCACGAGTCGGTGGCGAAAGAAAAATTGGATGAAGTTTTATTGATTGAGGAGGAAAACGAAGCTAATAACTGATTATTAGAGCGTTTTTCAACGAAAAGCAGTGATATCTCACCCATTTTTACTTATCATCTAACTCGTACAAATGCCTCACTTATATAATCTATACAGTGATCAAACCCATCTGCATGGCCTTAGCGACCGCATTTGAACGCCCATGTGCTTCAAGCTTTACACAACAGTTAGAAACATGAAAACGTACCGTACGTTCACTGATATCCAAAGCGCGTGCAATTGCTTTATTTGACTCACCGTTAGCGGCACTCTTAAGTACCTCTAACTCTCGCGCTGTTAAAAAGTCTTTTCGAGTTTCTGATTTTTGCTGATTTATATTTATTGCTTTTGCCAAAACAGGAGAAATAAATTGATCACCTGTAATCACCGCATTAATTGCATTACTAACTTCATCAAATGCTTCTTCTTTTAATACATAACCCGATAAGCCAAGGCTTAATAACTCCTCAGCCATTTCAGGGTCCAAGTGCATAGTGAGTGCAATAAGATAAGTATCAGGAAAATCAGCCTCAACCTTTTCAACGATCATCTCTGTATTTGCACCAGGCATAGAGATATCAATCAAAGCAACATCAGGGTGATGTTGATCTATAAGCGTAAGTAAATCATCACCATTTTCACAAACAGCAACAAGGTTAAATTCAGGAATAATTTCAAAAAGACTTTTAAGCCCTTCTAAGAATAAGCGATGATCATCAGCAGCGACTAGTTTGATAGACGCTGTCACGCGTTAAATAATGTAATAGTAAAAAAGAGCTTCATAAGCTATGTATAGAATATTTATTCATTATTAGCAATTATTCTCGACTAAAAGAGAGATCTAGCTCTCAAACTATACTCCTGATACTAAAACAAACTAAGATATAACTAAGACTTCTTCAACGCTCTTACCATATCCAACAATTTATCATCATCCCATTCGCGCCCACCAATGGCTTGATAGATAATTTTCCCATCTGGGTCGATAACAAAGGTTGTAGGTAAGCCTTTGATTGGCCATTTATTAATCTCTTGCCCACTTTCATCCAAAAGTACCGTGAAATCAATCGGATATTCACCTGAAAAAGCAAAAATAGTATCCTCATCCTCACCCACATTAATAGCAAGCATGGCGATACCTTCATCCTTTACCTTTTTCCATGCACGATTCATCGAAGGTAGCTCTTCACGACAGGGTGGACACCACGTAGCCCAAAAATTAATAATAATTGGCTTACCTTTATAATCTGCAAGCTTATGCATCTCATCATCCATATCAATAAGATTAAATTCAGGTGCATTAGGCTTATTAGCAAGTGGCGTTAATGCCTGTTGAACGTGTGAAGTCTTTGATGAAGACGGTGAAGGCCCGGCATCACAAGCAATCATAAACATAAGAACAAATGCGCTGAGTAGTGTCTGTGCTAGTTTCATAAAATTATCTTAATGTTAATGTTAATGTTAATGTTAAATGTATTAATATTAATTAAAAATCCTTTGGACATTGCATATTTCTAATCCAAGCATCATGCTTTTTGTCACCCTGTTTCCAAAAGACATGCAAATCAAAAGTAGTATCGGGTTTAGGGCCCATGCTAATCATGCCCCAGTTAAAATCACCACCAGGTTCAAAACTTTGCTCAGACGGATAGGTCGCCCAGCGAAAAGCAATGCGCGATGCAACCGATACCTTAGCCCCCTTCCACTCTTTGTTCCAGTCTTCTTTTAGTTTAATAGCTTGCGCTGATTTATCTTTATTATCAGCCACCGCAATCCGCCATTCGCTCAAATCAACACTAACAGAATCTGTCTTATTATCCGCTTCAGTATTACGCCCAATAGTTTGAAAAACACAACTAGTCGCAATATCATTAGCCACTTTTGAGCTAAAGCCCCTACCCTGAAAAAATGAACGTGTTTGCTCTGGCGAACGCTGAATAAGCTCTAACTGAAAATTCCCTTTGCTTAACTTCCAAGCGCTTAACTGCGTTTCTTTATTAACTGTTTTAACAATGTTTAGCTCAACGTTTTGTTTAATCTCATCTGCTTTTAAAGTACTACTGACGACAAAAAAAGAAAACGTCATTATTGAGCAAATTAATAAAACCACTTTTTGATTCATTTTTTTACTTTTGTAATTAATAATCACTTAACCCCATACCTTTCACGGTAAGCATAAACACGTTCAAGCAAATCAGCATCATCAACCTCGGCCTCAATATGTTGAATAATATTATTCAAACCAATAATATGCGCCACCGAAATTCCAAAATCCTTCTCGACCTCTTGCACCGCTGACATCTCACCCTGACCACGCTCTTGTCTATCAATACAAATGGCAATACCACCAAGCTTAGCGTCATTTTTTGCAACAATACCAGCCGCTTCACGAATCGCCGTACCTGCGCTGATCAAATCATCAACCACCAAAACCCTACCCTCAAGTGGTGCACCCACAATATTGCCCCCCTCACCGTGATCTTTAACTTCCTTACGATTATAAGCATAAGGATAATCTTTACCGTGCTTATCATAAAGCGTCGCCGCAATCACAGACACAAGGGGGATGCCCTTATAAGCAGGGCCAAACAACATATCAAACTCAATGCCCGAATCAATAATCGCTTGAGCATAATAATCACCCAATTTAGACAAAGCTGCACCCGTTTGAAACAAGCCAAAGTTGAAAAAATAAGGGCTTTGCCTGCCTGATTTTAGCGTGAAATCACCAAATTTAAGGACATTATTGGCAATCGCAAAATCTAAGAATTCTTGTTGGTATTTAGTCATGATTATTAATCTATAATTTAATTAAAATTATTATAAGTCACCCTCATTCAATAGTGTAAAAATAATCATAGCCTAGACAAATTTTAGACATAAAAAAACCGGAGTTATTACTAACTCCGGTCTAACTTAAAACTCAGTCAATTTTTAATTGAAAAGTTCTCGTACTACTGAAGACACAGAACATCTACTCCACACACATCAATCGGTGGTGGTGGTGGTGGAACATCCGTTGTAACGGTGTAGTTAATAGTCACGGTATCTATAGATGTACCATCATCTGCCTGAATCACAACAGTATAATCACCAAATGATAGTGGTACACCAACAATTTCCGCACGTACAGCACTGACTGTATTCAACGATAAACCAGCGGGTAACACACCTGAAATAATTGAGTAACTCACTGCTGTTTCAAACGTAGATGTCTGAACTTGAACCCTCTGCACAGGGTAATTTTCATAGGCTAAAACATCAAGCACATTTGCCGTAGCGGCAGGAGTAGTAACAATATTTACTGGTCCCGAAATAGGTGAAACAAGGTCTATATTAACCGTTGCATTAGGTCCAGCACTCACACACTGCTCAAGCGTAGTACCTGTCGAACCATTATCAAAGTTAATTTCTGCCCAAAAACATACTTCTCCATTACTCGGGATATTCAATGGTGACGATGATACGCCTACTGAAAGTACTGTATCAACAGTATTCGGGCGGAAACCAATATTTGCCGTTGTGCGTGCTTTAACCAATGCCGTGCCTGAATCTGCACCAAAGACAGTCACAATAGCTTTTGCAGCACTCATACTGACATCACAGTTCCACCATGTAAAATGGCTAACCTCCGCGAACATCATCAAACCGGTAGGTGAATCAACAGAATTAATCACCTGACCAACACCTTCTTGAGTCCAAATACCTGTCACCTCATCAAGAGACCATAATGGAATACTATCGCCAGCCTGAATTGGAGTTCCATCCTGATAAGTATCAATATAGATAGGAATCAACACACCAGCATTCATCCCAGTAGCTAATTGTACTGGTTGCCCGTTTTGTGTGAAATGGTATTCAACCGTACCAAAACTAATGATAGGTGTATCTACAGTAGCACCCTCAACAACCCCTGAAAACTCACCAGGGAAGGCAGCAAGCGCTGCAGGTCTAGATACATCAACAGGAGTGATCGTTACATCAATATTACCCGTAACAATATTACCATTAGCATCCACAAAACTATTTGCTAACAAAGAAAAAGCGGCACCATCAGCACCTACCAATGTAGAATCAACTCCTGCATTAAAGCTCTGCAATGCTCCACGTGCAATCATCGAAATATCAACAGAGACACTTCCACTTAACGCAGGAGACTTAACAGGGATAACCTGATTAGCATAGCCATTAGCTGTAAGCACTAAAACAAAATTACTATCTGGGTCTAAATCAAGAGCAAACTGACCATTAATATCAGTATTTAAAGTCGCCACACTGGCTCCAGCAGAAAGAACATCGATTGATACATTAGCCAACACAGTACCATCAACAGCAGTAACACGACCGCCTACTTGTGATGTTAATGCAACCATTGCCGTAGCCGATACAGCAACAGAATCACTCGCAATAACCTCGCCATCATCAGTAACTGTCACGGTAAATACCAGCACCTCATCAGCGGGTAGTGCTGCATCAATCGTAAAACTAGGCGTTAACGTATTTGCATTGATTAAGTCAACGGGAGTTCCAGAAACCTGACTCCATTGAATAACAATCTCATTGTCGTTGTTATCGTCATCATCATCGTCGTCATGGCTTTTTTTATAATGTCTCTTCTCTTGTTCATGTTTTCTCTTATGATACTTCTTCTCTTTCTTATGTTTTCTCTTATGCTTTTTATGCTTTTTATGCTTTTTATCTTTTTTATCTTTTCTTTTTTTATGCTTCTTATCTTTTTTATCCTCATCCTCATCATTTGCAAACGTAATAACAGCGGCAAGATTAACAGTATCACCAGCAACAACCTGCTGATCAACACCTGCGTTAATAGCAACAACCTTCTCATCAGCCGATGAAAACGAAACAGTTAAAAATAAAAAAACCATTAAAATGGACTTCATAAACCAATGATTACTCATTTCACACTCCTTTGTGGTTAGATAAATACTTAATAATGCTTGGACAAAAATTTTTATAATAAGAAAAATAGTATACGTTAGATAATATATTTTACATCTAATCCATTGAATTTAATACTAATAATTAAAAATAGATATAATATTTTTGATAAGCGATAATTTAACACCAATTATTTTTGTTCGCTTTTTGTTCTATTGCATCTTATTATGTTTGTCCCCACGTACTTTGTATCACTAATAAAATAAGATAAAATAGGACAAAAAAATGCTAAGCACACAACAAAATCCATCAACAAAAATAAAACGATCAAGCATCAATACACTCATAAATCACAATACGATAAGCACTGTTAGCCCAGCCTACCTTCAAGAAATCACGTCCAAAATTCCCCTTTATAGCAGCAAGGTCGAGGCTGGTTTCGCCTCACCAGCCGATGACTTTGTCGAAGAATACCTTGACCTCAACAACCTTCTTGTCAAACAACACGAAGCAACCTTTTTTGTACGTGTTTCAGGGCGCTCCATGATCAATGCAGGCATATACCCCAACGATATACTCATTGTAGATCGCTCACTCGAAGCCAAAGATGGCAAAATTGTTATCGCCAACTTAGAAGGCGACGTCACCGTAAAACGCCTTAGCATTCGTGGCGATAACATCACTCTCAAAGCCGAAAACCCCCAACACAAAGACATACCCGTGGTTGGCGAGTTACACATATGGGGTGTCGTCACTTCGATAATTCATCAAGTTTAAAAAATTACACCTGCTATGTTCGCCCTAGTCGATTGCAACAACTTCTTCGCCTCATGTGAGCGCGTGTTTCGTCCAGAACTCAACAACCAACCCATTGTCGTTCTCTCCAATAATGACGGCTGCGTCATCGCCAGAAGCAACGAAGCAAAAGCACTTGGCATCCCCATGGGCGCACCTGAATTTAAATACCGTAAACAAATGCAAGCCCAAGGCATCACCATCTTCTCATCCAACTACCCCTTATACAGCGATTTTTCAGCCCGAGTGATGAGCGTATTAGACAAACTCTCCCCCAAGCTCGAAATCTACTCTATCGATGAAGCCTTTGCCGACATGCAAGGATTTAATCAAATCGACCTCCACCAACACAGCCTAAACATACGCCAAACCGTTCACCAATGGACAGGCATCCCCGTATCCATCGGCATAGCAAACACCAAAACCCTCGCCAAAATTGCTAACCACGTTGCCAAAAAAACACCCCGAGCCAACGGAGTCTTCATCTTCAAAAGCCAAGCACAAATTGATAGCGTACTCAAAAAAATAGCCGTAAGAGACATCTGGGGCATCGGCCGAAAATGGTCCTCCAGCCTAAACAGCAAAGGCATCACCAGTGCCTACCAACTCGCACAAGCCGACGAAGGCTGGGTACGACGACACTACAGCGTCGTACTACAACGCACCGTGCAAGAACTCAAAGGCCAAAGCTGCATCGCACTCGAAGAAATGCCAGACAAAAAACAACTACTCATCTCCCGTAGTTTCAAAGAATGCATCACAAGCTACACACACCTACGCGCACTCATCGCAGGCTACATCAGCCGCGCCAGTGAAAAACTTCGCAAACAAGGCAGCGTAGCAGGCAATATCCGCGTCTTCATTCAAACCAGCCGATTCGATCAACAAACACACTACAACAACAGCCTAAACATCAAACTAAACCAATACACCGCCGACACATCAACCCTCATCAAAGCAGGCTTATACGCCCTTGAACGCATCTATAAAGCAGGCTACCACTACCAAAGAGCAGGCATACTACTGCTTGACCTCGTCCCCGACCACCTCCAACAACTCAACCTCTTTCAAAACGAACACTATAACCAAAACGCACGTCAACGCATGCAACTACTTGACCACATCAACGCAAAATTTGGCAGGCAAACAATACGCTTCGCCGCCGAAAACAAACAACGCTGGGCAATGAACCAAAATCACCTCTCACCCGCCTACACCACACAATGGGGAGAATTATTAACCGTAAAATAAAATAGATTTTTAAGCTTTTGTAGATAGGATTTGTCACCCCTGTATAAACTGGCAACATAGGTAACAGATTAAACCGGGAACATAGGTAACACAATATCATTAAAATCAGGTATAGGAGGAAACAACTATGCCATGGATGGAGTTAGATATTGTGG
>Ga0256840_1003824_pt1 | contig 11779 bp, 12 predicted proteins | sample 355202metaG_FD_185969 | JGI IMG/M metagenome (GOLD analysis project Ga0256840, IMG submission 185969) | Hydrothermal vent microbial communities from Mid Atlantic Ridge, Atlantic Ocean - 355-202 | ecosystem: Environmental > Aquatic > Marine > Hydrothermal vents | place: Atlantic Ocean: Mid...
ATAGCGCACATAACGGTTTGCCATGGTTTGCATAAACTTGCTGAGATGAGCTTTATCTTTAGGAGTAATCAAAAGGTGAAGATGATTAGTCATAATAACGTAGGCATGCAGATAGCAATCAGTTTTTGATAAAGCATAAGCAATATCTTCAATGATCCGCACCATGTCTTCTTCTGATTCAAAGATATCCTGATGATTATTGCCACGGTGCATGATGTGCAGCGGTTGATTGGGGATAACTATTCTGGGTAATCGAGCCATGAAAAGCAATATACACCAACTATCTTAGAAAATCAAGTTGGCTGACCCCTTGATTTCCCTGGGCCCAATGTCATTAAGTTAGGAGTTTTATACAGCTAATTCACCTTGGAGACGGGGCTGTAGCATAGTATTTGTAGGGACTAAAGTCCCTCCTCCGAATGTTTTATGCTTAACTTAACGACATTGGCACCAGGCCTTTTCTAAGGCGGCTGGAAATAACTTTGATGCTAGAAAGTAACTTTTTTAAACTAATAAATGAACAGAAAAGGCCAGGTTTTTAGAATTTCAATAAAAGAACTATTCAGACTCATTTGTTAATTGGAAAATGCTGCTGAACTCTGCCTTCACATCGCCTTAATCTGCAGATATAATTTAACGACAATGACAAACTCATCCAGCCTGCTTAACCGCGACCGAAACTATCTCTGGCACCCATATAGCTCAATTGACTCCGATCAAGCTATTTTTCCCGTTAAGTCTGCCCATGGCGTACGCATCACCCTTACCGACGGCCGTGTATTGATTGATGGCATGTCTTCCTGGTGGAGCGCCATTCATGGCTACAATCACCCTGTCATGAACCAGGCATTGACTGATCAGCTGCAAAACATGTCTCACATTATGTTTGGCGGACTAACCCATCAGCCGGCTGTCGACCTAGCCGAACAATTAGTCAAAGTCACGCCTGAGTCGTTAAAAACCGTATTTTTTGTGGATTCTGGCTCTGTTGCGGTTGAAGTGGCAATAAAAATGGCCATTCAATATTGGCATGCAAAAAAACAGCCTGAAAAACAGAAAATGCTGACTATTCGCCATGGCTATCATGGCGATACCTTTGGGGCTATGTCGGTAAGCGACCCCGTTAATGGTATGCACAGTCTTTTTTCAGATACGTTAATAGAACAATTTTTTGCCGAGGCTCCCTGCTGCCCGTTTGATCAGCCCTGTTCAGAATCTGATTTTTCCTCATTGCGAACCCAACTAGAAAAAAATCATCCGAAAATTGCTGCGGTAATTTTGGAACCTGTTGTACAGGGTGCTGGCGGCATGCGCTTTTATTCTCCTGATTATCTAATACAGGTTCGCAAACTTTGTAATCAATACGATGTACTATTAATACTTGATGAAATAGCAACTGGGTTTGGGAGAACAGGCAAACTGTTTGCCTGTGAACACGCTGAGATTGAACCTGATATACTTTGCCTTGGCAAAGCATTAACTGGGGGATACATGACGCTTGCCGCAACTTTAACCACCCACAACATTGCTCAGACCATTAGCAATGGAGAGCCTGGACTGTTTATGCATGGCCCAACCTTTATGGCTAACCCCTTAGCCTGCAGTGCCGGATTAGCTAGCTTGAAATTGCTATTAAATTCCCCCTGGAAAAACCGAATAAATTTGATAGAACAGCAGCTTAGCATAGGCTTAAAACAATGCAACAGCTATCCTCAAGTAAAAGATGTCCGCATTCTTGGGGCAATAGGTGTAGTAGAATTGCACAGGCCCGTTAATATGTCGCTAATACAGCCTCAATTTGTTGAAGCGGGTGTCTGGGTCCGCCCTTTTAATAATTTAGTCTATCTGATGCCGCCTTATATAATAGATAAAAAAGATCTAAATACCTTAACCAGTGCTGTCGCTGCAATTATTTCCAACATTAAGGATTAGCTATGAATAACGATTCAAAATTACGCTGGGGCATACTTGGTGCTGCCCGTATTAATCAGCAATTAATGCCGGCCATTGTAGAGGCAGGCAATAGCACGCTTGTTGCGATTGCCAGCCGCCGGCCGGGGGCTGCGGCTGAGACGCTTGCAAAATATGCCCCACAGCAAAAAGATGTAAAAATCTACGGCAGCCCTGAACAACTGCTTGAAGACGATACTATCCAAGCCGTTTACATTCCCTTGGCCAATAAAGAACATGCTGAATGGACATTACGAGCGATTGAGCATGGCAAACATGTATTGTGTGAAAAACCTATGGCTCTCACTGTTACTGATATTGAAGCAATAGAAAATGCCGCCAAAAAGCAGAATGTAACTGTTATGGAAGGTTTTATGTATCGTTTCCATCCACAGCATGCACGGGTAAAAGAAATTATCGATTCTGGCTTAATCGGTGAGGTACGTTCTGTTAGGTCTTGCTTTTCCTATTTAATCCAGCCTGCGCGCGAATACCGCATTGACAGTACCATTGAAAATGGCAGTGGTGCCATGTGGGATATCGGCTGCTATGCCATTCATGCAGCCAGACTGCCTTTTTATAACGAAACACCTGTTGCGGTAACTGCTATGGCAAAACATATCGCAAGTGGGGCCGATACCAGCTGCAATGGCATTATTGATTTTGATGATGGTAAATATGCCCATTTTGATTTTGGCTTTGAACATGCCCGCCGTGCAGAATATGAAATCATCGGCACTAAAGGAGGCTTAAAGTGCCATAATGTCTGGGCAAAACAGGCAGAAACGCCTGTTATTTCCTGGTGGACAGAAACAGGTCAGCAATGCCAAGAGACACTGGCTCTAGCCAATCATTTTCGCTTAGAAGTTGAGCATTTTAGCAATTGTGTACTTAATGGCAAAAAGCCGGCTTTGTCACTTGAAGATGCTAAAACCAACTGCAAAATTATTGTCGCCACACTTGAGTCTGTTAAAAGAAAACAACAAATAAAGTTATCCTAACTTGCGGAATAAGCAACAAATAAATAAAATGTGTTGCTAATAGTGTAAGTTACTGGTAAATTTTAATTAACTTAGGTAACGCGCATTAAATAACCTACCCAGATTGCGCAGGATTTTTATTCGTCTTCAAGGCGCAACGAAGGGAGCATAGCAAGCTATGTGACCGAAGTTGCAACGCTGAAGACGGATAAAAAGACAAGCAAGATTGGTGGGTTATTTATTGCGAGTTGCCTTAATCAATCACACTCGTTAAGGAAATATAATTATGAAAAAGACTTTATTAACCGTTACAGCCATAGCAACGGCTGTTTTATCTGGCTGTGCAACACAATCAACCAGTACATTTCAGCCCTTCCAGGCTAAAGACTTGAGCGGTTTAGTTCGTTCAGGCCATTTAGAGCAGAAAAAGAACACTGTTTACGTTATTAATGATTCCTCATCATCAATGGGTGAAACATATGAAGGTGCTGGTTTTCCAGGCCAATCCAGCCCGACTAAACTTTCAGTAGAAAAAGAAATATTGAACAGAATGAATAAAACCATTCCAAATATTTCTTTATCTTCAGGCCTTAGAAGCTTTGGTTACGGCCCTTGCACAGACTGGGGATACACTAAGCTAAACCAGCCTGTGCAATCTTACTCTTCTTCATCGTTTGATGCTGCAATTAACTCCCTGACCTGTTCTAGCGGCGGGACCCCCGTTGCCTCAGCTTTTTCAGCGGCAAATGCAGACCTTGCTTCAGCACCTGGCAATATCGCTGTTATTCTTTTAAGTGACGGCCATAATTATGATGTATCTCCGGTAGCGGCGATTGAGACGCTTAAGGCGGCACATGGCGACAAACTTTGCCTTTACACTATCTGGGTGGGCAACGAAGCACAAGAAAGCGGCCAGGCCATTCTACAGCAATTGTCTGACATATCTGGATGCGGCTTTTCTACCACTGCAGATGCAGTGGCATCAAGCAATGGCATGGCCAACTTTGTCGGCAATGTCTTTTTTAGCAAAGCAACTCCTGCAGCCCCTGTTGCACGTGAGGGAGACGCAGATAATGATGGCATTTTAGATAGCCAGGACAAATGCCCAAACACTCCAAAAGGCGCGGCAGTTAATAAAGACGGTTGCTGGGCATTCCACGGCGTTCTTTTTGACTTTAACAAAAGCACACTTAAACCTGGGTATAAGAGTTTATTTCGTAACGCTGTCACCGTGTTAAAGCTAAACCCTGAATTAACTGTCGAAATCCAAGGCCATACAGACAACAGAGGCCCAGCGTCTTACAATCAAAAATTGTCTGAAGAGAGAGCAATGGCTGTTAAAAAACACCTTGTTAACAGTGGCATCAGTGCTTCTCGCCTAACAACTGTTGGTTTTGGCGAAACTCGTCCTGTAGCGTCTAATGATACAGAAGAAGGCAGAGCCCATAACCGTAGAGTTGTCTACAGAAGAACTGATATGTAATTAAAGTATCAATCTTTATACTTACAAAAAAAGGAGAGCATTGCTCTCCTTTTTTTTGTTTCAAGAGGGACACACCTGTTGAAACAAAACTCAAACAACACACTTCACAGTTGATTGCTAAACTTTGCTGTAACTGGTTAAATATTAGGCTTAAGGTAACGCGCATTAAATAACCTACCCAGATTGCGCAGGATTTTTATTCGTCTTCAAGGCGCAACGAAGGGAGCATAGCAAGCTATGTGACCGAAGTTGCAACGCTGAAGACGGATAAAAAGACAAGCAAGATTGGTGGGTTATTTATTGCGAGCTGCCTAAGCAAGCTTTTAGCTCACCAGATGGCCAGGCTATTTTGCTTCAAGGCTTTGTGAAAAATCCACGTCCAACTGGTTTATTTAGGTTCAAACTTAAGAATTCTCGTTTACCATGAGAATGGCAAAATACAATTCATAGCTAAAACAGAACAGTTAGAAATCGCTTATTCATTATTGTATTTTTTAAATATCCCCCACTCCCTTTACCGTTTGCAAAACGATAATCCATCTGTTCTATTGCCTGCATTGAGCTAAACTAAACTTAGAAGAAATAATAGGGGCTTTCCACCAGACATAAAAAAGGGAGGCACCCTCACGGGAGCCTCCCTTTATATCTAAAGCGAATAACTATTTCTTAATGCTCTCAGCAATTTTATTGAATGCTTCAACACGTTCTTTCCCTGTTTTCACCAAGTCAAGACCTGTATCTATAATTATTTTAACTAAACCAGGTGTTTTATAAACCATTACACCAAGATAGGCAACAATGGAAACTGAGATAGCCGCTCCAATAACGCCCCCAAGGCCAACAAGACCGAAAACTTTAAGAATTAAAACAACCAAATCCAGCGGAACCAAAACCATAGCGCCAAAGTAGGCCAAGACCATGAATGTAAAAATGACAAAAACAACAAACTGGAGCAACCTTACCAAAGCGACATTAACTTTATTCATAACTGTGAATTTCCTGCAAATGGGATAAAAGCTTAATCTGAGCCCCTCGACTCAGACTTAAAACGAATTTTACTATTATATCTTATAATCACTCACTCTCAAATGATTCTGCAACATCATTTACAAACAGCGGGTATAGCAATGCGCCTGCCAAAAAACCGCCTAAATGGGCCCACCAGGCAACACTCAAGGCAATACCGTCAAACACAAGCGATGCTGTCGCATTTTGCAACTGTATAATGACCCAAAAACCCAAAAAGGCTATCGCAGGAAGCTCAAAAAATATCGGTAAAAAAAACAATGGCAGCCAAATAACAATCCTCGCATAGGGGTACATAAAAAAATAGGCACCCAGCACACCGGCAATGGCACCTGATGCACCAACTACAGGAAAGGTTAAATCCGGCTCAAAATACCACTGTACAACCGTCGCAAACAGACCGCACCATAAATAAAAAATCAAAAATTTCACATGCCCCATTCGATTTTCAATACTTTTTGTAAAAATCCACATAAACCACATATTAATAATAAGGTGCACCCAGCCACCATGCAAAAATAGGTTAGTCAAAAAAGACAGATAGTTATCAAAAGGCAAACCAAAGGCTGCTGACCAGTTTGGGTTTGAATAGCGAATAGGTACCATGCCATATAAATATGTAAGCTGGCGCTGCATTTCATCCGGCATCATTTTCATTGAAATAAAAATGACAGTACACACCAGCATAATTCCCCAGCTGACATAAGGCCTGGTATTGCAGAGAATATTGTCTCTAATTGGAATCATGATATACCCTGCACAATTTTATTCATTTTTTTTATAGCCATCTGTATTTTTTACAACCCAGCGCACTTCTTCCGACTGCAATATTTCTTTTTTCCAAAAAGGTGCTTTTGACTTCAATGCTTCCATAATATACCGGCTGACATCAAACGCATCACCGCGGTGCGAACTCCACACCGCAACCAGCACAATAGGATCTTCCGGAAAAAGGTCACCGACTCGGTGTACTACTAGCACATCAATTACTTGCCACTTTTGCATGGCTTCTTTAATAATTTTACCTAACTGGACTTCGGTCATTCCAGGGTAATGCTCCAAAGCCATTCCCTTAACATCATCACCTTCATTAAAATCACGCATAGTACCGACAAATATACTGGTTGCCCCAACCTTCCCCTTCATTTCCTTAGCTGACAACTGAAATAGCTGAATTTCCTGCCAGGGATCAAAAGGCTGATTCACAATTTTAATTTCCACCTCAACCTCCCGTCACTGGCGGAAAAAAAGCCACTTCATCAGCATCATTAACCAAACTGTCAAAGTTAACATATTCCATGTTAACTGCTGCCAGGATGTTCTCTGGCATTACTGCCCCTTTATTGGCCTGCATCCACACATCCGCAACTGAAATAGCTTCAACGAATGCCAACTCATCTTCAGAGCGCCCAACAGACTCCTTTAAACTGGCAAAATAACGGACTTTAATCGACATTAACAAAAGATCCTATAAAATAGACAACTAGAAAAACTACTATACAAAAAAATGACCCATTTTACTCATTTTAATCAATCTGGCGAAGCCCATATGGTCGATGTTGGAGAAAAAGAGATTTCTCAACGCACCGCCATTGCCGAAGGCTTTATTGAAATGCAGCCTGAAACACTAACTTTAATCACCCAGGGAAACCATAAAAAGGGGGATGTACTGGGCATTGCCAGAATTGCAGGCATTATGGCCAGCAAAAAAACGGCAGAACTAATTCCGCTTTGCCACCCTCTTCCCATTACCCATGTAGAAATCAATTTAACGGAAGAAATGGATAAACACCGCATTCATTGCCAAACCACTGTTAAGACCAACGGTCAAACAGGCGTTGAAATGGAAGCATTAAATGCCACCCAAGTTGCATTGCTGACTATTTATGATATGTGCAAAGCGGTAGATAGGGGAATGGTGATTCAATCAGTACAGCTAGTAGAAAAAGAGGGTGGAAAATCGGGACATTGGCAGCGGACAGCACCGACCCTTTCATGCTGAACGGAGTATCATTATAAGTACTGTAAAAAGTGCCAGCATTTAACTAAAAAAACTTGGAGACCCCTCCCAAAACTGCTCCATGAATTATTTTTCAGAAGCCATCATTTCGGCATTGCAACTCATCATACAATTTGACCCTGAAATATATCAAATTGTATGGACTTCAGTAAAAATTTCGCTGATTGCCACTTTGTTTGCCGCCTTTTTTGGCATATTGCTAGGCATTATCACTGCTATCAGTCGATTTCCTGGAAAACGCTTAATACAGCAGGTACTCAATACCCTAATGGCTATGCCAACTGTAATGATAGGCCTTGTTTTCTACGGTTTACTTAGCCGGCAAGGGCCATTGGGCGAACTGGGGCTGCTTTACACTGAAACAGCTGTAATAATAGGAGAAACCTGCCTGATACTCCCCATCATCATGAACATGACCTTAGTTGCAGTTCAATCAGCAGATCAGCGGCTTATTAGTACCTTAGTCATGCTGGGAGCAAGACCCCATCAGCAAATATTGCCTGTTCTCAGCGAGTTGCGCTTTACTATCCTTGCGGGGGTAGTTACCGGTTTTGGCCGAGCAATAGGTGAGGTAGGTGCGGCAATGATGCTAGGAGGCAATATTCAAGGAGTAACTAGAACCATGACAACCGCTATTGCTTTAGAAACCAGCAAAGGTGACTTTGAATTGGGATTAGCATTAGGCATATTACTGCTGATTATAGCCTTTGCAATTAATCTGCTATTGCAATTATTTAATACAAAGGGCATCGCCTAATTCTAATTGGGAGCATGTTAAAAGTAAATCGCAATAGCTATTGGGGATAATAGGTGATTGCATCTACAATGACAGCAGGTAAAGCAAAAACAAAATAACTACTGATAATAGTGCACTCAAGCCCTTCCAAAATTTCAAAGGACTGCGTTCTATCAAAGACAAATCTGCAGTATCTTTTAAAAAGACCGAATTAGGGTTGGAAAGGTCATATAAAAACTCAGATAAAGTTTCATATCGCCCTTGAGGGTAAATTGAACAGCCTTTTTTTAAAGCACCGTCTATCCATACTGGTACCATGGTGTTTTTCTGGAAACTTGGCACATATTGCAGCTTTGCTAAATTTATTCTATTTGGTTTCTCAGGCATATCACCGCCAAATGGCAAGGCACCATTGATCATTTCATAAGTAATCACAGCCAATGAATATAAATCCGATTTTACTGTCCCCCTATCTCCCAGGTGATATTCGGGGGCAGTATAATTAAGTGTACCTAAAATATTGCCCCCCTCTTGCTCAATCGGCAATATCTCAGTAATCCCCGCAATTTTCACCGATCCAAAATCAATGATTTTTACTGTCCCGTTATTATCTATCATTATATTTTCAGGCTTTAAATCCTGATGAAGCATTTCCATCCGATGAAAAGCACGCAAACCTTTAACAATCTGTTTAACAATCCCCCTTATTTCCCGTATATAAGGTTTTGTGTGTGAATTCATCCACTCTCTTAACGTTTGACCTTCAATATACTCAGTGGTGTAGTAAATACAGCTTTTAGGTCTATCTGATCCCAAAACTTTAAGTACATTTTTATGCTCTACCCGTTTACCAGCCCATTCTTCATGCAAAAAATGATCTATATACTGCTTATCCCCTTCATATAAAATAGACGGTGTTTTTAAAATGACTTGAGTATTTGTTCTGGTATCGAAGGCACGGTAAATTTGCGTTCGCTTGCTCGCGTGCATTTCTTCTTCAACTCTGTAGCCATCCAGCACCATTCCCTTTTCTAGCAAAGGAGGAAAAGGCAAATTTGCATGCTGGCGTATCAGTTCATCTTCTGTTGCCAACGGTATTTCATCAACCGTGAACAGTTGACAGCTTAAGTTATCATTACTTTTATTATCAATAGCCTGCTGCACAATCTGCTTGGCAATATCACTCAGGCTATCTTTTGACTGTAAAAGATTTTTTAAGTTTTTTTCTTCAACAAACTCATGCACGCCATCGGTACTCATAAAGAACAGATCGCCTTTTTCCAAAGGGAACGCTTTATAATCGACCTCTAACCGCGGCTCTATTCCCATGGCACGGCTTAAATAATTCTTTTCATCAGATACCCAAACGCAATGGTCCCGTGTCATCTGCTCCAAATTGCCACGTCGCATTCGATATATTCTAGAATCACCTATATGAAAAAGATGGGCAGTGGTTGATTTCAGCACCAATATGCTCAAAGTACTCACCAACCCTTTGGTTGACTGATACCTCTGCTGCCCCTGACTATATAGCCAGGAGTTGGTAGCAGAAAGAATTTGCTGGCCTGATTTTTTTACTGACCAGGAATCAGGGGTACTATAATAGTCACTTAAAAATCCACTGACACAGCACTGACTCGCTTCATGCCCCGCATCACTGCCACTCATTCCATCTGCAATGGCTACTGCAATGCCTTTATGGGTCAACTGAGCTCCTGTTGGTATTGATGCGCCTAAATAATCCTCATTTCTTTCTTTTGTGCCTTTAGTGGAAAAAGCGCCTAGAGATATTTTCAGTATGGGTGCGGTCATGGCAAGCGATTATTAATAATGGTTGTGTCAGGTCTGTGACAGTCACGTTTAGGCAGAAACAATCTTGTAACCGTCCTTTTAAACTATATGGGCAGATCACGTAGGATTGCCCATACACAGTATCAGCTGCTATTTAACCTCAATCATTTCTACCGTACCATCTTCCAGAATCTCAACCATATGCCCTGATGGCTCATCCAGAAAGAAAAGTACCATTAAAAATACAAATGCGGCCGTTCCAGCAATGGTCATAAAGAAAATATCAGTTGAGACAAAGGAAAACACAGTTAAAAAAGCAAGCCCTCCGACATTGCCAAAGGCACCAACCATACCTGCAAATTGTCCTGTCATTCTGCGCTGAATTAATGGCACCATAGCGTACACCGCTCCAGACCCGGCTTTTGAAAAGATACCGGCCAATATAGTGGTCGCCACAACTGCCCATAAAGCCCAATCGGTAGTGACTGTACCTAGCAGAAAGAAACTGCCGGCAGCTCCACTGGTAACTATTCCCAAGGTAATTTTTCGGCCAATCTTATCGCTTAGCCAGCCGCCTGCAGGTCTTGCGAATAGGTTAATCACCGGATATATACCTGCCAATACACCCGCCAAAACAGGCTCTACATTAAAAGTATCTACGTAATATAAGGGCAGCATGGAAACAACGGCCAATTCTGCACCAAATGTTAACATATATGCTAAGTCCAAAATAGCTACCTGTTTAAAGGCATAGCGCTGTATTTCAGGCACTTCGGTTTCAAAGATAGGTTTATTGACCTGAATGATTTTCCATACCTGAAAAACATATAGGACAGCCAATGTTGCATACACAGCATAAGCTACAGTTTCATCAATCCAGTGCATTTTTGCCGATAGCTTCCATGTTAAAACACTTAAAGCAATATACATGGGAATATTCATAATGATATACAGCAGCAAATCCCCTTTGCTGGTCACTTCCAATGCCCCCATTTTTTTCGGCTTAAAGTAAGTTGAGCCTTTAGGCGTGTTCGACACACTGAAATAATAAATCACCCCGTAAACAATTGCCACGGCACCTGTAATGCCTATTGCATATCTCCAGCCATTTTCTGCACCAAAATAAATGGCAACTGAAGGCAGGATAAGCGCGGCACCTGCTGAACCAAAGTTGCCCCAGCCTCCATAGATACCTTGTGCAATACCAGTCTGTCTAGCAGGAAACCATTCGGAAATCATCCGAATGCCGACAACAAAGCCTGCGCCCACAAACCCAGATAAAAAACGTACGATAGCTAATTGCTGATAAGTTTGAGTAAATGCAAAACCTATACTGATCAGCCCGCCTAAAATCAAAATGGAAGAGAATAACTGTTTAGGACCATATTTATCGACTAACATGCCGACCACAATCCGTGCAGGAATAGTCAGGGAGATATTTAATATCAATAGTATTTTCACTTCCTGTTCAGTCAAATGCATAGCATCACGAATAACCACCATAAGCGGTGCATGCGCAAACCAAACCATAAAACTAAGAAAGAAAGCAAACCAGGTTAAATGCAGCGTTTTAATTTCTGGTTTGCTAAATGCTAATAAATTTAACTTATTAGTAGCCATTTGATAGAGTCCTTATGTGAAATAAATGATTTATTTTAGTTAAAAAGCATTTTTTATGCCACAACACAAGAAAGCCTTTGTTTATAGTATATCTTGAGTATTAGACTCACGTATAAGCCTCTATAGCTTTCTTATTTAACCGCTTAATCACATCAGGTTTACTATTCTCCACC
>Ga0256840_1003825_pt1 | contig 11776 bp, 3 predicted proteins | sample 355202metaG_FD_185969 | JGI IMG/M metagenome (GOLD analysis project Ga0256840, IMG submission 185969) | Hydrothermal vent microbial communities from Mid Atlantic Ridge, Atlantic Ocean - 355-202 | ecosystem: Environmental > Aquatic > Marine > Hydrothermal vents | place: Atlantic Ocean: Mid...
CACCAGCACAGTTTAATTTTGAGGATACCACATTCGGAGCAAATACATTAATCTACTATCGCATAAAAATGATAGATACCTCAGGTAATTTCACATATAGTTCAATCATAGAAATTAATTTATCAACAGCAGGAGTAGATGAAAGTGATTTATTAAACAATAAATTAGAGTTATATCCAAATCCTACAAATACAAATGAAGTAACACTTAAGTTAAATTCGAATTTAATAGATAGTAATGCAAAGCTAGAATTGTATAGTTTACAAGGCAAACGATTAGCAGTACAAACCTTAAATGTGATTGAAGGGGCAAATAGCTTCAAACTAAAAATAGGAGAAGGATTAACAAATGGAATTTACTTAGTTAGAGTATCAACAACGAATTATATAAAAACAGTAAAATTAATAGTTGAAAAATAAAAAACAATCAATATTCAAATAAATTAACAACAAGGGATGAAACAAAAAATAGTATTACTATTTGCCATTTTAATAATGGTAAATATACACGCACAAGACAGATTTACAACATTTAATTCAGGAACTGCTTTTACAGCAATAACAGTAGATGGGGAAAACGAAAGAGTTTGGGCAGGTACCGATCAAAGTGGAATTTTTAAATTAAATATTGATACAGAACCACTAGCATCTAGTTTTACAATATTTAGTGGAACTACTAATTTTTCGAATCTTAAAGTCAAAAGTATGGCAGCCGATAAATTAGGTAATGTTTGGATTGGACATCATGGTGTTAATTTTGTAGGGTCACAGGGAGGCTTAGATAAAATCAATAGTTCTTTAACTGTTCAGCATTATTGGCCAGAAAGTAACTGGAGCTCGTATTTATTAGCTTATCATCGTAATGATGGAGTAGGTAATTTAAAAACAAATGCAATTACAGTAGATAAGAACAATACAGTTTGGGCTGCACATCACTATAGAGATCTAATATCAAGCCCAAATTATTTTATGATGCCAGGTACAATATCCTATAAAAGCTCAGGACAAGATAAGTTTATAACTAAAGGGGGTTGGAAAAATGCATCAGGAGTAATAGCAACTCAACCACCTGAATTACCTTATCCTGCTTTTACCACTAACCCTCCAGCAAGTCAATCAGCACAGGCAAGGGTTTTAGATGCAATATCAAGTGATGATACGTATGTATGGGTAGGAATGAGAGGTTATAAAGTAGTTGATGGAGATAATGATGATTATAATAATCCATATATACCACATAGAGTTTTAAGGTATAAATTAGATGGTACACCGGACTTATTGGGTACAGCATTAAATGGAGGACTCTCATTTGAAGATATGGGGTTCTCTCCAGGAGGTGTTATATATGCAATATGTGCAAATAATAATGATGGAACTTGGGTGTCTACTAGTGCGCCAGGAAAAGGATTTTCAGTTTATAAAGATGGAACTTGGACTCAGATTGATAGAAATACTGTTGATGCAGATGGAGGGGCATTTACTAACCTTTTACCTGAAAGTACAAGATTTAATAAAAATGCCATGTGGCATGATGAAATGGGCAGAGTGTTTATGGGAACAGATAAAGGATTAATAGTATATAATGGTGTAGGAGATCCAATAAAAGTAAACTCCTATAAAATATATACAAATTATGAATTTGGAGGTGCAGATAACGCATTAAACGTTGTAGATGCAAGTATGACATCAATCAATATTATAGCAGGTAGCGCAGATCCAAATAATAGGCATAGAAGTTGGATAGCTACAACAGATGGAGTAATGGAATTTTTGTTATATATAGATGAGGTAGAATTTTATCATGTATATGATCATTCAGAATATGATGCTTCTAAAGAAGACACAACGAGTAATATAATTTTATTATCAACTTTAAAATCAGAAACTTTAAGAAGTACACAAACAGATGATGGCTTAGTGCCAAGAGTAGCAATAGATGGTTCTGGAGCAACAGTACTAAGGTTTAAAACAGATGATGCTAAGGAGTTTTATGAAGATCCAACAAGATACAAGCTAGAAGTTACCTCAGAGAATGACAGTGATGTAGGAGGAGAGGAAAGGTTTGGTAAGTTTGAAATAAAAGAGCTTTCGAGTTATGGACTTACTTTTGATGAAATAAGTCAACTAGATTATGTCGAGTTTATCTATACTCACCCAAAATATATTCATGCGGATGATTATGTTACAGACCAAATTTTTGGAAAACTTGAGTTTAAAATTATGGATGTATCAGATGATACAAATCCAATAGAAATATTTAAACATCCAATTAAAATATCATTACCTCCGATTTTAATAGGTCATGGTGTTTGGTCAGACATAAGTTCAGTTAAGTCTATTGAAGATTATTTTAAGACCAAAGGATTTCCTGATTACACTTTAGTTAGAGTTTGGAGACCAGCAACAGATCCTCAAATAGCAGAAAATTCTTTTATGGAAGATTCTTGGGTAATACCAGATTATATAATGACATTGAAATATCAAGCATTAATAAATAATTTTTCAGTTGGGAAAGTAAATGTTTTTGTACATAGTAGAGGAGGTTTGTATACAAGAGGTTATATTGAAGAAATTGATTCGAATATTACCTATAGAGATAATATAAACTCATTAACAACAATAAACACACCACATTTTGGTTCTCAAGGAGGTAATTTTGCACTAGATAAAAGAACCATTCGATGGGGAGAAACAAATTTAAATATGTTTTTTAATAGCTTAATTAACCTTGGAACTTTAGTTGCTGAAGATCATGAAATACCAGTTAGTTTTTTAGGTCAAAAAATTGCAGGTATATCAGAAGCAGAGAAAGTGAAAGTAGAAGGAGCAAAGCATTTATTAGTAGAAATAGATAATATTTCAGGAATAACTCCAGCTGAAGATCCAGGATTTATTGTTGCTGTAAATAGATATTCTAATTTAGAGAAATTAAAGAAAGTACCTCTTCATGTTATTTCTTCAGAGTTTGATGCAAGAGAAATAAACGTTGCATATGGAACTGTGCCACCAAATCTAACAGGAATTCAATTACCATTGCAACATATTGGAAACTTTTTAACTTACTTCCTTTTAAAAGCAGCAGTTCTAATAGGGCCTACAGATAATGTAAATTCATTAACAGAAAATTTATACAATGGGCCAAATGATTTTATAGTGCCATTAGCAAGCATGCAAGCAAGTTTAGGAGGTACAAATTATAATACTCATTATGATACAACTGATAATTTTGCACATATTGATCTATCTCCTTTTTCAACAGGGATTTTAGAAACTGAGGTAGTGCACAATAGACTTTTAGAACTTATAAAATCGAAAGTTTATGATGAGAGCTCTAATGGAAATTTCACTCAAAATAGTATTACTAATGAACCACAGACCTATAATTTTTTATCAACACTGCCTCCTGCACCTACAACGGCTAGAGATGTTACGCCAATAACATCAAAGATATTGATAAATAGAGATCCAGCAATTTTTGATAATGTAATAGAAGGAGCTACGCTAACATATAATATTTATGTAGAAGATGTAGATAAAATTATGGTTACTTATGAGAGTGGAGATAGTAGTAACGTGTTTACAGCAGAAGTAAGAGAAAACTTAAATTTTGAAAATAGTTTTAGTTATACGATACTACCAGAATATGCAGGGAAGCTCAAAATTACAGCTTATGGATTTAAAAATGGATTTGTAGGGTTTGTAAGTAGTGTGGTAACTTTAGATTTAGAGATTCCAACAGGAGTAACTTTACAAGGAATTCATTTTAAATATGAAGATCCAACAATACTTAATCAAGATAATTACCCATATAAAGTGCTAGGAACTTATAGTGATGGAATAGATAGAGAATTAAATAATGCAGATATAACCTTTACCATAGAAGATACAGCAATAACATCACAAGTAGATGATAGTACCATAAAAGGAGAGGCAGTTGGAACGTCCATATTAACCGCAGCAATAAGTGGATTTGAAGATGTAATTTTAATAACCGTACAAGAGAATCCAACTTTACAGCAAACTATATTAACAAGCTTTTACGGAATACCAAATACAGACAATACAGCAATAGCAATAAATTGGGAAACCTTAAGAGAGTTTGAAAATGCCACCTTTGTATTAGAGACAAGTTATGGGATGCCAGATAATTTTACAGAAATAAATCAACAAGCAGGAAACGGAACAACAGAAACACCAGCACAGTTTAATTTTGAGGATACCACATTCGGAGCAAATACATTAATCTACTATCGCATAAAAATGATAGATACCTCAGGTAATTTCACATATAGTTCAATCATAGAAATTAATTTATCAACCGCTGGAGTAGATGAAAGTGATTTATTAAACAATAAATTAGAGTTATATCCAAATCCTACAAATACAAATGAAGTAACACTTAAGTTAAATTCGAATTTAATAGATAGTAATGCAAAATTAGAAATGTACAGTTTACAAGGAAAAAGATTGTCTGTGCAAACATTAAATGTTGTGGAAGGAACAAATAGTTTTAACTTGAAAATAGGAAATGGTATTGTAAGTGGTATCTATTTAGTGAAAGTAACCACAGCGGAATACATTAAAACAGTAAAGTTGATTATAGAATAATATAAACCACTTAAATATAAATAAGATGAAACAAATATTACTATTGATATTAACTACATTTTTTGTAGCGAATATGCAAGCACAAGTAGAACCAAGATTTGAGTCTTTTAATTCAGGAACAAATTTCACAGCAATAACTGTAGATGGGCATAATAGAAAGATATGGGCAGGAACTTCTCAAAGTGGAGTTTTTAGTATAGATACTACAGGAGTTAGTAATGGAACAGATTTTATTATATTTAATGGATCAGATCCAGTAAGTGGACCGTCATTGGATAATATTAGAATTAAAAGTATGGCAGCCGATAAGCTAGGAAATGTTTGGATTGGTCATGAAGGAATAAATTTTGGTGCAACTCAAGGAGGAATGGAGCGTATAAATAGTGGTTTGGGCATAAAACATTATTATTCAGATAGTAATTTTATTGGTTTTGGATTTCATGCAAATCATGGTTTAGGTACACGACGACTTAGATGTGTAACGGTAGATAAAAATGATAAAGTATGGGTAGCACAAAAATATCATGATTTATTAGTAACAGGGCCACCAACTACTAATTATTATTTAACACCAGGTGTATTTTCCTATAAATCTTCAAATTCAGTAAATTTTACAACAATTGGAGGTTGGTGGAATACTTCAGGTAACGGAGTAGCACCGCAGCCAGCAGAATTGCCTTACCCAGCATTTACTTTTAACCCAGCAGCAGATGAGACAGCACAATCAAGATCAATGTATTCTGTTTCAACAGATGATAATGAGGTTTGGATAGGGATGTTTGGTTATATACCAAAAGAAGATGAAGGAGCATATATACCACATCGTATATTGCGTTATGATTTACAAGGGAATTATATTGCTTCAGGAACAGCACCATATGGAGGTTTCTCGTTTGCAGATATGCAAATTCCTGCAGGGGGGGTTGTAAATGGAATTTGTGCAAATAATGAAAAAGGAACATGGGTAACTACAAGTTTTACAGGGAAAGGTTTTGCAGTATATAAAAATGGTACATGGCAATATATGAACCCAACAAATTTTTCACAAGTAATACCGTCAAGTACAAAGTTTAATGATAATGCTATTTGGAAAGATAAGATTGGTCGTGTTTTTATGGGGACCACAAATGGTTTAATCATTTATAATGGATATGGACCAGTAGATAATCCAGATTCATATAAGTTATATACAAATTATGAATTTGGTTCAAATAATCCAAGAAATGTTTATGATGTAACAATGTTATCTAATAATGTAACAGCGGGGAGTGCAGATCCAAATAATTCGCATAGAAGTTGGATTGCTACAGATACAGGGATAATGAAAATATTCTTGCCAATAGAAGGAATGACTTTATATCATGTAAAGGAAGACTACACTTATGGTTCTACAACAGTAGATACCGACGAAAATATATCCCTTTTGGCAAGTTTGAAAAATACCCTTACAGATGGGTTGGCAATAGATACAGAAACACCAAGTATAGCAGCAGATGGATCAAACGCAACGGTGTTTCGGTTTTATACATCAGACCCAGAAGGCTTTTATAATACAGGAAATGAAAGTTATAAAATTTTCGTGGGCTATCCATCATCAGTAAACGAAATTTTTACAGCAGATTATATAAAACAGTTTGGTTATTTTCATTTAAAAGCATTATCAAGTTATCCTGGAAACCCAGCATCAGCAAGTGAATTGGAATATATAGAGTTTAATTATGAACATCCAGAATATATTGATGCAAATGATTATTATGCTAATGAGAATTATACACAAAATTACAGTTTGTATATTTTAGACGTAACTGATAACACAAACCCAGTAGAAGTATATAAGCATCCAATAAAAATAGCAGTACCTCCGGTATTAATAGGTCATGGAGTATGGTCAGATATGAACTCACTAGCAGCAATAGAGTCTTATTTATTAACAAATAAATTTTCAGATTACTCTTTACTAAAAGCATGGAGAACAGATGGTAGTGCAGCAGAAAAAACATTTATGCAAGATGCATGGGTAATACCAACATATATAAAAAACTTAAAAGAAAAAGCAGCAGCAAATATGTTTTCTGCAGGAAAAGTAAATGTTGTAGTACATAGTAGAGGAGGATTATATACAAGAGGATATATTGAAGGAATAAATCCGAATTATTATTATAAGAAAGATGTAAATTCATTAGTAACCTTAAACACACCACATTTTGGTTCCCAAGGAGGTAATTTTGCAGTAGATAAAAGAATTATTCATTATGGAGAGACAGATTTAAATACTTTTATAGATAATATTATTGATTTAGCTACCATTGCAGCAACAGATGGAGAAATACCTGTAAGTACATTAGGGCAATTAATAGCAGGTATTTCGGATGCAGAAAAAGTAAATGTTTATGGAGGATTACATTTATTGGTAGAAAATGATGATATTTCAGGAGTAGTACCTCCCCAAGATCCACAGTTTATTTCAAAATTAAATAGCCCTGCTTATTTGGCAAAATTAAATGACACACCGATACATACAATATCCACAGAGTTTGATCCATGTAACTCTTCTTCAGTATTATGTAGTAATTTTAATAGTGTAAATGGAGGAGTAATAGCTTTGTCACCTCTTTTTAAAGGATATTTAGTATTATATAATGCATTTATTTTTGGAACAAACACGTTACCAAATTCAGTAAATGCATTAACAAATTACTTATATGATGGAGAGAAGAATGATTTTATTGTACCATTAACAAGTATGCAGGGAGGTCTAGGAGGAACACGTTATAACACACATTTTGGGCCAAGCTACAATTATCCTCATATAAACTTAGAACCATTAGGAACGGCAGTAACAGAGGCAGAGCCAGTATTGGATAAGGTTTTAGAGTTATTTAGATCTAATGTAAATGATGAAAGTACAGCAGGATTTTTTACACAAACAGGAATACCACCAATTAAATTAAGGTACCATTTTTTAACGAATTTAACAGCAGCCAGAAATAGCGAACCTTTTATTTCAAAAATATTAATAAATAGAGACCCTGCAATATTTGATAATATTACAGAAGGAGATGTATTAAATTATAATATATATAAAGAAGAAGTAGATCGAATAATGGTAACTTATGAAAGTGTAAATGACGCAAATAGTTTTAGTTATGAAGTAAAAGATAACTTAGCATTTGCAAATGCATTTAGTTATACTATACCAGCAGGATATAGTGGAGAATTAAAAATAACGGCTTATGGTTTTAAAGACGGGGTAAATGGGTATGTAAAAAGTGTAGTAACATTGAATGTAGAAGTACCAACAACAGTAACACTACAGAGTATCTATTTTGAAGAAGAAACTCCAATCATATTAAGCCAAGATAATTATACATACAAAGTAATAGGGACTTATAGTGATGGTATAGATAGGGAAGTTACAAATGAATCAGGTCTTTCATTTTTAATAGAAGATGCATTTGTTACATCACAAGTAAATAATAGTACCATAAAAGGAGAGGCAGTAGGTACTACTTTATATACAGCATCATTAGGTGGATTTGAAGATACAATATTAGTAAAAGTAATAGAAAATCCATCTTTACAGCAAACTATATTAACAAGTTTTTATGGAGTGCCAAGTGCAGGAAATACAAGTGTAGATATATTTTGGGAAACCTTAAGAGAATACGAAAATGCCACCTTTGTATTAGAAACAAGTTATGGAACACCAGATAATTTTACAGAAATAAACCAACAAGCAGGAAACGGAACAACAGAAACACCAGCACAATTTAATTATGAGGATACCACATTCGGAGCAAACACCTTAATCTATTATCGAATTAAACTGATAGATACCTCAGGTAACTCTACGTATAGTTCAACAATAGAAGTAAACTTATCTACATTAGGAGTTGACGGAGAGGAATTAAGTAGTCTAAATTTAGAATTGTATCCAAATCCAGCAAAAACAAATGAAGTAACACTAAAGTTAGATTCTAAGTTTACAGATAAAAATGCAAAATTAGAGTTGTATAGTTTACAAGGCAAACGATTATCCGTACAAACCTTAAATGTGATTGAAGGAGCAAATAGCTTCAAACTTAAAATAGGAGAAGGATTAACAAACGGAATCTATTTAGTGAGAGTATCCACAACAAATTATATTAAAACAGTAAAGTTAGTAGTAGAGGATTAAAAATAATTAACAATAAATAAAGATGAAATATAAAATATTATTGATATTTGCTATTATATTAATGGTAAATGCGCAAGCTCAAAGGTTTACAACATTTAATTCAGGAACAGCTTATACAGCCATAACAGTAGATGGATTTAATAAAAAAGTATGGGCAGGCACAACACAAAATGGTGTGTTTAATATAGATGTATCAGATTCTAATTCCATACCAACTAGTTTTTCTTTAGTTGATCCTGGAGCTTCAATATTATCAAACATACGAATTAAAAGTATGGCAGCTGATAAAGAAGGGAATGTATGGGTAGGTCATGAAGGAACAAACTTTAGTGGAAGTCAAGGTCCAATGGAACGAATTAAACTTATTAATAATACGGTAAGTGTTAAACATTATAGTGCTGATAGAAATCTTGTTGGCTTATTTTACAATCAAAGAGATGGTTTAGCAAACAGAAAGATTACATCAGTATGTGTAGATAAAAATAATAGAGTTTGGGCGGCTCATAAATATCATACAGTAACTAATGATTCTAATTTTTGGGTACAACCAGGGGCACTTTCTTATAAAAAACCAAATGAACCGAGATTTACAACCAAAGGAGGATGGTATAATACAACAAGTATTACACTTGCAATACATCCACAAGAATTACCTTATCCAGCATATACATATAATCCACCAATAACTCAAACGCCACAAAGTAGAATAATGGATGCAATTTCATGTGATAATACACAAGTATGGGTAGGAGTGAGAGGTTATTTAAAAAGAGGAGCTACCAACTCAACAGATGCAGGTTATCAAGAACCAATGCTTCTTAATTATCTTATTGACGATGCGAGTTTTTACCAAGGATTTACTTATGCTCAAATGGGATTTCCGACAGGAGGTGTTATATATGGTGTTTGTGCAAATAATGCAAAAGGAGTATGGGTAACAAACTCACTTGCGGGGAGAGGTTTTGCAGTACAAAAAGGAGGTGTATGGCAATATATGGATAGAAATACTGTAGATTCGGATGGAGGATTGTTTTCAAATCTTATTCCAGAAAATGCAAGATTTAACCAAAATGCTATTTGGAAAGATAAAATAGGAAGGGTTTTTATGGGAACCGATAAAGGTTTAATTGTATATAATGGTAGAGGGGATGTAGCAAAAACCAGTTCATATAAAATATATACAAAAACTGATTTTGGAGCGGCTACAGGGAATGTTTTAAATGAGCACGAGCCAACTATGTTAACAGATAATATTATCGCAGGTAGTGCAGATCCAAATAATCCTTCATTAAGTTGGATTGCTACAAGTACAGGAATAATGAAACTATTTCTGTCAATTGAAGGAACATCCGTTTATCATATAGATGATTACTGGGCTTATTATCCAGAATTAAGTAATGGAGTTGAAAATAAGCGCTATATGTTATATCTGAAAAATGAATTAATTCCAGAAAATGGAAATGCAGATTCAGAAGATATAGTAAGTATTGCAGCAGATGGCTCTCATGCAACATTATTTAGAATAGATGATTTTAATCCAGAAGGGTTTTATGGTACAAATCCAATATACAAATTATATGTTGGACCAGGACCAATAAGTGATATAGACCAGTCAGATTATATAGAAAAGTATGGATATTTTAAATCAAAAGCAATAACTGATTATGAAGGAAACCCAACTGCAGCAAGCCAACTAAATTATGTAGATTTTATTTATACACACCCAAAATACATTGAAAATTATACTCAAGATGAAAATTATGAACAATTAGATTTTAAAATTGTAGATGTAACAGATAGTGCAAATCCAAATAATTTATTTAGAACCCCTATAAAAATAGCAGTTCCTCCAGTATTGTTAGGACATGGAGTATGGTCTAATATAGAGTCATTAAACAAAATAGAAGCTTATTTTAAAAATCATGGCTTTGATGAATTTCTTTTGGCAAAAGCATGGAGAAGAGATGAAGAAGCAGCAGAAAACTCATTTAGAACAGATAGATTTATTATACCTGAATATATAAAAGGGTTGAAAAATAAAGCAGCAGCAAATAGATTTTCGGCAGGAAAAGTAAATGTTATTGTACATAGTAGAGGAGGATTGTACACGCGAGCCTATATAGAAGGAATAGAGCCACACTCAAATACAATTTATAAACACGATGTCAATTCATTGATAACTCTAAATACACCCCATTCAGGATCACAAGCAGCAAATCTTGTTATGGATAGACGAATAATAAGGTTAAGTAGGCTCTCTGATGCAATACACAATATACCTGTCCCATTTTCAAGTTTAGCAAGTTTAGATTTTAATATAGATGATATACGTTTAGGGGAACTAATTAGTTTAAGTGGTTTTCCTCCAGAAGAAGATAGAAAATACAATTATGGAGCAAAAAACCTTTTGGTACAAATAGATGTTTTTTCTGGTGTTGATGAGCATCATAATGATGTAGATTTTTTAGACAAACTTAATAGCCCTACAAATCTTCAAAAGTTAAATGATATACCAATCCATGTTGTTGCAACTACATTTGAAGCATGTCAAGTAAGTTCAATTTTTTGTAATGACATCTTAGAAACTATAGGAGATATTATTGATCCAGACAATGCATCTGATGACCTAAAAAAGAGATTGCCTAAATCTTATTTTAGAGCAGTATGGGTGTATAGTGCCCTTGAAAGATTATTGAATGGTGTTCCTTCAACTATTGATGAAGTAACAGGATACTTATATAGGACCTCTATTTCAGAATCTGAGCCAAATGATTTAATTGTTCCATGGAAAAGTATGAAAGCAGGATTAACAAGCGATAAATTTGTGAGTACGTTTTCTAATGCTAATTTAGCACATATAGATATTAGTTGTTAAGTTTCACAAGGTTGTTGTTTGTTTTTGACAACTTGTTTAGGCTTCAAAGATAGAATTTTAGTTTTAAACTCATTTGGTTTTTGCTTAAATATTTTTTCATCTAATTCAAACCATTTT
>Ga0256840_1003826_pt1 | contig 11774 bp, 12 predicted proteins | sample 355202metaG_FD_185969 | JGI IMG/M metagenome (GOLD analysis project Ga0256840, IMG submission 185969) | Hydrothermal vent microbial communities from Mid Atlantic Ridge, Atlantic Ocean - 355-202 | ecosystem: Environmental > Aquatic > Marine > Hydrothermal vents | place: Atlantic Ocean: Mid...
TGTGCCCTCTGCGGCCTCGGGGTCATCCCCTTCCTCCGTCTCACCCACATCAGCTTCCGCAGCATCTTCACCCTCGCCATCCAGCAGAGATGACGGCCCAAGCCGCGCTGAAGAGATCGCCCGTGAAACTTGTACCCTGCCGGACTCCCAAGGCCAAAAATCAATCAGCATTTCGCGCACCGATATGGCGCGCTCACAAGAAGCCGTTGCAGCAGGCTATGCAAAGCCGCTAGACCAAATCTGGAACGAGTTTATTTCGAGCTATGACGGCCAAGTGCTCGGGGTCGAATTTCTTGACCGCCAGCGCAACCCGCGCTATCGTTTTCGCGCGATTTCGAGGTCTGGGCGGCTGGAAACGGTCACCATTTCAGCCCAAACCGGCGAGATTCAACGGATAGTGGGCTGTTAATGCGTATATTGGTGGTTGAGGATGAGGCGCTGATCGCCGAATCCATCAAAACGGCACTTCAAGAGGCCGGGTTTGTGCCCGAAGTGGTATCAGATGGTGATACCGCGTGGTTCCAAGGCGGCACCGAAGATTATTCAGCCGCCGTGCTGGATATCGGCCTGCCTCAGCTGGACGGGCTAAGCGTGCTGCGCAATTGGCGGCAGGAAAAGGTGAATATGCCGGTAATTTTGCTCACCGCCAAGGGCAGTTGGTCTGAACGCGTAGACGGCATAGACGCGGGCGCCGATGATTACCTCGTGAAACCGTTTCACATGGAAGAGCTGATCGCGCGGCTGCGCGCCCTTGTGCGCCGCTCCGGTGCCGATCGCACCCCCCAGCTAGAGGCCAAAGGGCTTATTCTGGACACCCGCCAAATGAAGGTGAGCGTAGACGGCGCGCAAATTAAAGTAACCCCGCTGGAGTTTCGTTTGCTCAATTATCTGCTGCATAATCGTGGGCGGGTGGTCTCTCAAGAAGAGTTGGCGACCAATATTTACTACCAAGACCAAGAGCCGGACAGCAACGCGATTGAAGTGTTGGTCGGGCGGTTGCGCCGCAAGCTCAAAGCCAAAATTATCGAAACCCGCCGCGGCTTTGGCTACCTGATTGACGCGGACGACCCCGCATGAGGCTGAGCTCGCTGGCGGCGCGGCTGGTTTTGCTGGCCTGCCTGTCTATCGGGGTGGCGCTCGGCTCTATCAGCTACGTGCTCAGCGCGCAGTTTAGCCGGTTTTTCGAAGATCGGGTGTATGCCGAGCTTGGTGCCCATCTAGACCAGCTCACCGCCAATCTATCCTTTGATGCCGCCGAAGACCTCGTGATCACCCCGCTACTGGACCCGCGTTTTGAGGCCCCCTTTAGTGGGCTTTACTGGCAAGCCCGGCGTGAGGGCCACCCGCAAGCGGTGTCTCGCTCGCTCTGGAGTGGCAGCCTCAATGTGCCGGCCCCCGATAGCGTCGGTATGTTGGTGCGCAGCGCGCTCACCTCCTCAACAAACGAACCACTTTTAGCCCTCAGCCGCACCGTGCAGGTAGGCGATGAGAGCGCGCCGAGCCTTGTGCAGCTCACCGTTGCGATTGATCAAACCGAGGTGCAGCGGGCGGCGGCTGGCTTTCAAACCACTATGCTGGGGTGGATGGGGCTAATTTTCGTCAGCCTTATTGCGGCGTCTTGGGTGCAAGTGAAACTCGGGCTGGTGCAGCTTGAAACCCTGCGTGGAAAGGTCGAGCGGGTGCGTGGCGGCAAAGATAAACGGCTAGAGGGCAACTTCCCGAGCGAGGTTATGCCGCTGGCCAATGAGGTGAACGAGCTGCTCGACCTGCATGAAATCACCGTAACGCAAGCGCGGGAGCGGGCCAGCGATTTGGCCCACGGCCTCAAAACCCCGCTCACCATTATTAACACCATCGCCCGAGACCTGCGCCGAAGCGGCCACGGAGATTCGGCCGATGAAATCGACTCGCAAATCGCCAGCATGTCACATTTCATCGAGCGTGAACTGGCGCGGGTGCGGGTGCGCACGCCCGGCGTGGCCAGCAGCCCTGCCTTGCCGGTGGCTGTGCGGATGCTGGATGCGATCAAACGCTTCCCACGGAAGGAACCGCTGACATGGGAACTGCGGATGGACGAAGGTTTTTCCACCCCGTTTGATAATCATGACCTTTCGGAACTTCTGGGAAACCAGCTCGATAACGCGCGCAAATGGGCCAAAAGCCAAGTGCGGCTTACCGGCGAAGTGCTGCCTGACGGCACCCATGTGATTATGGTTGAGGATGACGGTGCCGGCGTGGATAAAAAGCAGCGCGCCCAGCTCGGACGGCGCGGCAGGCGGCTGGACCCTTCGGCGCAGGGCAGCGGCCTTGGCTTGGCGATTTGCGCTGATCTGGCTAGTTTTTACGGCGCAGATTTCACGCTCGGGCAGTCAGAACTGGGCGGTTTGAAAATCTCGGTAAGCTGGCATCCGGGCCTGTAATAGGGGCGAAAGCCCTGCAAGGGGCGGGCCTCTTGGGGAGGCCGCACCCCTCGCAGAAGGTTGGCGTGCTCTAGGCCCAACAAGAACCCGCCAGCTTTCTCAACGAAGCTAGGCTTCGTGGTCGCACTATCGGTGAAACCTCTCGGAAGGTCAAGAATTATATTCTATTTTTTTCGTAAATGTATGTTTTGTGAAGAATTTGTGACAGACCGCCGAAAACCCCTGTTAATACACGCGTGATTATGCGATAGAACCCACCATAACGAACATTTACGAACACGGACTATACCATGGCTCAAAATCTTCGACATGATGAAATTTTGCAAATCGCCCGTGATCTCGGCAAGGTCACGGTCGACGGGTTGAGCCGCGAGTTTGAAGTGACCGCCCAAACCATTCGACGCGACCTGACAGAGCTGTGCGAAATGGGCCACTTAACCCGTGTACATGGCGGCGCGATTCCACCCTCCAGCGTGATCAACCCCGGCTATGAAGAGCGCTCACTGCTCGCCGTGCCGGAAAAAGAGGCGATGGCGGCGCTTTGTGCTAGTAAGATCCCCGATGGAGCATCGATTTTTTTGAATATCGGCACCACCACAGAGGCCGTAGCGCGGGCTTTGCTGAACCATAAAAACCTGATGGTGATCACCAATAATTTCAACGTCGCCAAAATTCTGTCGACCTCGCCGCACTCCGAAGTGATCGTGACCGGCGGCGTGCTACGGCGCTCTGATGGCGGCTTGGTGGGGGATGTCGCAACCGAAATTATCCGGCAGTTTCGCGCTGATTATGCCGTGATCGGCATTGCCGCCATTGCCGAAGATGGCACCCTTCTGGACCACGATTTCCGCGAGGTGCGGGTGACACAAGCGATCATCGAAAATGCCCGCCAAGCATTTTTGATGGCGGACGAGATCAAGTATAACCGCCGCGCCCCCGTGCGCATTGCCGGCCTATCCGACATGGATGCGTTTTTCACCGACAGCCCACCGCCCGCGCGCATCCAAAAGCTTTGCGATGATAGTGAAGTCGCGGTGCATATCGCTAAATAGACGGGGCGATATAATCTGGCGCTATACCGGATTGCTTGATGTATGGCATCACGTCTTCGCCGCGAAACATGCCGTGATCTTCGATCAGCAGGGTTTTGAACCCCGCCGCCGCACCGCCCAAAATATCGGTATGCAGCGTATCGCCGACCATCAACACCCGCTCGGGCGGGACCGTACCAAACCGATTTCGGGCTTCGGTAAAAATGCCTGCGAAGGGCTTGCCGAAAAACTGCGGTTCAATACCGGTTTTATCGGCCAGCCGGTGGGCATATAGCCCCGGTTGCAGGTTGAGCCCGCGCTCATAGGGGGCCACTAGATCAGGGTTGCCGACCAGCACGGGGCGAGGGCGGGCAATAAGCGCCGCCTCCAGCATGGCTTGGCGCGAATCTGTCCATATTTGGCTCCCGAGCAGCAAAAACCCCTCGGCTTGCACGTAAGGCTCGGGTGCATCTTCGAGCAGATCAAACGGCACAAGCCCTTCAAAAGACGCATCTTTCGGGGCCATAGCTGCCCAGTGCATGGAGGGCAGGCTGGCCAAATGCGTGGCCAAGGCCTGACGGCTGGAAATGACATCTTCCGGCGCAAAATCAAAGCCGTAGGCGCGGTATTTCGGCATCTGGTCAGCAGCGGGAAAGCTCGCGCCATTGGTCAGCACCAAGGTCTTTTTACCTATAGCTTGCAGGGCGGCCACCCGTGGCGGAGCACTGGCCACGGGGGTATCTCCTACGTTCAATACTCCGAAAGCGTCAAACAAGAACACATCAAAGCGATCGGCGAGCGCGCCCAGATCCGGCACCCGTGTGCAGGCACCACGCGCCACAGACTCCGGCAAACGCGGGCGCACTTGTTCATATTGAGCAAACGCCCAAGCTGTATCCACCATAATCTCCCCTTAAATAATCGCGCCGCGCACCTTGGCCGACACCCACTCGCCAATCACCACCGCAACCAAAATCACCAGCAAGATCAGGCTCACTCTAGGCCATGCCAGCACATTTAATGACGATTGCAGCGCCAGCCCGATGCCACCCGCGCCCACCAGCCCGAGCACGGTGCTTTCACGAATGTTGATATCCCAGCGGAACACCGCAATGCCGGCAAAAGCGGGCATGATTTGCGGCACAATACCATATACCATCACCTGCATCGGCGAGGCCCCCGTGGCCTTGATCGCCTCTACCTGCACCACATTGATCTCTTCAATGGCTTCGTAAAGCAGCTTGGCACAAAACCCGATAGAGCGGATGGAAATGGCTATAAGCCCCGCCAACACTCCCGGCCCGACGATGGACACCAGCAATAAAGCCCAGATCAGCGAATTCACTGAGCGGGTGGCAACAATGATCAACAGCGCAATCGGGCGCACAAAAATCCGGCTGGGCGTGGTGTTGCGTGCAGCCAAGAAGGCCACCGGCACCGCCATGAAAAGCGCAAAGATCGTGCCGAGGGTCGCAATGGCCAGCGTGTCCCAAATCGGTTTACCCAGCTCAGTGATGTAACTCCAGCGCGGCGGTGTGGCGCGGCCGGCGATATCGGCTACCACTTCGCCGACGTTATCCATCATGAACCACAGCGTATTATCCGAGATTTGCTTCCATGAATACAGAAACACCGCCAGCCCAATCAGCCACGCCCCCCAGCGCACAAGCTGCGATTTGGGGGTGCGCAATTGCCAGACCTTAAGGCCGTTTTTTTCGGTTATAGGCATTATTGGATCCTCGCACGAATGACGCCGGAGAGATATTCGAGGAACATCACAGTGACGATGATTATGAGCAAAATGGCGGCTACGGTGTCAAATTCGTAGCGGTCAAAGGCGGTGTTGAGCGTGCCGCCAATGCCGCCCGCGCCCACAAGGCCAAGCACGGCAGACTCGCGAAAGTTGATATCAAGCCGATACATAGAAAGGCCGATCAGGCGGGGCATAACCTGTGGTTGCACTCCAAAATTAACCCATTGCCCCCAGCTCGCGCCGGTTGATTTTATGGCTTCGGCTTGCACTTTGTTCATGTTTTCAATGTCTTCCGCCAAAAGCTTGGCCAGAAATCCGATGGTGGCGAAGCTCAGCGTAATGAAGCCAGCGAGCGGGCCAAAGCCTAGAATGGCCACCAAAATAATCGCCACGATGATCTCGTTTAGCGCGCGGGAAACGGCAACAATCGAGCGACAGATAAGGTAAACGGGCAGCGGCGCAATATTGCCAGCCGCGCCAAGGGCGATGGGGATGGAGATGGCAATGCCAACCACGGTCGAGGCCACGGTCATCACGATGCTCTCGTAAATCCCCTTGTAAATGTCCTTCCAGCGCGAGGTAAAATCCGGCTCGGCAAAGGCTTTGATGAATTCCCAACCCCGCGCCCAGCCTCGGGTGATCCGGTCAAGGTTCACATCAATACCCCAGAGCGCGGCGATGATATAGGCGATGGAGCCTATGATCAGCGTGTAGCGAAAGATAGGGTTGGAGATGAAGGGCGGTTTTTTCCAGGCCCGCCCGATCTTGGCCTCTAGAGCGGCGCTCATACCGCTTCGTCCTCGTCTTCATCGTCGACCTTTTCAATGGTCGCCTCCCAGTCTTCCTCGCCGTAAATATCGGTAAGCACCTCAGGCGTAAGCGCGGTTGGCAAGCCGTCAAAGACGACCACGCCGAGCTTTAGGCCAACCACCCGCTGCACATACATTTGCGCCAGCGCCACATCGTGGATGTTAATAATCGCCGCCAAGCCACGCTCGGAGCATAGCTCTACGATCAGGCGCATAATTTGGCGGGAGGTTTTCGGGTCGAGGCTGGCCGTAGGTTCATCGACCAGCAGCAGCGACGGGTTTTGGATAAGCGCGCGGCAAATGCCAACCCGCTGGCGCTGGCCGCCAGAAAGTTCGTCAGCACGCTTGTCGGCCATTTCCAACAGGCCCACACGGTCAAGCAGGCGGTAGGCTTCGTCCACATCCGCTTGCGGGAATTTGCGAAACAGGCTGCGCCAGAAGCCCACATAACCAAGACGGCCCGAGAGCACGTTTTCCATCACCGTCAGGCGCTCCACCAGCGCGTATTCCTGAAAGATCATCCCCATTTTGCGCCGCGCCTTACGAAGGCTATTTGCCCCAAGCGCGGTAATGTTCACCTCGTCGATGGTGGCCGTGCCCGAGGTCGGCTGCACCAGCCGATTGATGCAACGAATCAAAGTTGATTTGCCAGCCCCCGAGGGCCCGATCAACGCCACCACTTGGCCATCCGGGATAGTCAGGGTTACATCGCTCAGCGCTTTATCCCCTGTGTTGTAAACTTTTGTAAGACCGCGAAGTTCTAGCATTTTCCACCCTCTAAATATAGGTATGGCGTCCGCAGGCAAGCGGACGCCATATTGTTTTAGCGCTTATTCACAAGCATAAGAAACGCCGTTTGCCGCGTCGATCTTGCGGATAACGTCCCAGAACTCCTGATAAGTCATCTCGAGGAACTGGCCCTCATTGGACTTTTCAAACTCACGCTGGAGCGAGCTGCCTTCCCAGTCAAAAGAGAAGAATGCATCGCGGATTTGCGCCGCCAATTCTGGGTCCAGATCGTGGGCAACCCCAAAGCCCGTGGTCGGGAAGGTTTGCGATTTGTAGATCGAGACCACTTGATCCGCCTCAATCACACCGCGCGACACCATGCGCGCCAGCACCGAGTTGGCGATAGACGCCGCTGGGTAGTCATGGTTGGCCACGCCGAGAATCGAGTTGTCATGCTTGCCAGAGAACACCGCCTCAAAGTCCCGCTCCGGGATCATGTCAAAGTCAGACGCCAAAATGGCGGATGGTGCTTTGAAGCCCGAGTTGGATGTGGGTGAGGTAAAGGCCAACTGGCCACCGCGAATATCCTCAACCTGCTCGATGCCCGAACCCGGATAGGTGAGAATTTCCATCTCGTAGCCGAAGTTGCCGTCAAGAGAGGCCATAATAGTGAACGGGTTGAAGCCCGCACAGTTTACGGCCAAGGGGTTGGAGCCGGTATTAAAGCCTGCAATATGCAAGCGGCCCGAGCGCATGGCTTCAATCTGGGCCGCGTTGGACTGCACGGGGAAGAACACAACATTTTTGCCGGTTTTCTCTTCCAGATATGTCAGGAAGTCTGACCACGCCTCTTCATAAACCGCCGGGTCTTCTACGGGGGTGTAGGCAAAAATTAGCGTGCTGGGGTCTTTCCAGTCGGCGGGGTCGGCTGGCGCGTCTGCGAGCAGGTCACCGTCGCGATCGCAATACATTGGATCAAGATCGCCGCGCGGGCAGTCTTCTTGTGCAAAAGCGGCATTCCCCATGCTCAAAAGCATGGCAACAGTTGCAGCACCTAAAAGATTCGTTTTCATATTTCCTCCACTGATTATTTTTGTGGGGCAAGTAGATGTCAGATTATCGCATAAATCAACTACCAGATTGGGGTTTTCAGCAGGGAACTGGATTTATGATTGCAAATGTTACAGCGCCCGATATTTTCAGCCCACACCGCGCCTAACGCTTGGTAAACTGCACTGCAATAATCCCGAGGGTGATCACCATAACCCCCATTACATCCTGCAGAGACAGGGACTCGCCCCTCACCAGCGCCGCAATGGCGACCCCCAAAAACGGGTTGAGAAAGTGAAAGCTAGAAGCACGAATGGCCCCGATGCGCTGCACCAGCATAAACCACACCAGCGTCGCCATCACCCCCGGCACCAAGGTTGTATAGGTAAAGGCGGCCAAAAGCTGCCAGCTCCAAACCACATGCCATGTCTCAAGCGCCAATGAGGCCGGAAACAACGCCACGCTTGCCACCAGCATTTGCAAGCCCACCACCATCAGCACATTGCCAGAGCTGGTCGCCCCGCGCACCAGCAGCGTGGCGAGGCTAAGCGCGCCTACGCCGATAAAGGCGAGCAGCACGCCCATCGGGTCGGCCCCGCTTGCAAGCCGCGACCACATGATAATTACCACCCCCGCAAGGCCGGCAAAAAGCCCGACCACCCCAAGCGCGGGCAGGCGCTCCTTCAAAAACATCCAGCTTATCAGCGCCACCACAAGCGGCATCAGGCTGGCGATAATGGCGGCCAGACCGGCATCTATCCACTGCATAGCCACAAAATTGGCACCCAGATAAATGCCGTTTTGCAATAGGCCAAACAGCACCACCGCGCCCCATTGCTGGCGCGAAAGCGCTATCCGCTGCCCCAGCAATTTGGCAATGGCCATGGCCAGCAGGCCCGAGATCAGAAACCGCACGGAAAGTAGCAATAGCGGCGAGGCATAGCTGACCGCAATGCGGGCCGAGGTGAAGGCGCTGCTCCACATCACGGCAAATGAAAGACCCATGAAAAGGGCGCGCATGTCCATACTGGGGCTCCTAAATGGCAAATAACGGGTTAACCTTGCAGCAAGCGCTTCACCTTCAGGGCTTTTTCAAAATGATCAAGCTTATGGGTCTGTATCCACCATGTGGCCGCTTCCATCAATAGCGCGGGGTTATCATTTCGGTTTTTGAAAAACGCGTAGAAAGACAGCCCGACATGCTCCCCTTTGGTCCGTATTTTTTCATCGCAAACCTGAATGGCCTTTTGGGTGAGTTCCGAGCGCATGTAATTCTGCCTTTATATGCCAAAAAAAACGGGCCGCCAAATGGCAGCCCATTCCAAAACTATTGCCATACAGCTTAGCTATTGATCAGGTCTTTCAGTGCTTTCGCGATGGTCACTTTGGCCACGCGGTCAGCGCCTTTTTGCATCTGCTCGCCAGTGGCGGGGTTGCGCACCATGCGCTCGGGGCGATCACGGCATACAAATTTTCCAAGGCCCGGAAGCGTCACCGCACCGCCGTCTTGCAGCTCCGCAGTTACGATTTTTTCGATCGCTTCCAGTGCTGCTTTTGCGCCGTTTTTATCGGTGCCCATTTCTTCGGAAAGGGCAGTGATAAGCTGCGCTTTGGTCATGGCTTTCTTTGTCATGGTTGTCCCCCATTAAGACGTTGGTTTGTTATTTGAACCGGTCATTTGACCTATCAGCCAAGACTAAATCCGGTTTTTAGCCAAAACTCAATCAAAGAATTCCCAAAATGCAAAAATTTTGACTCTTTGATCAGGAATAATGGCGAATTTTCGCCAGTTAGGCCGTTTTATAGGAATGCGGTCTCCTCAAAGCTGCGTAGCTTGCGCGAATGCAAGCGCTCTAGCGGCATGGAACGCAAGGATTCCATAGTTTTTATGCCGATTTTCAGGTGTTGCGCGACTTGGGTTTTATAAAACTCCGTCGCCATACCGGGCAGTTTTAGCTCCCCATGCAAAGGTTTGTCAGACACGCAGAGCAGGGTCCCGTAAGGCACACGAAAGCGGAATCCGTTGGCAGCAATGGTGGCGCTCTCCATATCCAGCGCGATGGCGCGGGATTGGCTGAGGCGGAAAACCGGCCCGCTCTGCTCACGCAACTCCCAGTTGCGATTGTCAATCGTGGCCACGGTTCCGGTGCGCATGATCTTTTTGAGGTCATAGCCGGAATAATCCGTCACCTCGGCCACCGCCTGCTCCAGCGCCACCTGCACTTCCGCCAACGCCGGAATCGGCACCGAGGTGGGCAGGTCATCATCCAGCACTTTATCCTCGCGCATATAGGCATGGGCCAGCACATAATCGCCAAGGGATTGGCTGTTGCGCAGCCCCGCACAATGCCCGAGCATCAGCCACACATGCGGGCGCAGCACGGCCACATGGTCAGTGATGGTTTTGGCATTGCTCGGCCCAACGCCGATATTGATCATGGTAATGCCCGAGCCATCGGGCCGCGTCAGGTGATAGGTCGGCATTTGCGGCGTGCGCCCCGCTGGCCCGCCGGTGCTGCCATCAATCGTGGTGACAATATTGCCGCCTTCAACCACGGACACATAACCGCTTCCAGGGTTGGCGACCTCGGCATGGGCAAAGGCAAGGAATTCGTCCATGTAGAACTGATAGTTGGTAAACAGCACATGGTTTTGAAAATGCGCGGGGCTGGTAGCGGTGTAATGGCTAAGCCGCGCCAATGAATAATCCACCCGTTGCGCGGTAAACGGCCCAAGCGGGCGCGCGCCTTGGCTATCGAACCCCGCCGTGCCGTTGGCGATGGCATCATTGGTGCATTCAAGGTCCGGCACATCGAAAATATCACGCAGAGGCCGCTCGATATGGTCCTCAATGGCCCCCTCGATATGCGCACCTTCTTTCATGGCGAAATGCACCGGAATCGGCACATCCGAGATAGACACCTCCACCGGCACCCCGTGGTTTTCGATCAGAAGCGAAAGCTGCTGCTCAAGATAGCCCTCAAACAAATCGGGCCGCGTGATGTTAATGGCAAACTTCCCCGGCTCGGCAACATGGCCAAAAGCCAGCCGCGTGTCGAGCTTGGTATGGGTGGTGGTGGTAATGCAAACCTGCGGATAAAACGCGCGGTAGCGACCAGCGGGAGGGTGCCCGCTCATAACCGCCTCGAAATTGGCGCGCAGGAATTGTGTGGCTTGGTTATAAAGCGCTTGCAGCTTGGCCACGGCTTTGGCCGCATCGGTAAAGCGCTCGGCCTGCAAAGGCTCGGGGGAAAGGGTGGGCAGGTCGGTCAGGCCGAGGCGCTGGTTCATATCGTATCCTCCACAAACAGTTCGGTTTTTTCAAAAGTCGTCACGTCGATCAGGCCTTTGTCAGAAATCCGCAGCTCGGGGATAACCACCAAGCCCAGCAGCGAGTGCTGCATATAGGCGTTATTCAACGTGCAGCCACATTCAGCCATTGCCGCGACCATCTTATCAGCCGCCGCCGCCACATCTACCGCTGGCGCATCAGACATCAGCCCGCCAATCGGCAACTTCACAAGCGCCAGCTCTTTACCCTCGGAAATCACCACAACGCCGCCTTGCACCTCTTGCAGACGGTTGGCGGCTTGCGCCATATCGGCTTTGTTGGTGCCAATCACGATCATATGGTGGCTATCATGGGCCACGGTCGAGGCCACGGCGCAGGGCTTGTTATAACCAAAGCCACTTACGAATGCGTTAACCACCTCTCCCGTTTCGCGGTGCCGCTCGACCAGCGCAATTTGGCAAACATCCTGCGCGAGGTCGCCCACCACCAGTTCATCTTCCACCGGTAGCTTTGCCGTAAGCGCCTTGGTCGGGGCTTGGTTTTCCACCACACCGATCACCCGCGCCGTAACGCTGTTTTTGCCCTTGGGCGCAGCGATATCAAAATCTGTAGCGCCCAAATCCCGCTTCATATGCACCGATTTAGTGGCGCTTTCAGGCCATTTATAATCCGGTTCGACGCATAGGATTT
>Ga0256840_1003827_pt1 | contig 11769 bp, 10 predicted proteins | sample 355202metaG_FD_185969 | JGI IMG/M metagenome (GOLD analysis project Ga0256840, IMG submission 185969) | Hydrothermal vent microbial communities from Mid Atlantic Ridge, Atlantic Ocean - 355-202 | ecosystem: Environmental > Aquatic > Marine > Hydrothermal vents | place: Atlantic Ocean: Mid...
GATCATCTCTGTGACTGGCTCTTCCGGCGCAGGCACATCCACGGTTAAAACCACCTTTGACCAAATCTTCCGCCGTGAAGGCCTAAAGGCTGTGAGCATAGAGGGCGACGCCTTCCACGCCTTTGACCGCGCGGCCATGAAAGCCGAACTGGACAAGCGCGTTGCCGCGGGCGACCACTCTTTCAGCCACTTCTCTTACGAGGCCAACGAGCTGGCCGAGCTAGAGCGCGTGTTCCGCGAATATGGCGAAACCGGCGCTGGCAAAACCCGCCACTACATCCACAATGATGAAGAAGGAAAGCTACTGGGCGCGCCCTCCGGCACCTTCACCGACTGGGCCGAGTTTGAATCCGGCACCGACATGCTGTTTTACGAGGGCCTGCATGGCGCTGTGAAAAACGACGAAGTAGACCTGCCTGCCTACGCCGATCTGAAAATCGGCGTGGTGCCGGTGATCAACCTTGAGTGGATACAAAAAATGCACCGTGACCGCGACCAGCGCGGTTATTCCACCGAGGCGATCACCGATGTGATCCTGCGCCGTATGGACGCTTACGTGAAGTGCATCACCCCGCAGTTTTCCCAAACCGACATCAACTTCCAGCGGGTGCCGGTGGTAGACACCTCCAACCCCTTCATTTCCCGCAGCATCCCGACGCCTGACGAGAGCCTTGTGGTCATCCGCTTCAAAAACCCGGCCGGGATTGATTTCCCTTACCTGACCAACATGATCGAGGGCAGCTGGATGAGCCGCGCCAACTCTATTGTGGTGCCCGGCGGCAAGATGGACCTTGCCATGCAACTCATCCTCACCCCGCTGATCCTGCGGCTGGCCGATAACGCGAAAAGGGCATAATTATGGAAAATAACATGGCAAATGCCATCCGTGCGCTGAGCATGGATGCGATTCAAAAAGCAAATTCCGGCCACCCTGGCATGCCTATGGGCATGGCCGATGTTGCCACGGTGCTTTTCAACCGGTTCATGAATATCGACCCTGCCAACCCCGATTGGCCCAACCGTGACCGCTTCGTGCTCTCCGCCGGCCACGGCTCGATGTTGCTCTACTCGATCCACCATCTGCTTGGTTATGACGACATGCCCATGTCGGAAATCGAGAACTTCCGCCAAATGGGCGCGCGCACCGCTGGCCACCCTGAATATGGCCACGCCAAGGGCATTGAAACCACCACCGGCCCGCTTGGCTCCGGCATTGCTACCGCTGTGGGCATGGCCCTCGCCGAGCGCATGAAAAACGCCCGCTTTGGCGATGATATCGTCAACCACCACACCTACGTGATTGTTGGCGACGGCTGCCTAATGGAAGGCATTTCCCACGAAGCCATTGATTTTGCAGGCAACCTTGGCCTTGGCAAGATGATCGTCATGTGGGACGATAACTCGATCTGCATTGATGGCGACACCGCCCTTTCCACCGGCACCGACCAAATGAAGCGCTTTGACGCTGCCAAATGGCACACCATTGCGGTAGACGGCCATGATAAAGAGGCCGTAGCCGCCGCGATTGAAGCCGCCAAAGCTGACCCGCGCCCGAGCTTCATTGCCTGCAAAACCATCATCGGTTTTGGCGCGCCCAACAAGCAAGGCACCGCGGCCACCCACGGCGCGCCACTGGGGGGCGACGAAATCGCCGCCGCCCGCGAAGTGCTGAACTGGCCCCACGCGCCGTTCACCATCCCTGCCGATGTGAAAGCCAACTGGGAAGCCATTGCCACCCGCGGTGCGGCAGCGCAAGCCGAATGGGCCACCCGCCTTGAAGGCTCGGCCCACGCGAAAACTTTCCGCGCGGCATTGGCTGGCCCTGATTTGGCCGCGCTCAACACAGCAATGACCGCCTATCGCAAATCCTTGAGCGCCGATGCCCCCAAGGTCGCCACCCGCAAGGCCAGCCAAATGGCGCTTGAGGTCATCAACGGGGCCACCGATACCACCATCGGAGGCTCGGCAGACCTGACCGGCTCCAACCTGACCAAAACCAGCCAGACCGCGCCCGTTTCGTCTGAGGATTTCTCCGGCCGCTACATCTATTACGGGGTGCGCGAGCACGGCATGGCGGCGGCAATGAACGGCCTCGCCCTGCATGGCGGCTTTGTGCCCTACGGCGGCACCTTCCTTGTATTCGCCGATTACATGCGCGGGGCCATGCGCCTTTCGGCCCTTATGGGCAAGCGCGTGATCTATGTGCTAACGCATGATAGCATCGGCCTTGGCGAAGACGGCCCGACCCACCAGCCGGTGGAAACCGTGGCTTCCTTGCGCGCCATTCCCAACCTTAACGTGTATCGCCCCGCAGATGCGGTCGAAACCGCCGAGGCTTGGGAGCTGGCTCTGGGAGACGAGAACACACCCTCCGTGCTCTGCCTGTCTCGCCAGGGCCTTCCCACCCTGCGCACCACGCATACCGACGCGCTGCAAAGCGCCAAGGGGGCCTATGTGCTGCGCGAGGCTGATGGCGCGCGTGATGTCACCATCATCGCCACCGGCTCCGAGGTTGAAATCGCGCTAAACGCGGCTGACAAGCTGGCCGCCAACGGGATGAAAGCCGCCGTGGTGTCTGCGCCTTGTTTCGAGCGTTTCAAGGCCCAGCCCGCCGCCTATCGCGCCGAAGTGCTTGGCACTGCGCCACGGGTTGGCATCGAGGCCGCGATCCAGCAGAGCTGGGGGGGCTTGCTTGGCGACAATTCTGCCTTTATTGGCATGGATAGCTTTGGCGCTTCGGCCCCGATAAACGAGCTATACGCACATTTTGGCATCACCGCGCAAGCGGTGGTAGACGCCGCAACCACACTTATCAACGCATAGAGGGAATTCTCACATGACTGTAAAAGTAGCCATCAACGGCTTTGGCCGCATCGGCCGTAACGTGCTCCGCGCCATCATCGAGAGCGGTCGCACCGACATTGAAGTTGTTGCCATCAACGACCTCGGCTCGGTAGATTTTAACGCCCACCTGCTGCAATTTGACAGCGTGCATGGCCGCTTTCCGGCCAAGGTAACGGTTGACGGCGACACCATCGACGTGGGCCGTGGCCCTATCAAAGTCACCGCCATTCGCAACCCTGAAGAGCTGCCATGGGAAGGTGTGGACATCGCGCTGGAATGCACGGGCTTCTTTACCGCGAAAGAAAAAGCCGAAGCGCACCTGAAGAACGGCTCCCAAAAGGTGCTTATTTCCGCGCCGGGTGCCAATGCTGACAAAACCATCGTTTACGGCGTGAACCACGACACCCTGACGGCGGATGACATCATCGTGTCCAACGCCTCTTGCACCACCAACTGCCTGTCGCCTGTGGCGCATGTGCTGCACAATCTTGTGGGCATCAAGAGCGGCTTCATGACCACGATCCACTCTTACACCGGCGACCAGCCAACACTGGACACCATGCACTCTGATCTTTACCGCGCCCGTGCTGCGGCCCTGAACATGATCCCGACCTCCACGGGTGCTGCCAAGGCTGTTGGCCTTGTGCTGCCCGAGCTGAACGGCAAGCTTGACGGCGTTTCCATCCGCGTGCCAACGCCGAATGTGTCGGTGGTGGACCTCTGCTTCCTGCCCAACCGCGCCACAAGCGTGGAGGAAATCAACAATGCCATCCGCGAAGCCGCCGATGGCCCGCTGAAAGGCGTGCTGGGCTATACCGACCTTAAAAACGTGTCGATGGACTTCAACCACGATCCGCACTCAAGCATTTTCCACACCGACCAGACCAAGGTGATGGAAGACGGCATCGTGCGCATTCTCACATGGTATGACAACGAGTGGGGCTTCTCCAACCGTATGGCCGATACCGCTGTTGCCATGGGCAACCTCTAAACCAACAATCGGGTGGCCTTAGCGCCACCCAAACAGGAGAACAACATGGCCCTTATTACCCTTCGCCAATTGCTGGACCACGCCGCCGAAAATGATTACGGCATGCCGGCATTTAACATCAACAACATGGAGCAAGGCCTTGCGATCATGAAGGCGGCGTCGAAAGTCAACGCGCCTGTCATCATGCAAGCCTCACGCGGCGCCCGCTCTTATGCCGGTGATATCATGCTGCAACACATGATTCAGGCGCTTGCCGAAATGTATCCGGATATCCCGGTTTGTATGCACCAGGACCACGGCAATAACGAGCAGACCTGCATGTCTGCCATCAAATACGGCTTCACCTCGGTGATGATGGACGGCTCCCTGAAAGCCGACATGAAAACCCCTGCCGATTTTGAATATAACGTTGATATCACTGAAAAAGTATCGCGCATGGCCCATTGGGTTGGTGCCTCTGTTGAGGGCGAGCTGGGCGTGCTCGGCAGCTTGGAAACCGGCATGGCCGCCGAGGAAGACGGCTCCGGTGCCACCGGCAAGCTTTCCATGGACCAACTCCTGACAGACCCCGACGAGGCCGCCGATTTTGTCGCCAAAACCAAGGTCGACGCGCTGGCCATCGCTTGCGGCACCTCGCACGGCGCTTACAAATTCACCAGCAAGCCCACCGGCGACACGCTGGCCATCAGCCAGATCGAGGCCATCCACGCCAAGATCCCCAATGTCCACCTTGTGATGCACGGCTCCTCTTCGGTGCCGCAATATCTGCAAGACCTGATCAACGAAAACGGTGGCGAAATGGCGCAAACCTACGGGGTGCCGGTTGAGGAAATCGAGCGCGGCATCAAGTCAGGCGTGCGCAAAGTGAACATCGACACCGATAACCGCATGGCGCTCACCGGCATGTTCCGCAAAGTGGCGCAGGATAGCCCGACCGAATTTGACCCGCGCAAATTCATGATCCCCGCCATGGCCGAAATGGAAAAGCTGGTCACAGACCGTTTCGAGCGCTTTGGCGCGGCGGGCAATGCCAGCAAAATCAAGGTTATCCCGCTGGATGACATGGCCAAGCGCTACGCTGACGGCTCGCTTTAAGCCGCTGGGCTTCGGCCCATTAAAACAAGGAAGGGAGGGGCTATGGATCACGCAGATCGTTTTTTACGCCTCTCCCTGTCCGAACCGGATCTGGCCGCGAGCCATGTGCTCGCCGCCTACCACCTTATCCCCGCCGAGGGGCACGATTTCCTTACGACTGTTGCCTGTTTCGCCGCCGAAAGTGGCCATGGCACGCAAGTGCCGCTGGGCGCTGATAGCCCGCTGGATGTGGTCGCCTACAGGGCAGACCCCTCCACAGGCCTCGTGAAACTCGCCTTCCCGCTGGCGCTGTTTGATTTCAACATCACCAACGGCAAAGCCTCCGTGAGTGCCTTCCTCAACCTTTTGGTGGGCAACACCCAGGGCATGAGCGAAATCGCCGACGTAAAACTGCATGATTTCCACCTGCCGGAGCGCTTTATCAAAGCTCTTGATGGCCCCAAAACCACCATCGCCAGCCATTGGCAGCACCTCGGGCGCGACACGGCCGCAGGCGGCATGATCGTCGGGGCCATCCTTAAACCCAAGCTTGGCCTTGGCCCCGAAGCCCTCGCCGAGGCCGCCTACCGCTTCTGGCTCGGCGGTGATCTGGTCGAAAACGACCAGCCCCAAGGCCACCAGAGCTTCGCCCCCCTGCCCGAGACCCTAACGCACATGGCCGAGGCCCTGATGCGCGCCCAAGACGAGTCCGGCAGCGGCAAACTCTTCTCCATGAACATCACCTGTGATGACCCCGCCGAGATGGACAGGCGCGCCGAAATCGCCCTGAAAGCCTTCGCCAAAACCCCGCAAAGCCTCGCCTTTCATGTGGATGCCTACCTCGCCGGCCCCATGGCCCTCACCCACGCACGCCGCACCCTGCCGGGGTTTCTGAGCGCCCACCGCGCGGGCCACGCGGCGGTTACCTCGCAACGCTCAAATCGCGGCTATTCCGCCTTTGTGCTCACCAAGCTTAACCGACTGATGGGGGCCTCGGGTATCCATACCGGCACCATGGGCTTTGGCCGTATGGAAGGTGATGAATCCGAGCGCCCCATCGCCTGTATGATCGCCCAAAACGTGGCCCAAGGCCCCTATTTCGAGCAAAACTGGCACGGCATGAACCGCTCCGCCGCCATCGTCTCCGGCGGCATTAACGCCCTCCGGCTGCCCTCCTTCCTGCACAATCTCGGCCATTCCAACATCATCCTCGCCGCTGGCGGCGGGGCCTTTGGCCATGTCGACGGCCCCACCGCAGGCGCGCACTCCCTGCGCCAAGCCGAAGCCTGCTGGCTCCAGCGCGCCGACCCGCTCGAATTTGCCGCCGAGCACAAAGAATTCGCCCGCGCCTATCTCAGCTTCGAGATGGACGCCGATATCATCCACCCCGGCTGGCGCGCTGCGCTCAGCCCCGAAATAACCAACCAGTGAGGACCCATCATGGACCGTTCAATTAAAATCGCCCCGTCGATCCTATCGGCAGATTTCGCCAATTTCGGACAAGAGATCCGCGCCATCGAGGACCAAGGCTGTGACTGGGTCCATGTCGACGTGATGGACGGCCACTTTGTGCCTAACCTCACCTTCGGCCCCCCCGCCGTCGCCGCCTTTCGCCCGCACGTAAAAACCGTGATGGATGTGCACCTGATGATCGCGCCGGTGGACCAGTATATCGAGGCCTATGCCAAAGCGGGCGCAGATTTCATCTCGGCCCACTTGGAGGCCACCACCCACCCGCACCGCACCTTGCAGGCCATCCGCAACACAGGGGCCAAGGCCGGCCTTGCGCTCAACCCCGGCACGGGGATTGGCGATATCGAATACCTGCTCGATATGGTCGATATGTTTGTTATCATGACCGTAAACCCCGGTTTTGGCGGACAAAAGTTCATTCATAGCCAAATCGAAAAGGTGAAAAACCTGCGGGCCATGATCGGCGATCGCCCGATTCATATCGAGATAGACGGCGGCATCACCACCGAAACCGCGCCATTGATGGCCGCGGCTGGGGCCGATGTGCTGGTGGCTGGCTCTGCCGTGTTTAACGGCGGCACGGTTGATACCCCCGAGGTTTATGGCCGCAATATCAAGGCCATCCGCGATGCGGCTGAAGCTGCACGCTAAGCCCGAACCATACGCCGCCCCCTTTCGGGGCGGCACACCCTCACAAAGAAAAGGCCATATCCATGACCAAATCCATCGTATTCGACCTCGACGGCACCCTGATTCACAGCGCACCAGACCTGCAAGCCGCGGCCAATAAAATGCTGGCCGAGTATAACCTCGCCCCGCTGGATATGGGCACGATTGAGTCTTTCATCGGCAACGGCGTGCCCAAGCTGGTGGAGCGCTGCCTACGCGTGTATGACCGCCCCCAAAGCGAGGAAGCCGTTGACAAAATGCGCGGATATTACGACGCCGACCCCTTCACCCTCACCGAGCCTTACGAGGGCGTGGTAGACTGCCTGACAGACCTAAAAGCCGCTGGCCTGAAGCTCTCGGTCTGCACCAACAAGCCGCTGGCCCCTGCCCTCACCATTCTGGACGGCCTCGACCTGACGAAATACTTTGACGTGGTTGTGGGCGGCGACACCTATTCCACCCATAAGCCAGACCCGCAACCGCTGCTCGGCTGCGTGGAAAAGATGGCTGCCGACATGGCCAACACCATATATGTGGGCGATAGCGAAACCGATGCCCTGACCGCCAAAAACGCCGATATGACCTTCGCGCTGTTTTCCGGCGGCTACCGCAAAACCCCTGTCGAGGAGCTGCGCCACCACTTCCTGTTTGACAATTTCGCGGCCCTGACGCCCTATTTGAAAGGCTAAACCATGCCCATAAAAGCCCTGATTTTTGACGTAGACGGCACCTTGGCGGAAACCGAAGAGGCCCACCGGCAGGCCTTTAACGACACGTTCAAAGCCAATGGCATGGATTGGCACTGGGATGTGCCCATGTATGGCCTCTTGCTGAAAACCACCGGCGGCAAAGAGCGGATGCAGGAATTTCAAAGCACCCACCGTGCCGATGAGCCGCAAATGGACTGGGCGCACATCAAAGCCCTGCACGCCCAGAAAACCACCCGCTATGTGGAGATTCTGGCCGAGGGCGGCCTGCCCCTGCGCGCGGGCGTCGCCGACCTGATCGAACGCGCCGCTGCCGCGGGCCTGCGCCTTGCCATCGCTACCACCACCAGCCGCCCCAATGTCGATGCGCTCACGGCCTGCTGCTGGGGCAAAACCCCCGAGGAGATTTTCGAGGTCATCGCCACAGGGGAGCAGGTGAAGGCGAAAAAACCGGCGCCTGATCTGTTTGAACTGGCGCTGGAGCGCCTCGGCCTGCCCGCCAGCGCATGCCTCGCCTTTGAGGACTCCCGCAATGGTGTGCTTTCGGCCACCGGCGCGGGGCTGCGCACGATTGTAACCCCCGGCATGTATACGGTGGATGATGATTTTAGCGGCGCAGAAACCGTGATCCCGTCGCTGCAGGGGTTTCAGCCTTAGCCTGCCAGTGCTGCATGGGGGGCCACGGCCCCACGGGGCTACATGGGGGGCCACGGCCCCACGGGGCTATGCGCCGATGCCCTTCAAAATAATCTCGGTTACACTCGCCGTCGCGGCTTCCCACTGGGCATCATCCAGCCGCACGCCGCCATTCAGCGTGACCACCTGATGCTGGAAATCAGCGTAATGCTGGGTGGTGGCCCAAATCATATAGAGCAGATGGCGGGGGTTTACCGAGTCAATCAGCCCCTCCGAAATCCAGCGGTTAATCACCTCTATCCGCGTGTCGGTCCACTCGTTCAGGGTGGTTTTCAGATAGTCCTGAATAATCGGCGCGCCTTGGATAACCTCGTTGGCCCAGACCTTGGAACCGCAGGGATGCGCGCGGCTGATTTCCATTTTCTTGCGAATATAGCGGGTGAGGGCCTCGCGGGGGCTGGCGGAGGTGTCAAAGCTATCAGCTGCCTCTAGCCAAATGGTGAAAATGCGCTCGATGACCTCGCGGTAGAGCGCTTGTTTGGTGGGGAAATAGTAGTGCAGGTTGGCTTTGGGCAGGTTGGCGGCGTCAGCGATGGCCTGCATGGTGGCCCCTTTGAAGCCGAACTCCGCGAATATCTGCTCAGCATGATGCAGGATCACCCCCAAGCTTTCTTCCCGTGCTGTATTCCGCTTTTTGGCTGTATCCACGCGCCGCTCCAAACAATTTCTTGACTAGTTGGTCAGCTATGCTAGCCTCAACCTGACCAATTGGTCAAAGGTTTTATTTTCGGAGGTCCGGCCATGGTTGCCCCTAATGATTTGAGCGCATTCTGGATGCCGTTCACCGCGAATCGTCAATTCAAGAAAAACCCGCGCATGTTCGTGGCGGCAGACGGGATGTATTACACTACTTCTGATGGTCGCAAAGTGCTCGACGGCACGGCCGGGCTCTGGTGCGTGAATGCGGGGCATAACCAGCCGCGCATTACCGAGGCGGTGAGCAAGCAGCTAAGCGAGCTGGATTATGCGCCCGCGTTTCAAATGGGCCACCCCAAGGCGTTTGAGCTGGCCAACCGGCTGGTGGATATGGCACCCGACGGCATGGACCATGTGTTTTACACCAATTCCGGCTCTGAATCGGTGGAGACGGCTCTGAAAATCGCGATTGCGTATCATCGGGCGCGGGGAGAAGGCACGCGGACGCGGCTGATCGGGCGCGAGCGCGGCTATCACGGGGTGAACTTTGGCGGGATTTCGGTGGGCGGTATCGGGCCGAACCGGAAGACTTTTGGCACTTTGCTGAACGGGGTGGACCACATGCCCCATACGCATATTCCGGAAAACGCCTTTACGCGGGGGCAACCCGAGCACGGGGCCGAAATTGCCGACGAGCTGGAGCGCATTGTGGCGCTGGGCGATGCCAGCAATATTGCGGCGGTGATTATCGAGCCGATGGCGGGGTCTACGGGGGTTTTGTTGCCGCCCAAGGGCTATTTGGAGCGCATTCGGGCGATCACCAAAAAGCACGGGATTTTGCTGATATTTGATGAGGTTATTACCGGTTTCGGGCGGCTTGGTAGCAGCTTCGGGGCGACGCATTACGGGGTGACGCCGGATATGATGACCACGGCCAAGGGGCTGACCAACGGGGTGATTCCGATGGGAGCGGTGCTGGCGTCGGGCGAAATTCACGATGCCTTTATGCAGGGTGATGAGGGGCTGATCGAGCTGTTTCACGGCTATACCTATTCGGGCAATCCTGTGGCCTCGGCGGCAGGGCTGGCAACGCTGGACACCTATAAAGAAGACGGGCTGTTTGAAAACGCGCGTGACCTTGCGCCTTATTGGGAGGATGCTTTGCACGCGCTGAAGGGCCAGCCCAATGTGATTGATATCCGCAACGAAGGCCTGATTGGCGCGGTGGAGCTGGCCCCGATTGAGGGCAAGCCCACCAAGCGGGCGTTTCAGGCGTTTCTGGATGCGTATGACAAGGACCTGCTCATTCGCACCACGGGGGATATCATTGCGCTTAGTCCGCCGCTGATTATGGAAAAAAAGCATATAGACGAGCTGTTTAGCAAGCTCACAGATGTATTGAAAAACTTGATCTAAGGGAGAAGAACCATGGCTGCACCGGCTGCAAATATGAAGATTAATGGCGAGCGCCTGTGGGAGTCGCTGATGGATATGGCCAAAATCGGGCCGGGCGTGGCGGGGGGCAACAACCGCCAGACGCTGACCGACGAGGATGGCGAGGGCCGCGCCTTGTTCCAGCAATGGTGCGAGGCGGCGGGCTGCACCATGGGCTTGGACCAGATGGGCAATATGTTTGCGCGGCGTGAAGGCACCGACCCTGACGCGCTGCCGGTTTATGTGGGTAGCCACCTTGATACCCAGCCTACGGGCGGGAAGTATGACGGTGTGCTTGGCGTGCTTGGCGGGCTGGAGATTGTCCGCACGCTAAACGATCTGGATGTGAAAACCAAACACCCGATTGTGGTGACGAACTGGACCAATGAAGAAGGCACGCGCTTTGCGCCCGCCATGCTTTCAAGCGGTGTATTTGCGGGGATGCACACACAGGACTGGGCCTATGATATCGAGGATGCCGAGGGCAAGAAATTTGGTGATGAACTGAAGCGCATCGGCTGGCGGGGTGAGGAGGAAGTGGGCGCGCGCAAGATGCATGCGTTCTTTGAGCTGCACATTGAGCAGGGGCCGATTTTGGAGGCGGAAGGCAAGGAAATTGGCGTGGTAACGCACGGGCAAGGGCTGAGCTGGACGCAGGTGACGGTAACGGGCAAGGACAGCCATACCGGCTCTACCCCGATGCCGATGCGCAAAAATGCGGGGCTGGGCATGGCGCGGATGCTGGCGCTGGTGGACCAAATTGCGTGGAGCCATAAGCCCGATGCGGTGGGCGCGGCGGGGCATATTGACGTGTTTCCGAACTCGCGCAATGTGATTCCGGGCAAGGTGGTGTTCACGGTCGATTTCCGCTCGCCGGATCTCGACACGATCACGCAGATGGAGAGTGATTTCCGTGAAGGGGCCTCGCAAATTGCCGGAGCCATGGGGCTGGGCGTGAGCTTTGAAAAGGTGGGCGGGTTTGATCCGGTGACCTTTGACGGGACCTGCGTGAGCGCGGTGCGGAATGCGGCGGAGCGGCTAGGCTATAGCCACCGTGATATTATTTCCGGCGCGGGGCATGATGCGTGCTGGATAAACCGGAGCGCGCCAACGGCGATGGTAATGTGCCCTTGTGTGGATGGGCTAAGCCATAACGAAGCCGAGGATATCTCGCTTGAATGGGCGACAGCGGGGGCGGATGTGCTGCTGCATGCGGTGGTGGAAACGGCGGGGATAGTGGAGTGA
>Ga0256840_1003828_pt1 | contig 11768 bp, 7 predicted proteins | sample 355202metaG_FD_185969 | JGI IMG/M metagenome (GOLD analysis project Ga0256840, IMG submission 185969) | Hydrothermal vent microbial communities from Mid Atlantic Ridge, Atlantic Ocean - 355-202 | ecosystem: Environmental > Aquatic > Marine > Hydrothermal vents | place: Atlantic Ocean: Mid...
CCGTAGTACTCTGCTCTGGATGTATCTGGAAGGTCTCAGATAGTTCTATCCCAAACTCTTCAGGCTTTAACAAGTCAAATATCAAACGGCTCTGCTCCAAGTCTGGACAAGCTGGGTAACCAAAGGAATATCTAGCACCCTGATAACGGTTCATCCGTACATCACGTAGGGAGCTACCTTCGTTGTCTGCTATGTTTAGGTCTAGGCGTATTTGTTTGTGGGCTACCTCTGCTAGAGCTTCGGCTAATTCTACAGAAAAACCGTGTACCATGTTGTACTCTAGGTATTTGCCTGCATCGTAGAGCTCTTTTTCATAGGCTGAGAACTTAGACCCTGCACTCACACAAGTAAGTGGGATGATGTCATGTCTGTCATGGTGAAAGAAGTCAGACAATGCTCGGTGTGGTTTGCGTCCTTGTCTTGGGAAGTTGAACTTTCCTACTGCTTTGTCTTTTACCTCTTCAAAAGGAGCTTTACTTGCATTGACATCGACATTCCAGCCTTGTTCTTCATCAAAAATGTACAAGTCTTGGTCGTCTGCTCTACAAGGGTAGTAACCATAGATGATGGTAGGCTCAAACAAGCCTTTGTCTATGAACTCACGTTTGAGACGTTCGTACGCAGGGTATACTGTTTTGTCGAGGAGTTTTTGGTACTCCTCTTTACTCATACCTTTAGACTTATAACCCCAGTGAAACTTGATGACGGTGCGTTGGTTTACCCAGTTAAATATCATGTCTAAGTCTAGGTCATCTTTTTGTAGGACACGTCTACCCCAAAAAGGAGGTGTAGGTACAGGCTCACGTTCAGGGAGTTTTATCTGATCAAAAGGAGGGATGACTATTTTCTTTTTGACCTTCTCTTCACGCTCTTTCATGTCACCTGCCATACGGGTGTCTAGCTCTGTACTTGGGTCTTCATTGTATTTTTCTATGCGACTCATGGCTATGACCCCATCAAAGGCATCTCTACAGTAAAAGATAGGCCCTTTGTAGATAGGACGACAGAAGTCATCTACAAAACTTCGCGTAAGTGCTGCCCCACCTAGAAGTACAGGAATGGTCATACCCATCTCTGCCATGGCTTCAAGGTTGTCTTTCATTACGGCTGTAGACTTTACGAGTAGCCCTGACATACCTATGGCTTGTATGGACTGCTTTTCTACTACATCTAGGTACTCTTGTAGATCTGTTTTTATCCCTACATTTACTACCTTAAAGCCGTTGTTTGAAAGTATGATGTCTACAAGGTTTTTGCCCACATCATGTACATCTCCACGTACTGTACCTATGACTAATGTGGTGTCTGTGTCTTTTTCTTGTTTAGTCAGATGAGGGTTTAGGTAGTCCACTGTGGTCTTCATGGTCTCTGCAGACTGAAGCACAAAAGGCAACTGCATCTGCCCAGAGCCAAAAAGTTCACCTACTACTTTCATAGCATCTATGAGTATCTCATTTACGATGGTGTCGGGGTGTATCTCGTGTCGTGCCTCTTCAACTAGAGGTATCATACGCTCTTTGTCACCATCTAGCAGAAGTTTGGCTATTTTCTCTTCGTTTGACATGGCTTGATACTCTTCGTCATTCTCTTCATCATCTATATTTACATCTGAAAAGTGGTCTATAAATTTAAAGAGTGACTGGTCATCAGGCGAGAAGAGCAACTCTTCACAGATGTCTTTATCTGCATCGCTCATTTTAGCCAATGGTATGATGTGTTTGACGTTTATGATGACTGTGGTTAAGCCTGCTTGTAAACAATGGTGTAAAAACACAGAGTTTAGGTAACGACGTGCGTTAACATCTAGCCCAAAAGAGATGTTTGAAAGTCCTAGTGTAGAACCTACTTCGGGGTGTCTTATGTGTAGTTCTCGTATGGCTTCAAGTGTTTGTATGGCTGCGTCACGGTACTCTAAGTCACCAGAACCTACGGTAAAAGTAAGTGTATCAAAGATGAGATTTCGAGGGTCTATGCCGTGAGTGTTTACCGCCATGTCATACATACGTTCAGCTTGGGCTACTTTGTCTTCTTTGGTCTTAGCCATACCCACTTCGTCGATGGTCAAACACACCAAGGCACAGCCAAACTTCTTGGCTAGCTTACAAATGGCATGAAACTTCTCTTCACCATCTTCAAGGTTAACAGAGTTGATGATGGGCTTACCACCTATACACTTAAGCCCCTCTTCCATCGTATGTACACGAGTGGCATCTGGCATAAGTGGTAGAGGTATTTTCTGGTTATACAGCTCCATAATGGCTTTCATATCTTTCGCACCATCACGCCCTGCAAACTCGACGTTGACGTCTAGACAGTGAGCCCCATCACGTACTTGTGCTTGTCCTACAGTGAGTGTACCCTCATAGTCACTTGCGATGATGAGTTCCCTAAATGCCTTAGACCCCGTAGAGTTAGAACGCTCCCCTATGAGCAAAGGTGCAGGCTCTTGAAAGAGTTCTGTCGAGTTAAAGAGTGAAGCGATGCTTGGTTCTATGCTACCCGCTGGTTCTTTAGGCTTCATGGCCCCTACAGCTTTTTTAAGGGCTTGTATGTGCTGTGGTGTCGTACCACAACAACCACCCAAAAAGCTCACACCATCAAAAGCAGTAAATTCTAACTGTTTGTCTGTAAATTCATCTGGCCCCATAGGGTAGTAAGTGTAGCCACCACGGTTTTGTGGTAGTCCTGCGTTGGCATGTACAGAGATAGGAAACTTACAGAGTTCAGATAGTGTTCTAAGGTGTTTTTTGACTTGGTCAGGCCCTGTTCCACAGTTAAATCCAAGTGAGAGTATGTCAAAGGGTTCTAGTATGGTGACAATGGTCGCAGCGTCTGTACCTATAAGCATAGAACCACTGAGTTCTATGGTCACAGAAACCATTATAGGCAGTTTGACACCCCTACTTTCATTGGCAGCTTCACAGGCATGAAGGGCTGCTTTTATCTGCAAAGGGTCTTGACAAGTTTCTAGTAAAAAAATGTCACAACCCCCATCTATGAGACCTTCGGCTACTATTTTGTACCCTTCATACATCTCATCATAATGTATGTGTCCTAGTGATGGCAGTTTTGTACCTGGACCTATAGAGCCTAGTACAAAACGTGGTTGTTCTGGCGTGCTATATTCTTCACATATCTCTTTTACAAGAGCTGCACCTTTTTTTGACAGTTCATACGCACGTTCTCCCATTTGGTATTCATCTAGTACCCAAGGCATGGTTCCAAAGGTGTTAGTTTTTATGAGGTCAGCCCCTGCCATGGCGTAACGCATGTGTATACGCTTGAGTAGCTCGGGTGCTGTGTCTATGAGCAGTTCATTACAACCCTCTTGGTCTTTACCTTTATCATCTAGCCATGCTTCAGTTGGCACTTCAAGGTCTTGTATCTGCGTACCCATCGCACCATCGATGACTAAGATACGTTCTTGTATGAGTGATTTGATTGTTTCTGTAATAGACACAAAAATTCCTTACTTATATATTAAGTGAATTGTACCAAAGTGTGGGGGGATAATGGATTAAAGTGTGAGAAAATATGTATATGAAAAATACAGCTAGTTGTATGAGCCCAGTGCTGAAGTAATCACTGTGACTACATAATGTTTTGAATTTTACTCAAAACATGTCTCCTATTATGATAGAGTTATAGGCTCTTTTTTGCTTCTGTAAGTGCAGCTATCACTGCATCTATATTTGCTTTAGGAATATGTACTTTCCAATCTGGCTCCTCTGCTCCAGCTTGAAGTGAAATACCAATGCTCGCTACTGACTCACTCTTTGGTCCATAAGGTTGTTGTACTGTTGTGATACTTATCTTTCCATCTTTTGTACCACTTAATGTCATCTCGTCTATTTTAGTTACTGTTCCGCTCATATTAGCTCCTTAAAATTTTAATAATTAATTATAACTAACGATTCTTAACAAGTCTCGTTAATACTGCTTGCATTTTACGCCAAAGTTTTATCTCTATAGCAGGAAAACCTGCATAAGTCTTTCCACCTTCAAGTGATTTGGTGACGCCACCTTTTCCTGCAATGGTTGTAAAGGCTCCTACTTCTAAGTGTCCAGCACTAGCACTTTGCCCACCCATCACAACATTACGCTGTAAGGTTGTAGAGCCTGCAAGCCCCACTTGTGCAGCCAGTAAAGTATGCTCTCCAATGTCACAGTTGTGTGCTATCTGTATGAGGTTGTCTAGTTTCGTACCTTTACGTATAACTGTACTACCAAATACTGCTCTATCTATAGCACAATTTGCCCCTATCTCTACATCATCTTCCACAATGACATTACCATTTTGATAAATCTTTATATGTTCACCTTGCTTCGTATGTGCAAAGCCATATCCATCACAGCCTATGACTGTCCCTGCATGGATGATACACTCTTCCCCTATCTGCGTACCATGGTAAAGTGTAACATTTGGGTAAAGTAAGGTGTTTGACCCTATCTGCACATTGTCACCCACATAGACACCTGCCATAAGTATGACATTATCACCCAAGGTGACATTTTTACCAAAACGTGCTTGTATATCTATGTCACAGCCCTTACCACATGTAGGTTCAGATGATTGTGTACCTATCATTGGTTTAAAAAACTCTGAGGCAAGTGCTAGTTTTAAATACGCTTCATCCGTAACCAGTGCTGTGGTCGTAGGAGGTAAAAGCTTTGCATGTACTTCATCTATAAACACTGCTGCTGCTTTTGTAGAAGGAAGTTGTGAGGCATACTTTTTATCTGTAAAAAAACTAAGTTGTGTAGCTGTAGCTTCTGTAAGTGTATGGATGCCATTTATATCGATGTCATTAGCTGTAAAATCAATATTAAGATTTTTTGTTATTTCGGAGAGTTTGTAAGTCATATAAATCCTTATATGCGTAGGGTGTTGTGCCTCACAACACCTTCAATATTTAGGCTATTAAGCAATTATGATTTTTTAATATACTTCATCATTGGTGTTGTCGGGGGACAACACCCTACAAAAACTACTTAACGCTCTATAGCAACCACACCACCACGTACAATCTCGCATGGATTATAACGTTGTGCTGCTTCTATAAAGTGTTTGATACGTTTTGGCTCATCTGTTACCATAACGATAATCATATCTTTACCGACATTTGCTATGCCACCATTATATGCCGAAGCAAGTACAGAAATATCTGCCAAACTTTCTCCAATAGGGAACTTTGCCAACACCATCTCTTTTTCTATCATCTCTTCATGTTCGATGACTTTATAAACGGGAATGAGTTTATGTAGTTGTTTTGTAATTTGCTCTATCACTCTTGTTGAACCATTTGTGGCAATTGTCACATGCGACATGTCACTATTTGGTATAGGTGCTACTGTCAGTGATTCAATATTATATCCACGCCCTGCAAACAGAGCAGTGATACGAGAAAGCACAGAACTTTCATTCATTACTATGACAGATATAACACGTCTTTCATTCAAAGTTTCATCTAAAGACTTCTGCATTTTATGCCTCCCCCTCTTTTTTTGTTGTCTCAGGTAACATCATGTTAAACAATGCTCCACCTGATGGAACCATAGGAAGAACATCTTCAAAACGGTTTACTATGACATTCATAAAACAAACTTTATCTTGTTTGATAGCATCTTTTATCGCTGCATCAAACTCTTCTTTTGTAGTCACATCATACCCGATGCCTCCACATGATTCAGCCAATGCTTTCCAGTTTGGCTGGAAACTTAAGTCTGTCTCTGCATAACGCTTCTCATAAAAGAACGTTTGCCACTGACGTACCATACCTAAGAAATGATTATTTAAAATCATATTAATCACTGGTATTTTATATTCAGCGGCTGTGACCAACTCTTGCATATTCATCAAGATAGAACCATCACCTGTGACATTGATGACTGTTTTTTCAGGAAATGCCATTTTTGCACCAAGTGCTGCTGGAAAACCAAAGCCCATTGTGCCTAGTCCACCAGAGTTTATCCATTGGCGTGGTCTATCAAATGGGTAATGTTGTGCAGCCCACATTTGGTGTTGCCCTACATCAGAAGTGATGATGGCATCTTCACCCACGAGTTGACCTATGCGTTCTATAGCCCATTGTGGTTTTATGACTTCATCTGAATCTACGTAAGACTGAGGATGGAGTTCATCATAACGTTTAAGTATCTTTCTCCACGCTTCAAACCTGTCTGTATCTATGCCATCAAGCTGTGGTAACATCGCTTCAACGACTTCAGTGATGTCTCCAACGATAGGATAATCCACATCGACAAGTTTACCAATATTTGCAGCATCTATGTCTACATGAATGATGTCTGCGTATTTAGCAAATTCAGAAAGCTTGCCCGTAACCCTATCATCAAATCTAGCACCTAATGAAATAACCAAGTCCGTCTCAGACATAGCCATGTTTGAAGCGTAGTTACCATGCATACCTAGCATACCAAGAAGCAGTGGATTTTTTGCACCTAAAACACCTCTTGCCATGAGTGTTTCCACTGCGGGTATCTGTGTTTTATTCGCTAGTTCTCTCACAAGTTCAGAAGCATTTGAAAGTACAACACCACCACCTATGTAAAGCAATGGTTTTTTAGCTAATTTCATAGCTTCAACTGCTTTTTCTATCTGCTTTGCATTCCCTTTATATGTTGGTATATACGTTGGTATATCCACAGAACTAGGATACTCAAACTCTCCTATGTCTACAGTGATGTCTTTAGGTATATCTACAAGTACAGGACCAGGACGTCCAGAACGTGCGATGTAAAATGCCTCTTTAAGTACACGAGGAAGCTCTTCTAATGAACGGACTAAAAAGTTATGTTTCGTACAAGGACGAGAGATACCTACAGCATCTATCTCTTGAAAACCATCTGTTCCTATGAGAGAAGATGGTACTTGCCCAGAAATGACAACCAGTGGAATAGAATCCATATATGCTGTTGCCAGTCCCGTCACTGCATTTGTAAATCCAGGACCAGAAGTAACCATAGCCACCCCTACATCTCCTGTTGCTCTAGCATATCCATCAGCAGCGTGTACTGACGCTTGTTCATGACGGTTTAATATGTGTTCAAACCCATCTTGTTTGTATATTTCATCATACACATGCATAATGGCTCCACCAGGGTAACCAAATACAGTTTTAACACCTTCAGCGACTATCGCTTCACACACCATTTGTGCACCAGACATTTGTCCCATTACGCACTCCATTATTGTATTTTATTTATTGTGGATTATAGCTAAATATTATTATAGTGTACTTTCTTAACTTAATAAAAAATGTCATTTGACATTTTTTGACATTCCTCATTTATACTTTCGCCATGAAGTGCAAACCTTGTTTTTGTTTTTTTCATTGCATCCTTGTTTAGGGTTTCACTTCAAAAAATTTCCCTTAAAATAGCTTTTGACATTTTTTGACATTTTTACATTATACTTCGGTCATGAAGTGTGAACGTTGTTTTTCCTTTTTTTCATTTTAACACCGTTTATTGTAAAATTCACACTTCTAAAGTCTTCTAGTCAGTGAGAAGATGGAGTTTTTATCCCCAATATTTTACTCCATCTCTTTTACTTGCTAGGAGCACCTTTCAAACACGCGTCTAACGCAACACCTTCACGTAAACCATCATCAATCACCACACACATATCAACTTCCAACATCATATAAATCTGTTTATAAATGAGTATCCCCGCGGCGATAAGATCTGAACGTCCTGTACCTACGGCTATCTCACGTGCTTTAAAAGGCATATCTAAAAGTTTTTTAAGATAAAAATCTAAATCGTTTATGGCTAGTGATGTTCCATTAATTTTGTCAGCATCATACGTTTCATAATTTAAACCTAATTTCATAGCGGCTACAGTTGTGGGTGTCCCAGCTGTAGCAACAAAAGAACTAGGCTTACCGATGGTCTCAAACATCTCTACACAAAAATGTTGCATCTCTTGCATCTCTTGCGGTAATGCCTTTTCAATATTTTCTAAATTTTCATAACTTTGAGCAATAGTCACAATGCCCACAGGAAAACTTTTACTCACTGTTTCACTTCCATAATGAAAGATGAGTTCTGTAGACCCACCACCTATGTCTACCAACACAAAAGTGTCAGAGGCATAACGAAGTGTATCTAGTCTGTTTTTTACAGCAAGCAATGTAAGTCTCGCCTCTTCATCACCAGAAATAATCTCAAAATTCACTGCTGTGGCTTTTTCTATCTGTTTCAATACTTCATCTGAATTAGATGCTCTTCTTACTGCTTCAGTTGTGACTGCCCTAATGAGTGGCGTAAAGTCAATGTGTTCTTGGGCTTCTTTAATCGCAGTAATCACCCTTTTGACTGCCTCTTCGTTAATGCTGCCAAACTCGGCTAAACCATCTGCGGTTTTCACTACTTTTTCATAGGCATAGGTCTGCTTATGTGTTTGACAATCGTATGCCAATACACGTACTGTGTTTGAACCAAGGTCTATGGCTATCATTAATGCCCCTCAGAAAAAGAAAAACCACCTTCAGTTAACTTCTCTCTTATGAATGCTTGATGTTCTTCACCTTTAGTCTCTAAAGACACAGATACATGTGCATCTCCAAACTCTAAATCTGTAGACGTTCTGTCGTAACCTATCTGGACGATGTTTGCCCCTATGTCAGTAAGAATACCTGTAAAGTCTTGTAATGCTCCTGGTCTGTCTTTTAAAATCACTTGTAGTTTCATTTTACGTGCGGACTTCATGAGTCCTTTTTCAATGATGAGTGAAAGCATCGTCACATCTATGTTTCCTCCACTTAGTACCACAGCTACTTTTGAACCTTTCGGTAAATCTATCTTGCCATGCATGAGTGCAGCTACACCCACTGCTCCAGCACCTTCAACCAAAACTTTTTGCTTTTCAAGTAAAAAGAGTATGGCCGCGGCTATCTCGTCTTCACATACAGTCTCAAAAATGTCTACATTGTCTAAAATACATTCTAAAGTCTTTACAGAAGTATCACGTACTGCAATACCGTCTGCTATGGTACGTACTGAACTACTATCTATAGGTGTGCTGGCATCATAAGAGTTTTTCATCGCAGGAGCTCCCTGAGATGAAACAGCAATGACCCTAGTTATGGGGCTTAGTTCCTTAGCTGCCAATGCCATACCAGATATGAGTCCACCTCCTCCAACAGGTACTATGAGCGCATCGATCAAATCAAGTTCGTCTAACATCTCTAGTGCCACTGTCCCCTGTCCTGCTATGACTTCATCGTCCGTAAAAGGGTGTACAAATGTGTGCTTATTTGCTTCGCCATATTCTACGGCATAGGCATACGCTTCATCATAGTTAGTACCTTTTAGTATGACGCTAGCACCTAGCTCTTTTACACCTTGTATCTTAGTCAGTGGTGTAGACTCTGGCATAACGATAGTCGCTTCTATGTCAAAATGTTTGGCAGCATACGCCACACCTTGGGCATGGTTACCTGCGGAGGCTGCTACTACGCTAATGGTATTGGTTTGTTTTTCTATTTGCTGTTCTACAAGTGAGGCTATTTTATTAAATGCCCCTCTTAGTTTAAAGGCACCTGTGTGCTGAAGGTTCTCTTTTTTTAAGTAAACCTCATAGCCTGTCAATTTACTCAGTGTAGGTGCATATGAGAGGGGTGTGTTATACACAACATCCTCTAGTCTTCGCTGTGCTTGTTTTATCATGTTTAAGTCTAACATTACGTCTTCCTAGATATTATATTGGTCAGATTATACCCAAAGGATGTAAAAAATGGAATGTGAACTCCCACGCGTAAACTCAAATGCCCAAGAAATGAAAAAGTATTTTGAAGAAGCCCAAACTATCGCCGTGATAGGTGCTTCACCAGACCCTAGTAAAGCATCTCATCATGTCGCAGAGTATTTAAGAGATGTAGGCTACACCATGATACCTGTCTACCCAAAAGGTGATGAAATATTAGGACAAAAAGTCTACAAAAGTCTAGCTGATATTGATGTCCCTGTAGACATGGTGGTAGTCTTCAGAAAACCAGCTGCTCTTGATGCCATAGCTGACGCAGTCATCGCAAGAGGTGATGTAAAAACCTACTGGACACAACTAGAACTCATCAACAACGACGCTGCTCAGCGTGTGAAAGATGCTGGTATTAATGTAGTGCAAAATTATTGTGCGATGGTGGAGCATAGAGTGTTGTTTAACTAGCTAGATGAAAGTCTAAACAAGGAGGAAACTCCTTGTGCTTTCGTATGGATTCTTTACTGCTGTGTAAATGTAGGTTTACCTACCAAAATACTCTGATATGTATCAATATTTGTCTTAGAGTAGAATGCCGTGTTATTTATACTACTTAAATTACTTTGCTCTAAACGGAAATCATAGTTATCTGCTATGAGTACTTCACTTCTATCATTTTTTGCTACATACACAGAGTACTTCTTTGTATTTAAGTTTATCTCTAATCTAAATGTAAATCTATCATAATGACTATAGCTTACCCCTATACTCTTCTCATAGCCATTTCCGTTTCTAACATCTATAAACCCTGTAGGTGCAAATCTTACAATGATACCCAAGTCAGTGTAGGTATCTGCTTCTCCATTGGAAAAGCCTATAACCGCATCCATCCTATCAAATTGAGGTTTAGTATCGAAGGTTACTTCTACAATTCCCTCTTGCCTCTCTATAGAGGTGTTATACCATGTATTAGCCATTTTTTTAAAAGGATTGTATTTATTTTCTAATGCACTATGCTCTGCAAATATTAGAAATTCTGATCCAAATTCAGAAATATTAGCATGAGTAACATCCCAGTTGCTTATATCCTGATTAAATCCTCTTGCACCCTTAAACATTTCAAACATACTACCTACCGAGGAAGTATCCCACCCGCTAATATCACTATTGAATGAAGACGTAGCACTAAACATACCCGACATATTTACTACAGAAGAGATGTCCCATTTACTAATATCTTGATTAAAAGATTTTGCAGAACAAAACATATGAGACATATCTGTCACAGAAGAGGTGTCCCATTTACTAATATCTTGATTAAAAAACATTGCATCCCTGAACATATTACTCATATCTGTCACTGAGGAGGTGTCCCATTCACTGATATCTCCACTATAACCATTGGAATTATGCACTTCCTCATTATAGAACAAACCCGACATATTTGTTACAGAAGAGGTGTTCCATCCATTGAGATCTTGATTAAAAACCATTGCACTCCTGAACATACTACTCATATCTGTCACAGAAGAGGTGTCCCATCCACTAATGTTCTGGTTAAACTCAGGTGTACCCCTGAACATGTAACTCATATTTGTCACTGAAGAGGTATCCCATCTACTTATATCTTCATTAAAACCATGTTGCCCAAGAACGTAAGTATCAAATAAATGACTCATATCCGTAATCTCCGAAGTATTCGCATTGATTATTTTATCTGCATTGGCTTGGCTTGGGTCATTTGCCCAGTCTTTTATGATTTGTATGAGCTCTTCTCTTGTAAGAGGAGGGTTTTGTGTATCTGTATTGTTTACTTTAACCCCATACTGGTATGCTGTACCAAGGTTATCTTGAAAGTACTTACCTAAAGGTGCTATATACGTTCCATACTTATAGGTTGCATCTGTAGGTGCGTTGTTCGGTACTGTAAAAGTAATGTTTTTTAGTTCATCTCCTGCTTTTACAGTGATTCTTTCATAAAAGTATATTTCTTTAGTACCTGTGGTTGCTTTTAGGTATGCAGTGAGTGTTCTAACTTCACTTGCTA
>Ga0256840_1003829_pt1 | contig 11766 bp, 13 predicted proteins | sample 355202metaG_FD_185969 | JGI IMG/M metagenome (GOLD analysis project Ga0256840, IMG submission 185969) | Hydrothermal vent microbial communities from Mid Atlantic Ridge, Atlantic Ocean - 355-202 | ecosystem: Environmental > Aquatic > Marine > Hydrothermal vents | place: Atlantic Ocean: Mid...
TTTATCGTCAATACAGGTGTTTTACGCAAAAAAATCTTTATTGAATTGTTTTAACAATCCCCAACTTTTATAACTGATGCCTTATTTTTACAATTTACTTTGAAAAATATCTTTTTTTAATCTCCATTATTTTTCTGTTTTTTGTAGTGTTATTTTTTGTAATTTTGTCAAAACACAATCAAACAGTATGTCTCAAAAAATATTGATAAACCATAGAGAGATTCATATTATTTTACATAGATTGGCATGTCAATTAATTGAAAATCATGACGATTTTTCAAATACTGTTTTAGTTGGAATGCAACCAAGAGGTGTTTTTTTAGCCGAAAAAATTATTCGTATTTTAAAAAATGATTTCCAAATAAAACATATTGAATATGGGCAATTAGACATTACATTTTACAGAGATGACTTTAGAAGACGTGAAGAGCCTTTACAAGCAAGTCAAACCAATATGAATGTTAATGTAGAAAATAAAAAAGTGGTTTTTATTGATGATGTTTTATTTTCTGGTAGAAGTATTAGAGCTGCATTAACTGCAATACAATCTTTTGGAAGACCTAACGCCATTGAATTATTAGTTTTAATAGATAGGCGTTTTAGCCGAAATTTACCCATACAACCTGACTACAAAGGCATACAAGTCGATGCTATAAATGCTGAAAAAGTAAAGGTAGATTGGAACAAAAATAAAGACACTGTTTACCTTGTAAAAAATGATTAAAATGAAAGAGTTAAGCGTTCAACATTTATTAGGCATAAAACATTTAAACAAACAAGATATTGATCTTATTTTTGAAACTGCCAATCATTTTAAAGAAGTAATTAATAGACCAATTAAAAAAGTACCATCGTTAAGAGATATTACGATTGCTAATTTATTTTTTGAAAATAGCACACGAACAAAATTATCTTTTGAATTGGCCGAAAAAAGACTTTCGGCAGACGTTATTAATTTTTCATCAGCACAATCGTCTGTAAAAAAAGGAGAAACACTAATTGATACCGTTAATAATATATTAGCTATGAAGGTTGATATTATTGTAATGAGGCATCCAAACATTGGTGCAGCATCTTTCTTAGCAAAAAACACCAATACCAAAATAATAAATGCTGGCGATGGCGCACACGAACATCCAACACAAGCACTGCTCGATTCCTACTCTATTAAAGAAAAATTAGGCACACTAAAGGATAAAAAAATTGTTATTATTGGCGACATTTTACATTCAAGAGTTGCTTTATCAAACATTTACGCACTACAATTACAAGGCGCAGAAGTAATGGTATGTGGTCCTGTTAGCTTAATACCTAAACACATTAAAAAACTTGATGTTTTAGTTGAAACGAACATAAAAAAAGCCTTACAATGGTGCGATGTTGCCAATGTATTAAGAGTACAACACGAACGTATGGATATAAATTATTTTCCATCTGTTAGAGAATACACACAACTTTTTGGCATAAATTCTGCATTACTAAAATCAATTGATAAAGAAATTGTAATAATGCATCCAGGACCGATAAATCGCGGTGTAGAAATAACCAGCGAAGTAGCCGATTCTAACCAAGCTATAATATTAAACCAAGTAGAAAATGGTGTTGCTATTAGAATGGCAATTATTTATTTACTCGCTCAACAAATTAAAAAATGATACTAAAAAAAGAAGACTCACACATTATAATAACTCCTAAAAACAGCAATTATTCTAAAGTGTTATTTAACAGTTTAAACGAAACTGTAAATAGCTACAAAGAAAACAATCTAATTTTAGATTTTTCAAATCTTATTATTAATGATCAACAGTTAATGGAATTTAAAAATATTTCTGAAGAAAAAATAGCGCTTGGCACATCTTTTGTTATTATTAAAAAAAATGCCAATTTAGACATTTTACCAGACGAAGTAATTATCGTTCCAACCATGCAAGAAGCAATAGATATGGTTGAAATGGACGAAATGACAAGAAGTTTGGATTTTTAATTTAAAATTTATACATTTGTTTAATAATGAAAAAAATAATTTACATACTAATCGTATTATTTTCAATTACTGCTTTTAGCCAAGAAGCAGCAAAAAATACAGGTAATGAATTACAGATTACCAACATAAGTGTATTTCCGAATCCTTTTAATGTTAAAACAACGATTAGTTTTAATAGTTCATACAAAACCAATATAACTTTTACTGTTCGTAATTTATTAGGAAGCATTATTAAATCTGAAAAAATCACACTGTTAAAAGGAAAAAACAGCATTCCGTTTTACCAAAATAAATTAAATTCTGGCATTTACATTTACAGCATAAAAGCAAAAGACAAAGTAATATCTAAACGTTTTGTTGTTAAATAAGCATGTCAATAAAACTTACTATTTTAGGTTGTCATTCTGCTACACCAACAACAAATTCACATACCACTTCTCAATTTTTAGAAATTAACAACCGTGCTTTTTTAATTGATTGCGGCGAAGGTACACAAGTACAATTAAGAAAATATAAATTACGATTTTCTAAAATTACTCATATTTTTATTTCGCATTTACATGGCGATCATTTTTATGGGTTAATTGGTTTAATTTCGACATTTGGTTTACTTAACCGTGAAAAAGACCTACATGTTTTTGGTCCAAAAGGAATTAAAGAAATCATTATTCTTCAAATAAAATTGTCTAAATCGTTTACGAAATTCAAATTGTTTTTCCACGAATCAACATCTAAAGATAGTGAATTGATTTTTGAAGACGAAAAAGTAAGCGTTTACACCATACCTTTAAATCATCGAGTCTACACAAATGGTTATCTTTTTAAAGAAAAAATTGGCGAAAGAAAACTAAACATCGAAGCGGTTAATAACCATAAAGAGATTGAGATTTGTGATTATCAAAATATTAAAAATGGTGAAAATTTTAAAAAAGAAAATGGCGAAATAATTGACAATGAAGTATTAACTTTTAACCCACCAAAACCTTTAAGTTATGCCTTTTGTAGTGATACTACATACAAACCTGATATTATTTCAATTATAAAAAATGTAGATTTATTATACCACGAATCTACTTTTTTAAACGATAAAGAGCATCTTTGCGAATATACTAAACATGCAACAGCAGAACAAGCTGCTAAAATTGCAAAACAAGCAAATGCAAAAAAACTGATTTTAGGTCATTATTCTAGTCGATATAAAAATTTAGAGCTTTTTAAAGAAGAAGCACAAACTGTTTTTAAACATGTAGCATTAGCCGAAGCTGGTAAAATTTTTAGTGTTTGAAAGTAAATTCTTCATTAAAAAAATCTTCTAACGAAATATTCAATGCCAATAATACTTTTATTAGACTTGACATTTTTAAATCACTTCCATTTTCATAACGACCATATTGAGCTCTTGCTATTTCATTATCAAATGCAAACAATTCATAATTAGTATAGCCTTTTTTTATACGTAATTCACGTAACCTTTTACCTATTTTTTTTAATTCTCTTTTTGTAATATCATCATTATTTAACATTTTGTAAAGTAATGACTCATTAATATTTTGTGTTACCACTTTTAAGTTACTACTTTATAGTAGTTAATAATTAAATTTTACTATATTTGTTTAGGGATTAATTAATATTAACATTTAAACACAACAAAATATGAAAAAATTAGTTTTATTATTTAGTGTGCTTTTTTTAATGTCATGCAGTAACGAAGACATTATAGATAGTGACACACTTGACAAAAGCACAATTGAATCTGCTCCATTAGAAAAACAAATTGCGTATGCAGAAAAACACCTTTTAGATATTGGAAAAATAATATCGAAGTTATACACAAAAAAAGAATTTAGAAACTCCTTATTTACTAAAATGGAGTCTAAAAATAATCAAGAATTAGAAAGTAGGATACTTATGAAAGATTTATTAATTGATTTAAATAAAAATTCATCAATACTATCTTTGAAAGACAAGCAAAACTTAGATGCATCTTTAAAGGCTTTTTACAACTTAGATAATCAAGATTGGCATGTAGATTTATTTATACCTTTTATTGATAAACAACTTGCTAAATACCAAAACAAATCAATGGATCCAAACAAACCTGTAATTGTATTATCTGTTGAAGAAATACCTGACCCAAAAGGCTATCAAGAAGATGAGAATGGTCAATTATCTCTTTTAGATGAGCGTATTACATTAGATGTAGCTAATAATATTATCAACACAGGTAGAGCTTTACTTGTAATAGGTATTGGAGATGGAAACGATGATTATGACGACCCTTGGAGTGGTGGAAACAGTGGTAGTACCACAAATTATCCAGACTATTTAAGATTAGGACGCATGAAGGTTAAACAAAATAAAGAGGCTTGGGTTAGTGGTAAATCAGAAATACACGTAAGAGGTTTTTGGGATGATGAATCAAATCAATATGGTGCTTTTTTCTCACAACATAATGCCTCTGAATATGGAAGTCAAATGAAACAATTTAGAAGACGATGGATTAGCAATGGAGACACTAAAACTTTGAATTTTAGTTTATTACATGATTGGGATAATGTAGATGCTATTGGTATTGATCAATTTTTTGTATACACTATTTTTGAGTATGATGGATGGCCAGCTCGAACAAAAATAGCTACATTACCTCCATTACCTTCAGGAATAGTAAGAACCATTGAGTATAGATCAAATCAATACCTATACAGTAAAGATGTAGTTTCTTTAGCAGGATACTACTATGATAATATTGATCAAGCCAATGGACATACTGTAAATAATAGCGGTATTCAATATAATTTCTATAGAGATACTAATTAATAAATATAAATACATCTAAATTTTATCCCTATTTAGACATTAACAAACAACCTCGGGACAAAATCTCGAGGTCTTTTAATTATTTTAATAAAAAAGAATGAAAAAAATATCTTTACTAATAATATTATTCCTTACGACAATTATACATTCTCAGAATATAGAGTTTAAAGTTGGTACCGAATATAGAATTACTCCAATACGAAAAATATCTAATTTAGCCGAACCAATAACAGGCGCATATTTTTCACAAGATGATCAATTAACAGGTACCGCTTTTAATTACTCCATAGGCTACTTAACAAAAAGTGGTTTTGGTTTTGGTTTTTCTCACTCGTTTAAATACAGCCATATTTATTACGAACGAACAGATAATAATACTGAAAAATCTGTTAATGATTTAATAACCGATTATAAATTATTTATAAAACAAGAATTTGAAATTAAAAAGAATCTCTTTTTTATAGAGGTTGGTGGATCTTTAATGAATAACGGAACAACTTATCATGACAAAGAAGAAATCGATGTAGTTTTTAGTGATGAATCTGTTATTTTTATATCTACTAGAGATTTTTCATACCGAGCTATGAACATAGAAATAGGGTATATTTATAAAAAATTTGAAATAGGCTTAGGTATGTATTTTACAAGTGGATACTTATTAGCTGACAATCCTAAAGAATTTAAACTGCCATATTTCTCTATGAATTATAGAATATATTAACCTGAGTTTGAACAAAACTCAAATTATAATCAAGATACTTTAATCAATCATCATTTTTTTAGACAATACCTTATCTCCTATTTTTAATTTGTAAAAATAAACACCTTGCGACAGTTTGTTTTTTTGCAAAGGAATTTTAATTACATGCTTTCCATACGGATAAACTTCATCTTTTAGAACATCAAACTTTTTTTCTCCAAGAACAGAATAAATAGTCAAGCTTACTTTTTCTTGACTTCTTAGTTTAAATGAAACATAAGTTTCATCTTTTGCAGGGTTTGGGTAATTCTGACTTAACTCAAAATTAGCATTAAAATAATCATCAACTCCTATAATATTACTATCGTTTATTAATGCTGTCCAAATACTTGAATTTCCGCCATCAAGTCTATTCCATATTGGTCTAATTATTCCATTATGAGCTGAGATATTAGTGTAATCGCCAAAAAACACCGTACTAATTGGCACAAAAGGCGTTGCACTAATTAGTATATTTTGAAATGTATTTCCGCCATCTGTTGACCTTGCAAGATACACATCGGTATTGTTATCGTTGTGATTTCGTCTATCATAAAAAACACAATATATATTACCATTAGTTTGGTCGATATCCATCCATGTTAAAAACTGTTGATTACCAGCACCATCATTATTTACTCTTGTAGCAGTTGACCAAGTAGTACCGCCATCAGTTGATTTTTTCAACCAAACATCGGTGTCATTTGTACCGTTTCGTTGGTCTGTCCAATTTACATAAATAGTACCATGATTAGCTCCGCCACTTATATCGCAAGCAGTAATTGGCATACCATTACAACGATCAACACCTGGAATAGTAAAATCCCAACCGCCAGGCATGACATCTACTACTATTTCTGAATTTAACCAAGTAGCTCCAAAATCAATTGATTTATTAAATACAATTCCGTTAGGTCCAGCCCAAGCAGTATATATTTCGCCATTTGGTCCAATTGCAGGCACTGCGCCTTCTACAGTTAAATCTTCGTCAATACAATTACCATCTACTATATTAACCTTTACAGGCGCACTCCAAGTTGCTGAATTATCTGTAGATTTTGTAAACATAATACGTGTTTTACAACTTGAGCTTGTACTGCCATAAGCATCGAATTCCGTCCATAAAGCATATATGTTTCCATTATTTTTATCTATAGCAACCCATTCTTTATCTTGATCTTTAGTTCCGTTAAGTCCAAAATGTGTTCCGTCATTAAAACTCACACCAGTATCTGTAGATTTTTGACACACAATTCTGTCTAACCAAGAAGCGGCATTTGACAAATGAAAAAAGTAAAAACTACCCGAATTATCGATTGCCAAGCACGGATCGCCCCAGACACCTAATGACGAAGTTAATGTGTTTTCAGACCATGTTACTCCTGCATCAGTACTTACATAATAATTACTAATATTTGAAGCTGCAAATTGAATGTTTGTATTATTTTGATCAATAACAATGGCTGGTTCACTTGGACTGTTTGAATTACCAATCATTACATTGGTAAATTGTGCATTTACAGTAAGTGAAAAAACGAATATTACTTTAAGAATATTTTTCATAGCGTTTGTTTTGTTTATACTTGATTTTAAGAATTAAAGAAGTTATAATTTATTAATAATCCAGTTTTTAAAATCATTAAAATTTTGTGGATTTATACCATGCCCAACTGGATATTCATTAAAGGTATAACTAATTTTTAAACTATCTAATATTGACAGTGAATTTCTACTCCAATCAATTGGTAAAACTTGGTCAACTGTTCCGTGAGAAATGAAAAAATCTAAGTTATTACAATCATCAGCGGTTAAATTTTTAGGAATTAATTCATTGTTAATATAGCCACTTAAAGGTAAAATGTATTTTATTTTTAGTGGATTTCTCATTGCTAAGGCATAACTTAATATTGCGCCTTGACTAAAGCCTAAAAGAAATATTTTATCTGTATTAACCTTATATTTATCAATTATCTCATCTATAAATTCTTCAATTTGATCTAAAGATTCACGAGCTTCATCTAAATTTGAAAATTTTTTATTTTGAGTTGTTTCAAAATTAATAGAATACCAAGCATAGCTTCCAAAGCCTAAGGATAAAGGTGCTCTTGCACTAACTATTAAAAGTTCTTTTGGTAATTCTGATGCAAAAGAAAACAAATCTTCGTCATTACTGCCGTAACCATGTAATAAAACTAATAAAGGCGGATTATCTATTGTAGACTTTCTAATTTGATATGCTAACATAGTTGTTGTTTTATTTCTCTTTTTTTATTTGTTCCGTTACGGACAATTTTAAATCCAAATCATCTAATATTGCTACGATTGTTTCAAATTTTGATTTTTCTTTCTTTGCAAAGAATCGTCCAATAATGTTTTTATTAATACCTGTACTTGCGATCATTTCTCTTCTAAAGTAATTTCCGTATTTTTTAATAGCTGCTTTTTTAGTTATATTCACTAATTTTTTCCATTCTTTATCTCCAACTTTTTTTTTCTTTTTCTTCATTTTTTTTAATTTTTTACTTTTTACTTTTCACTTTTCACTTTTCAATTTTCAATTTTCATTTTTCACTTAAACACATTTAGTTCGTTATTAAAAACACCATACACTTTACCATTCATTTTTTTATTTAAAAACGCTGTGTTTTTAGAAGTCGATTTAACATCCGCTAAAGAAAAAACGTATTTATATTCAGGATTAAATAAAGTTAAATTTGCTTTGTTACCTTTATTAATAATTGGTAAATCAATATTAAAACGTTTTCTTGGGTTTGTAGTTAATGCATCAATCAAATTTTCTAAAGACAAAACTGCATTTACTGCTCCGAACAAACTCTCTAAACCAATTGTACCATATTTAGCATTTTCGAATTCTATTTTTTTATGTTCTATATCAATTGGGTTATGATCGGAAGTTATCATATCTATCGTTCCGTTTTCAACACCTTTAATCAAAGCTTTTAAATCCTTTTTAGTTCGTAATGGCGGTAATACTTTACAATTTGTGTTAAAATTAGCAATTTCATCATCGGTTAACACTAAATTATGTACTGCTACACTACAGGTAACATCTAAGCCTTGTTTCTTTGCTTTTGCAATTAGATCAACCGATTTTTCGGTAGATATTGTTGGTATATGCAACTTTCCGCCAGTATATTCTAAGATGAATAAATCTCTTGATATTTGCAATTCTTCAGATAATGAGGGTAAGGCTTTCATGCCTAACTTCGTACTGTTAAGACCTTCGTTAACAAACCCTTTTGCTATGGTGTTATCTTGTGGAAAACTTAACACCAAACCGTTAAAATTTTGTGTGTATTGTAATGCTACTTTAAGTAAATTGGCATTTGAAATAGCTTGTTTGTAATCGCCAAAAGCAATTGCGCCTGAATTTTGCATATCATACAATTCGGCTAAATTTTTATTATTTGCACCTTTTGTTAAATTTGCTATTGGATATAAATTACAGCACTTGTTTTTTGATTTAGTAATTAAAAATGCTACAGCTGCTTTATTATCAATTACTGGTAATGTGTTTGGATTTACCGCAACTGCTGTAAACCCACTTTTTATGGCAACATCTAAACCATTATCTATATTTTCACGCTCTTCAAAACCAGGTTCGCCAAACGAAACCGAAGTGTCAAACCAACCAACTGAAACATGCAAATTTGGTAATACAATAATTTTAGTATTTTTAGGTGCTTTTATATTTTTTGAAATGGTAGTAATTACATCATCATTAATTAAAATATCTACTATTTGTAAATGAAACGGACTATTTTTATCAATTATTTTAGCGGATTTTAACAGTGTTTTCATTGTTTAAAATTTAGTTCTTTAAAAATTTTATCAATAATGTTTCAATAACTAAAAATAACAATGCTATAATTAAAAACCATTTCCAAAACGATTTTACTTTATATGTATTATCAATAGTATTAAAAGTTTCTTTTATTTTAGTTGAGTAAGATGTGTTTTTATAATTCTTAATCAACGTTTTAACATTAGTATATTTTGGAACGCTTTCGTTTCTATTATAATTGAATGCAATATTTTTAAGTTTATCAGTATCCTTTTTTACCACATAAAATCCTGCTTTTAAAGGATTATCTTCTAATTGTAAAATTACTTTTTGTTGCTTTACATTTTGTAATGGGATGAATTTATTGTTTTGATTATCGTTATTTAATTGTTCAATGTGCAACACTTCATCATTAATTATTTCAGTTTTTATATCAATGTTATTTTTTTGACCAATAGTATAATATAATGCAGTTAAATTAAAACTTTGTTTTGCAAAATTATAAAAAATAGGCACAATAAGTGGTGAACTTTTAAAATTGGAATTTGAATTGTTTATAGATGAAGCTAACCAATAAATTTTTCCACTTTTGTGTTTTATTTCAGAAATAAACGAACTCTGGTTTTCAAATTTCAATATAGCTTGCTCATTTTTAAAATTTGTTTTGTAATAACTTTTTACATTTGGATATTGAAAATTTTTAATTCTTTTTTCAAATACATCATCTAAAATAGGGTGCGAAAAATTGATAGTATTTACCAAATGTTCGGTTTCTATTTTGCTAGTTATAGCGCCTATTTTTAATTCAGAAAAAAACGTATTATAATTGGTTATTTTAGATTTGTTAAATGGTACTATAACCAAACTTCCGCCATTATTAATGAATTTAATTAAGCTTTTCTGAAGTGATAACGGAATTATTTTTAATTCGTTTAATACAATTAGATTTTGACTACTAATTAAGTTGTAATCTACTTGATTGAGCTTATTACTTTGCAAATCAAACTCTGCTTTTGTATAAATTTTGGTTAAATATTCATTATCATCTCCAACAATTAAAACATTTATTTTTTCTTGTTTGTTTAAGCTAAAAAACAACTCATTATCAAAAGAAATTAGATTGTCTTCAATTACAATTTTACCATTAAAACTATCGTTAAAAGGAATTTTAAAACGAACTGTTTTAGTTTTATTTGATTCTAATTCAACAGTTGATTTTCCTATTAAAATATTGTCTTTAAATAACGAAACTGAAGTATTATCACTATTTAAATTATAACTTTTCAAAGCCACTTCTAAACTAATGTCTAATCCATTTTGTTTGGTTATATATACACTATCAATACTTATATTTTTTTCTTCTTGGGGTTTTAACTGTACAAACGAATAAGTTACATCATCAGAAATTGAAAATTTACTATTACTATTTTTTGTTTGAAAATCGGATATAAAAACAATATGATTTTTTACACCATTTTTCTTTTTCATTGTTTTATTAACTTGTAATAAAACGGTATTTACATCTTTTGATATTGGCGAATATGTTAAAGACAATAACGTGTTTTTTAATTCTTTTTTTGTTAAATCACTAAAAACATTATCATTGGTAATTAGGGTTAAGTTTGAAGTACTATTGTAATTTGAAATAATATTTTGAACTGCATCTTTAAACAATTCATTTGTTCCGTTTTTTGCTTGCATACTTAGTGAATTATCTAAATACAAAGCTATATTTGGCTTTAATGTTTGTTTATTACTACTAATATAAGGTTGTGCAAATGCTAAAATAACAGCGGCAAAGATTCCTAAACGTGAAAATAATATTAAGAATTTTTTTAATTTGGCACTTTTTCTTGTTTGTAATTCAACTTTTTTTAGAAAAGCAACATTGGTAAAAACAATTTTTTCAAATTTTCGTAATTGAAAAAGATGAATAAATATAGGTACAAGCAGTAGCAGTAAAGAGTAGAGTATTTCTGGATACTTAAATTGCATTGGTTTTTACGATTTTTCAAAAATACATTTTTATTGGTAAAAAACTGTTTTGAGGCTAAAAATATTTTTCTAAAAAATAAAAAAAAAGGATTTTACATTAAGCAAAATCCTTTTTTTATGTATTTATTAGTGTTTTTAAATGTCCATATTTACATCCCAAGCTTCTAAGTAATCTGCTACTTTTTTAACAAACATACCACCTAAAGCACCATTTACAACTCTATGATCGTAAGAGTGAGATAAGAACATTTTATGTCTAATACCTATAAAATCACCATCTGGGGTTTCGATAACTGCTGGTGTTTTTCTAATTGCTCCTAAAGCTAAAATACCTACTTGTGGTTGATTAATAATTGGCGTACCCATAATAGAACCAAATCCACCAACGTTAGTAACAGTATATGTTCCACCTTGAATATCATCTGG
>Ga0256840_1003830_pt1 | contig 11765 bp, 10 predicted proteins | sample 355202metaG_FD_185969 | JGI IMG/M metagenome (GOLD analysis project Ga0256840, IMG submission 185969) | Hydrothermal vent microbial communities from Mid Atlantic Ridge, Atlantic Ocean - 355-202 | ecosystem: Environmental > Aquatic > Marine > Hydrothermal vents | place: Atlantic Ocean: Mid...
TGTTTTTTTAAGAGCAATTTTCCCACACTTGTTTGCGGTTGTGCAAATATATGTTGAAATACAAATACCAGAAAAGGGGAAAAATACCCTTTTTTACAATAATCATAAAAAAAAGCTACCAAATCCTCAAATCTTACTTTGATTTTCTAGTAGCCAACTAACAACTATTTAATATTTTTGAGAGCAATTTTCCTACACTTGTTTGCGGTTGTGCAAATATAAGCTGAAATACAGATACCAAAAAAGGGGATTATTCCCCTTTTTTATTCTACATTATAACATCCAACACCAATTACACATATATAATAAGTGCAATAAATCCTTTTATTTACCCTTTGATTTACTTGAATAATCAATAGTATCTATTAACTCTCCATTATAAAAATACTCCCATGCTCCTACTTTTTCATCTTCTTTATACTGTCCTTTTTTAATCAAATCACCTGTAAGCCTATCGTAATAAGCTACTTTACCATCTAACATACCGTTTTTATAATTCAAATCTTGATAAACGTGTCCTCTTACTGAATACCTCTTATAGGATCCATCTAATTTTCCATTTTTATAATTTGCTTCAATCGTTGGTTTTTTATTTTCAAAATAAGTAGTATATTTTCCTTCTAATTGACCATTTACATAAAACTCTTCTTGTAAAATAGTTTTTCCATCTTTATGATAATATACCCATTTTCCAAAACGCTGTTTTCCTTGCATTTTTCCTTTACTCATAAATTTACCTGTTTCTGTATAAAAGGTTACATCTGCAAAATCATCAACATCATTAAATTTTTTTAGCACTATAGGTTGTTTACTAAATGCTAAGGAATAATATTTAAAAGTACCTGTTTCTTTTCCGTGTATAAACTTTCCGTAATATCTAATATTGCCATTTTTATAGAATTTTTTCCATAAACCATGACGTTTACCATTAGCATCAAATTTATTTGTTTGGGCGTTTAACAAAAAAGTGCCAACTATAACAAATACGAGTATAAGGTGTTTTTTCATAAGAATTAATTTTAAATTAACTTAATACATTATCATTTATTGTTTAAATTAAGACAAAAAATATGCCACTAATTACAATTTATTTTAGGTATTTCTAACATATACTCTCCTTTTGACTTGTCAATAAATATATTTACACCATTTACAAGTTTTTTTTCTCCTCCTAAAATAGAAATTTTATTAGAATCTAATTTAAAAATTAGCTCATCTTTTAATGTTTCTCCTCCTTTGTTATAGGTATGTATTGTGGTAATTATATTGTTTTTAATTGTTCCTACAAAATGACCATCACTCAGTATTTCTTTTGAATTTGATATTTTATATTCTCCTGTAGCTTTTTCACCTTCCAAGACTAAATCTACACTGATATAATCTTTTTGAACAATAGTTTTTCCATCTTTTTCATAACTGCTATCCATTTCATACATAAAACATTTTCTTTGGTCAGGATTATCTGAATTTAATTCTGTTTTAGTTTCTTCTGAAGTATTGTTCTTCTTTTTCGAATCAGTTTTACAAGAAAAGAATGTTAAAATAGCGAATATACTTACGCTCATTAAAAAAAATTTTGCTTTCATATTATAGAATTTTAAGAATTGATTACTTTTGTAAAAAATATATTTATGTTTAGTTCTAATTTTTGGTATTACGTTTTTTTTGCTGTTATTATTTTACATGTAGTTGTAGGTTTTATTTATTTAGCCATAAAATTATCTCCTAAAAAAGATAAAAATAAAGAACGAAACAACAAAAAAACTAATTCAGATTAATTAAAAATTCCAAAGTATCTACACCATCAGCATATTCCCATAATGCTGGCTTTTGTGTTTCTCCAAATTTAACTGAATTTTTTATTTCTAATTGGCTCACAACAACTTGTATTTTCTCTTCATCTAGCTCTATTTTTTCTTTAAGTTTATGAATATCAGCATAAAGTTCATAAAATATAGTTGCAATTGGAGACGAATAGCTTTCATCTTCTTTTAACATTAAAAATCCGTTTTCTTGTAATTTAAATAAACTCATTAAATATACAGCTTTATTATAGGTATAATTATTTTCATATTTTTTATAATTAATTAAATCTTTAAATTTAAAAATAGCTTTAAAAAAATCATCAAAATCATAATCTTTTGGAACAAATATTTTGGATACATTTCTACATCCTAAACCAAAATATCTAAAAATATCATCGCCTAATGTTTCTAATTCTTTATGCGTTTCGTTACCTGTAATAACAGCTACTGCATTTCTATTTTGGCGAATAATATTTGGGTGTTTTCCAAAATAATAATCAAAATAACGTGCTGTATTGTTACTTCCTGTTGCAATTACAGCATCAAAATTAGCTAATTTATCAGTAAAAGTTATTTTTTCTTTAAACTCAGGAGTAATATATTCTAAATATTTAGCAATTAAAGGTAAAAAATGCTTATCGTTTGATGATTGCTTAACTATAATGGAATGACCTGTAATCAGTACCGATAAAAAATCATGAAAACCAACAAGTGGAATATTTCCTGCCATAATAACTGCCACCTTTTTATTCAAACTAGGAGGAATGGTATAATTGGAAATCCATTTTTCTAAATTTTCTCTTGTGAGCAAATTACTCCAACTTTCTAAAGCAAACAACACATTATCTTCTGTAAACCAAGCATTGAATTCTTTTGCTCTTTTAATTTGCATTTTAAAAGCATCAAAAAACAAATCATTATGAGGTATTTCTTGTTTTTGAATGATTTCTTTAGTTGAAAACTGACTTAAAAAATCACCTAAAATTGTAAAACTATCAATTCGTTTTTTTAATACCATTTATCGTTATTCTTTTGTTTATAGACTTTATTATCTTTGCGCAAAAATAAAGAAATATTCTAATATTGAACTTTTTTAAGGTATGATATTTGCTTTATGAACTTTAACTAAAAAATATACAATGTCAATAATAATTACAGATGAATGCATTATCTGCGGAGCTTGCGAAGCAGAATGCCCTAACAACGCAATTTATGAACCTTCAGACGAATGGTCTTTTGCAGACGGAACTTCACTTAAAGGAAACATTATTTTACCTAACGGAAAGGAAGTTGATGCTAATAAAAAACAAGAAACACAAAACGATGAAGTCTATTTTATCATAACAGATAAGTGTACAGAATGTGTAGGTTTTCATGAAGAGCCTCAATGCGCAGCTGTTTGTCCTGTTGATTGTTGTATTCCTGATGATGAGCATCAAGAAACAAAAGAAGAATTAGAAGCAAAAAAAACTTTTATGCACAAAGAGTAATACCAATTCTATTTCAAAATACGCTAAATAAATTTGAAATATTTTATTGTTTTACAATCTTTAAATTTCAAGCATAGCAATAGCTATGATTTAAATTTTAAGTGCAGTAAAACGGAAAAAGATAAATAATTTATAGCGTATTTTGATGTTGAATTGGTATAAATATACTTTTAAAATCTCAATAAAAAATAAGAAGACCTCACATTTTTTTTAAAATTGTGAGGTCTAATTATATTATAACAATTAAAAAATACTGGTATTAATTTCCAACAATATATCTAATTGGAATATTGTACTGAATTTTAGCTCGTTTACCATTAATTGTTCCAGGTCTCATCTTAGGCAATGCCTGAACAACTCGAATAGCTTCATCCTCTAAAATTTTATTTTCAGCACGTACATTTAAAACAGTAGCATATCCACTTTTATCAATAATAAAATTCACTCTTACAACATGTTTACCTGATTTTAAACCAATATTTTGAGCCAATTCTGTATTAAAATGACGTGAAATATTTCGATACATTTTATTGATTAGACATTTCTTTCTGTCTAATTCTGATTTTTTCTTTTCACAACCTGGGTAAACAGGCACTTTTACTACTTTTGGTTGATTTTTTTCTACTTCTTTAGGCGTTTCTTTTGATTGTGCAACTTCTTGCTCTTTTTTATTCTCTGTTTTTGTATCATCATTTTTAGAATCTTCATTTTTAACTACAGAATTCTCATCACCTTTTGCTTGATCAGTTTCAACAGAACTAGTATTAGAATCACTTTCTTTAGAAGGTACAGCGGAAGCTTTAGAGGCTGTATTTCTACCCTTACTAGCTTTAGACACCTTAGAATTTATAGCTGATTGACTAATTATATTTGTTTTTATACTATTCTTATTAGTGTTTTTTTTAGAATTGCTTGTTATCTCACTACCATCTACATTAAAGTTTCTTTTAATATCATTTTTATTTTTAAATTTAGACTTCGCAAGTAATTCTTGTTCATAAATTTGATCTAATGAATCTATCATTTTTTTTGATTGTAAATCTAACAATTGACCATTCAAATCAGCTAATTCAATTGAATCTAAATACCTTTTATTCTTAAATTCAGAAAGCTTCTGATCCATAATAATTTTTTGTTGTGCCTTATTCTGATTTAAATAATTCACTAACAAATAAGCAATACCACCAAAAAGAAGAAGTAACAAGGCATAAAGCAAATAGTTAGATTTCTTTTTAGGCTTTTCTTCAACATAAGTTACAAAGTCTTCTTCCTTTTCTTCAGCCACAACTTTTTTTGTAACACTTGGTTTCTGTTGATTGGTATGAATAGCAGTTTTAACCGTTTTTGGAGGAGGAATAATTGTCTTATTTGAGTTTTCTGTTGTTTTATTTACAGAAATATTGGTTTCACTTTTAATAATTTCTTTTAATGTTTCAAGTTTAGAAACCTCTTTTTCTACTTTTACAGGTTTTTCAATAGTTGTTGATGCTTTTTCAACATTTTTTTCTACAACATTTTTAGTAACGGCATCATTCAATTCTGTTTCAACATTTTCTATTTTAGTGCTAATATCTTCTTTAACATCTTCAATTTTATCAGAAATTTCAAAAACTAAATCATTTTTTTTATCAACAATTTTAGCTTCTTCCTTTATCGCTTCTATCTCTTTAGCGATAACTTCTTTATCAACAGCCACAGCTTCAGATTGTGGAGCCGTTTTCGCTTTTTCTATTGCTGCTAATTTTTTTTCTAGCTCTTCTCTAATTTGTTCTATCTTAGATTTAGTTTTTTGATTTTTATCTTCTTGACCACTCATGTTACTAGTTATTTGTTAATTTATGGATACTAGGCAAATATATAATTATTTTTTGTTTCTGATGTGAAAAATTATTTCATTACTTTTCGTAAAATTCCTAAAACGCCTCTTATAAATGTAGCACTAGTTACTACTTTTAAAATGGGGTTCATTCGTGTACTTTTTCTAGTGGTTCTTTTTTCTTTCTTTTTTTCTTTTGCTTTAGCCTCTTTTTCTTTTTGTTCATAAACTTTATCAATTTTTTTATTGAGTAATTCATAGGCACTTTCTCTATCAATTTCCTCTGTATATTTTTGATAAATTCTTGAGTTATTTATAACTTGTTTAATCTCTTTTGGTGATAATATATCCATTCTACTCATAGGTGCTCTAAGCATAGTTCTAACAAGTGGTGTTGGAATACCTTTTTCACTTAAACCTGAAACTAACGCTTCACCAATACCTAATTGAGTTAAAACTGTTGCAGTATCATAATATTTAGAATCAGGGTAATTTTGAGCTGCCAGTTTAATGGCTTTTCTATCATTTGCAGTAAATGCACGTAAAGCATGCTGAATTTTAAGTCCTAATTGAGATAATACATCACTTGGAATATCTTTAGGGTTTTGAGTTACAAAATAAATACCAACTCCTTTTGAACGTATTAATTTTACAATGCTTTCAATCTGACTTAATAATGCTTTTGAGGCTTCTTTAAAAATAAGATGCGCTTCATCTATAAACAAGACTAGTTCTGGTCTTCCACTATCACCTTGTTCTGGTAAGGTTTCATATATTTCAGCTAAAAGCTGTAACATAAAAGTAGAAAATAATTTAGGTTTGTCTTGAATATCTGTTAATCTTAACACAGAAATCACTCCTCTACCCTTTTCATCTAAACGGATTAAATCATCTATCTCAAAAGAACGTTCTCCAAAAAACAAATCACCTCCTTGTTGTTCTATTTCTACGATTTTTCTTAAAATAGATCCTGTTGAAGCAGTAGAAATCCTTCCGTAACTAGCTTCTAATTCATCTTTACCTTCATTGGTTGCAAATTGTAAAATTTTCTTAAAATCTTTTAAATCTAATAATGGTAATTTATTATCATCGCAATATTTGAATAATACAGCTACAATTCCGCTTTGAGTTTCAGATAAATCTAATATCCTTGACAATAAAGTTGGACCAAATTCTGCAACAGTTGCTCGCATTCTTGTTCCATCTTGTTCAGAAATCGTTAAAATTTCAATTGGAAAGCTTGAAGCTTCAAAAGGAAAACCAATTTTAGTATGCCGCTCATCAATTTTTGGATGTCCAGCACTTGGTTGTGCCAATCCACTTAGATCTCCTTTAACATCCATTAATAAGACAGGAACTCCTGCATTTGATAAGTTTTCAGCAAATACTTGTAGTGTCTTTGTTTTACCAGTACCTGTTGCACCTGCAATTAAACCGTGACGGTTAATTGTTTTTAAAGGAAGTTTTACAAAAGCATTGGTAATTGTTTCTTCGCCTAACATTGCTGCGCCTAAGTTTATAAAATCTCCTTTAGTTTTATATCCTTCTTCTATATACTTAAAAAATTCTTCTTTGTTTGTCATTTTATTAAAATAGCTTCGTGTTAATTATTGATTTTTACATCAGTAATTTACTCAAATATTGAGGCGCAATTTACAAAAAAAGAATTAATACCAATTCAACATCAAAATATGCTTTAAATTAGTTATCCTTTCCTATTTTACTGCACTTAAAATTATAGCTATGCTTGAAATTTGAAGATTGTAAAACAAAAAATATTTTAAATTTATTTAGCGCATTTTGAAATAGAATTGGTATAAACCTTAAACTTCTATTTTAAATTGTGTAATTTGTTCATAATACAGTATAACTATGTAACCAAACTTACATAAATTCATTTTTTAAATAAAAAGACCAATAGATATTTTTTTCTTATTTAGAATAGTTCTAAATTTGCAATAAGAAATTTACTACTCTATGGAAGTTACAAAAAACACTAAAATATCTGATATTATTAACTACAATGCAGAAGCAATAAATACGATTGCAAGCATAAATAAACATTTTAAAAAACTCAAAAACCCAATTCTTAGAAAAGTACTAGCTTCAAAAATAAGTATAAAAGAAGCGTCTAAAATTGGCGGTGTGAGTATTAATGAGTTTTTAGAAAAATTAGAAAAAATTGGATTTAAAGTAGTCTATGACAACGATAAATCTAATGAAATAACAATACCAAAAAAAGAAACCAACCAACTAAATATAGTTTCTTTTGATGTTAGACCCATTCTTGATGAAGGTCTAGATCCTTTTAAGGAAATCATGAGAAAAATTAAAAGCCTACAATCTGAAGAAACTTTAAAAATCATCAATACGTTTGAACCTATTCCACTTATTAAAATTTTACGTGAAAAGGGTTATAAAGTATGGACCGAACCTATAAACGAGCAAGAATATCACACTTTTTTCAAGAAAGAAACTTTACAAGACACTTCAGAAATATTAAAAAGTATGCCTATAAAAGAAGGTAGTTTTGATGAAACACTAGCTAGTTATGGAGGAAATATCAAAGAAATTGAAGTGCGTCATTTAGAAATGCCAGAACCTATGGTAACTATTCTAGCAACATTAGAAAAACTTCCAGAAAATTACGCTTTACTTGTTAATCATAAAAAAGTACCTCAATTTTTACTTCCAGAACTAGAAAAAAGAAACTATACTTGGTTGAGTAAAGAAATTGAAATTGGACACACCTTACTCTTAATATATAAATCAAAGTAGTATGAATGGTTTACAAACTGCAAACGCACCATCATCAAAAATTGTTGTACCACATTTTATTGCAGGTGCTTTGTTTTTTTTAATAGTTAGTATTTTACTTGTTTTTAGTACTTCTGAATTATTAACGGCTTACTACAACAACAAATTAATAGCTATAACACATATTACTATTTTAGGATGGGCAAGTATGATGGTTTTTGGTGCTTTATACCAATTAATTCCTGTAGTTTATGAGACTTCTTTATATAGCGAAAATCTAGCACAAATCACCTTTTGGATGTTTGTAATAAGTGTAAGTTTATTGTCGTATTCCTTTTGGATTGGTTCTTACGAATCGTTACTGTTTTATGCATCGTTATTAATGTTTAGCTCTTTACTACTCTTTATTATAAACTTACATTTTACCTATAAAAAGACTAAAAAACCAAACATACAATCCAAATTTATCAATACAGGTATTTACTGGCTTGCTGCAACCGAATTGTTAGGAACAATCATTGCGCTTAATTTTAAATATCACTTTTTAGCAGATACTCACCTACATTACCTTAAAATTCATGCACATTTAGGTTTAGTTGGTTGGTTTTTATTGTTAATTATTGGTGCTTCATCTATATTAATTCCAATGTTTATGGTTTCTCATAATCTCAATCAGAAAAAATTGACATATACCTATTATTTAATCAATTTTGGCTTGTTTGCAATGAGTATAGATTGGCTTTTTATTCATACACTATACATTATTTATTTTTATTGGTTAATTCTTAGTCTTGGAATTGGTTATTACTTATCTTATGTTTATGATTCCTATAAAAAACGATTGCGAAGAAAATTAGATGTAGGCTTAAAATACACTATGATTTCAATTTCATTATTTATCTTACCTATATTATTAGCAGTTTTTTTAATCTATCAAGGTGATAGTACTTCTTTTTCTTTACGGATGAGTATCTTTTATGGATTAAGCATTTTATTTGGAATTATAAGTATGCTTATTTTTGGTCAGACCTATAAAACACTTCCATTTATTGTTTGGCTTGATAAATACCAAGAATATATAGGAAAATATAAAACTCCTTTACCAAGGGAACTCTATTCAGAAAAAATAGCATTTGTTCAATTTTATTTATATTTAATTGCTATTAGCTTAATAGTTATTGGAATTATTTTGAATACTGAAATCATCCTTCTTATTGGAACATTTATACTGCTAAGTGTAGCTATTTTAAATTTTGTAAACATTTTAAAAATGATATTGCATAAAAAAACTTTAAAAGAATTATAAAACTAAAAATATGGGAATTTTAAATAACAGCCAGAAAAATAAGGACGAAATAGAAAAAGTAGAAGCCAACATTATTGAAAATGTGCTTTCTAAGGTAATGGATCCAGAAATTGAAATAGACATTGTAAATTTAGGATTAATATACGATATTACCTATAACGGAAAAAACAAAGTAGATGTACTTATGACCATGTCCACGCCAAGTTGTCCTTTAAGTGATGCCATTGTACAAAATATAAAAGAATCTATTAAAAATGCTTATCCTGATTTTACGGTAGATGTAGAAATTACTTTTGAACCTCTTTGGCATGCTGGATTAATTTCTGAAGCTGGAAAAGAGCTCTTAGGAATGTAGTTGCTAAAATACTCAAGAGCATTTATTTATTTTATCACTTACTAAGTTCACAAAGCTGAACGAATATCAATACAAAAAACCTCTAAACAATTAAGTTTAGAGGTTTTTCACAACTATAATAATACTTTTTAATTTTTCACAAATTTTCTAATACTTGTTTTTTTGTTGTTTGAGGTGTTTATTAGATAAATTCCACTTGCAAAATTAGAAACATCTATTGACAAACCACTTTCTATATGTTGTTTTGAATAAACTTCTTGTCCTTGCATTGTATATATTTTAACATTCACATTAGATAGTATTTCACTAAATTCAATGTTTAAAATATCTTTTACAGGATTAGGATAAACCTTAAAACCACTAATTTGATTATCAGCTACTCCTAAAGCAACCGTTTGTTGTAAATAGTCAGGTTCTCCATCATTATTGGTGTCATCATTTGCAGGATTGTAATCACCATCATAATCTTCATCTAAAGTTAAAACGCCATCACCATCATCATCATTATCTAAATAATTTGGTATTTGATCACCATCGGTATCTAAATAATTTGCTGTATTTTGACTACCTCTATTCATAGTAGTTACTACGGCTTCTACATTGGTTAAAACAAAATCTCCATCATCATCTTCATCAATAAAATCTGGTATTTGATCACCATCAGTATCATCATCACCATAATTTCCATTTCCGTTAAGATCTTCATCAGCTGTAGCTACGGTATCTAAATCATAATCTGCATTACAATCAATTACTGCTAATAACACTCTTTTAATGTTTACATCTCCATTTGGAGTTAATTCTCTTACAAAAATTGTTTGTGAATTACTTGTGTTGGTATAATTGGTTGTTGCTATTTCATTGGTATCTGCTTGTGCATCTTCAAGACTTTCAAAGGTTGCATAAGAATTTGCTGAACCAAAATGAGCATAAACGATATTTAAATCAAATACTTCTACATTATCTAAGTTAACATCACAAATTATATATTGAAAATCTGGAATATTATTTTCAGGAGCAAAACGGTAACCTTCGTTATGTGCTTCCCAGTTTCCTGTATTTCTATTTGGTGGATAATAAGCTTCTGTTCCACCAATATTCTGAATTCCAATAATAGCATTTCCATTATTCCATGTAGTACACACATCTCTATCTTTAACTTGTACGTCAATAAAATTATAGGTTTCGTATAAAATAGTTTGATTTGTATTGCGAATATCTGTACAAGAATACATCGCTACTTGGTCAAAAAAGAGAATGAATTTTCTAAATGGCGCAGTACCAATTACTCCAAAACCTTGTGTTCCACTTGCTCCTCCTCTATTATCAAAATCTTGATATGCTCCTAAAACGGCGTTATCTATAACATTTGTACTTGGTAATATGTCTGACGAATTAATACTCCAAGGACAATAAGCTCCTGCATCATTCAAATCAAAAGAAATTACACTGTTTGTTCCTAATGTCATTTGGTTGTAATCATTTCCAAAATAATTGAAGTCAAAACCTAAATCTAAAACACTTGTATAACCATCATCTAAATTAGTTGTATTGGCTAAAGGTTGTTGATAATTTTGAAAAGGAATCACACTTACTTCATAAGGATAACTTATAACTTGATTTAAGCCTACATTAATCGTAAGATATTCGTCACAACAATCACCTTGAAAAACATAATACATTCCGTCATCAACTAAAGGAGTTGTTTGAGCTAAAAGTGTTGCATCACAACTTGGTTCATCATAAATATATATTTCTTCTCCTTGAACAGATGAAAAAACATATAAATCAGCAATAATTGGATTGGTAGCAGCATTAAAATTTTGAAATTGTTCTCCAATTGCAACGCTACAACCTCCATAAGTTGTAAAAGTTCCTGTTACTGTATCACTGTAAACTCCATCTTCGCAAATTACTCTAACTTCATACGTATAAGTTGTACCTGCAACTAAATCTGTGAAAAAATATGAATTTTCTGTTAATGTCATTGTTTCTCCGTTTAACACAAGTTCGTAAGTTGCGTTAGGAATAGCATCCCAAATTATAATAGCAGAAGTATCTCCTATATCATCTACATATACATTGGTTGGAGCATTGCAACCACCTTGCGTTGTAAAAGTTCCTGTTACTGTATCACTGTAAACTCCATCTTCGCAAATTACTCTAACTTCATACGTATAAGTTGTACCTGCAACTAAATCTGTGAAAAAATATGAATTTTCTGTTAATGTCATTG
>Ga0256840_1003831_pt1 | contig 11764 bp, 12 predicted proteins | sample 355202metaG_FD_185969 | JGI IMG/M metagenome (GOLD analysis project Ga0256840, IMG submission 185969) | Hydrothermal vent microbial communities from Mid Atlantic Ridge, Atlantic Ocean - 355-202 | ecosystem: Environmental > Aquatic > Marine > Hydrothermal vents | place: Atlantic Ocean: Mid...
AACATTCGGATTTCTCTTTTTTATTAAAGGTAAAATATCTTTGTGCTTAAATCTTCTGTGAAAAAGTGATTTTTCTTTATAAATTTCGTATTTTTCGTATAATTGTTCAGAAAACAGCATTTAAACCTATTAGTTTGTTAAAATAATTTCAATTCTTTTTCTTCCGGTTTATTTTTCTCTTTTATAAAACCAAGCCGAAATTCTGCCGATATATTTCCGTTATTTTCCAATCGGTTTAAAATCATATCATTTAGCAAGAATGGAATGTTTTATCTTTTGAAACTTTTTTTATCAAACCGGCATATATCCATAGAATACAGTATTTTGTGTTTTTACAATGTGTTTAACAAAAGCAGTTGGATTATTTTATTTTTTTCAACTATTGCCGGCAGATATTTCTTTATAAATTTTTTATTTATATCATTATTATTAAATAATTTGTTGATTTTGAGCTCTTTAATTATTCTATTATCAAATTTAAAATTATTATTTAATACTACTTCCCAATAAAATTCTGTTTTTGATTTCTCTTTTCCTTTAATTTTACTTTTATGAACTTGTTTTATATTTTTTATTTTACCGAAATGACCTGTTAAAAAAAATATTTTTCCGCGTCCGCCTTGATAAGTGTATAAATATTCTGCATCAAATATTTCAAGAGGAAAATCCTGAACTAAATTATTATTTTCGATAGCGTGAAAATAGAATTTGTTTGTTTTCGTCAGATTTGATATATCTTTTTTTCTGCAAAATCCCAAAGCGATTTTTTTCTTGGGTTTTGGTTCTGCTTTAATATAATTTCCGAATTCTTTTTTATTATTAAATCCGTGAATTTTATTACGATAATTTTCTGCATTTTTTTCATTCTCAATTTCTATTTTACGACATTTGCTGATTTCTAAAAATTCTTTTTCCTTATCAATTCCTAAAAATCTCCGATTTGCTAAATTTGCGGCAATTCCGGTTGTACTGCTCCCGGTAAAAGGATCTAAAATCCACGCATTGGGTTTGGTAGAAGCTAAAACAATTCGGGTTAAAATCGAAAGCGGTTTTTGTGTCGGGTGTTTTTTACAAGATTTTTCCCATTTAGCAATAGCAGGTAAAGTCCAAACATCTTTCATTTGCTTGTTTCCGTTTAATTGCTTCATTAAGTCGTAATTATAATAATGCGGCACGCTTTTATGCTTACGAGCCCAAATTATTTGTTCGGTAGAATGCGTAAAATATCGACGTGAAAAATTTGGCGGCGGATTAGTTTTTTGCCACGTGATAATGTTTAAAATTTTATAATCAAGTTCGTTTAAAATTTGACCTATACTAAAAATATTGTGTGTTGTTCCGCTTATCCAAATGGTAGCATCATCTTTCATTCGTTCACGAATGAGTTTTAACCATTTTCGATTAAATTTATTTACGTAATCAAAACCTTTTGATTTGTCCCACTTTCCTTTATTTACCGATACAATTTTGCCGTTTTGAATTGTTAACCCGTTATTTGAAAGAAAATAAGGAGGGTCAGCAAAAACCATATCGAATTTATGATTTATTTTCGGTAATAAATCAAAAGTATCACCTTGCAAGAGATAAAATTTCTTGTCTTTTGATTTGAAGTAGGGTTTAATCATTAGGACTTTCTATTGAATATCTCTTCGATTTAATTAATTCAATACTATTGTAATCATTCTCATTTTTAAATCCATATTGCCACAAATAATACATACGATCTCTTTTTTCAAAAAAAATCAGATAAACATCCTTTTCTGTAAATTGTTTCCATTGTTTATACGGATAAAATAACTGTCTAATAATAGTATTATTTGTTTTTGAGTTTTTAGCCTCTACTAAAACTACTTTATCTTTGCCTTCATATCCCGCATCAACCTCTGTTTGAACACTTTCTACTTCAACGAGGTTATTTCCGACATAAAATGAAAATTTTGGTGTGTATTTTCTTCCTCTTATTGTAAGAACCAGGCTATCGTCATTTAGAAATGTTCTTATTAAGCTTGAAGCATAAGCGAAATCTAAATGTTGCATTTCAGAATTTCCTATTTCTGATGTATCAAGTTTAAAGTCAAGTTTTGAGTTATATTTTTCCGGTTCTGTTATAATATCAGGAATGTCAACATAACCTTCTCCTTTAACGATATTGTAAAAACCATTTTTTACAGGCAATAAAAATAAACCTTTTTCAATAAAAACTTGCGGTCTATTATTTCTGCTATCTTGTTTACACAAAATTCGAACTTCTTTTTGTGCTGTTTTTTTAAAATCTTGACAAGCAATTTTAATTTGTTGTGCAGATAATTTAAAAGATGATTTATCAAAATTATGCTCATTAATCTTGTAGTTATCAAATATTTTTTTCCAAGAAGCATTATTTGCCATTATTAATAGATATTAGTTATTAATAATTCGGTTAATAAACCGCGTTTTTGCGGATTAGCATTTATACTTCTACGAGCATTTACTCTTAAAATATTGAAAGTTGCATATAAATCGTCAAAGAAATTATCTTGCGGATTTTTACCTTTTACATCAGAGTTGCTTAATATCCATTGATGTCCTTTTTTGTCTAAAAGTGCACAAAATTCTTTTAACCGAATTTGTTCTGCATCACCAAAGATATCTTTTGAATATGAATTAAAACTTGATGTATTGCTTAACGGTTTGTAAGGCGGATCAAAATAGAAAAATGTATTTTCACCGGCGTATTTCAACGTTTCCGAATAGTCACCGTTTAATATTTCAACGTTTTGAAGAGCTTTTGAAACAGATTTTAGATTAGGTTTGTTACAAATTTGCGGTTTTTTATAACTTCCTATTGGTACATTGAATTCATTTTTACGATTAACACGATATAAACCGTTAAAACATGTTCGGTTTAAGAAAATAAATAATGCCGTTTGTTTGGTTTGTTCGGATTTTCTTGAATTAAAAAGTTCTCTTTTTTTGTAATAGTATTCCTTTTTTCTTTCCGGATTTTCAGCTAATCTGTGATATTCTATTTCCCATTTTTCCAGAATTTGAATTAATATGTCTACATCATTTTTTATAGTTAAATAGCTGTTTGTCAGGTCAGTATTTATATCATTTATGACAGCACGTTTTATATTCGAGAAATTTTCAATCACCCAAAACAATACAGCACCGCTCCCCACAAAAGGTTCAATGTAGGTAAATGGTTTATTCATCGTGTCTTTCGGTAAATTATTCCTTATTTGCTCTATTAATTGGGTTTTTCCACCTGCCCACTTTAAAAATGGCTTCGCTATCATAGATATTATTTTTATATTCACAAAAATACAAATTTATCTTTGGAATTCTAATTGTATATGCAAATGTTAGAAAAAACAGCTCTTTTATTTTTTTATTTTGGATTATACGTTGGTAAAAAATCAAATCCCGAAGAGTCAAGACAAGTTGTACATTTGTACAGCAAACTGTTTAAATTACATCTTTATTGAAAACTTTATTTTTAAACTTTTTCGGCAACATCGGTTAACGTTTTATAAGGTTGTATCGGGCATTTTTTATCAATTTTATACTTGTCATATCAACAGGATCTTCAAATGTATATTTGTAAATTTTTATAACAGATTTTTCATCATCTCGTTTCCGTAATAAATAACAACAATTGATTTCTAATTTGTTCTCTTTTTTAAGATTATAATAGTATAAAAAAGGGAAATATAATTGGTAAACAGCAAAATTTTCAAGAAAATTATTTTTACCTTCAAAAACAGTTACGATACCATTATTTTCAGTTGTAAGATCTATTTCCATCTGCAAATTTGATGCTGTTATTTTTTCTTTTCCTATTGAATAATTCAATGTTGTTTTGGTTCGCCTTGCACCATACATTTTAGGACTTGCGACAATGTCATCATATAAAAAATCATGAATGATTCTTTGATTAAATCCTACGGACAAAATATTACTTTCACTTTTATCAAATTCATTAAGGATACTTTGTCTGTATTTCCAATCGTGAATATTTTCTTCCGGAATTTTTTCAAATTTATGAAAACCTTTATCAATACCTTTTACAAATTTATGCTTCCCTCCTCCGAGATGAATTATAAAATAATTATTTTTCAGTAAAATATCCGGAAATTTATCAGTATTGTCAAGTTTTGTAACATCAAACGGATTCCCGAAACCTATTTTTTCGGAAATATTTCTGACTAAATCGTTATCAAATTTAAAATCATTCTTTTCTTTACAAATTTGTTATTACATCTTGCTTTTTTCCCATAATCTTCAATTTTTGTATATATACTTAATTTTTACGGATTATATTTAGAGCCTGCAAGGATTTTTCTTTCGTCTTTTTCTTCCATTAGTTCTTTTAAGCTTAAGTTATTGTTTTTCATATATTTTTCAACAATTTTATATCCTATAAAACTTCCCGCCCGAGGTGCCGATACATCAGTAAAAACAGAAGTATAAGGAGCGTCATCGGTAAATTTTCTTATTTGCATATTATCCGAAGTAAAAAGTAATTTTTGTTCTGCGATATACGACCAAATTTTGTTTTCATATTTCTCTGCCCAGGCAAATTGTTTCGCCGTATATCTCCATTTCAGAGTATCCGGTGCTTCCGGCAGCATACAATTCAGAAAATATTGAATTTTCCCTTCATAAATCATTTTTTTCAGAAGAGTTGTTCCGTTTTCTTCATCATAGGGATATTCGGCAACGGCAACGGCTTGCATAATATCAACGGGAATCATTTCTTTTATCATTCGGCGTTTTTGATAATTGCTCCACCCGACCCTGTCATAAAAATAATAAAATTTTTTGCCCAGATATTTATCTAATGCCAAACCGACAATTCCGTCAAGTGTTACGACAGAATAGCCGAAAGATGAGAAGAAAGTATAAATTTCAGGCACGGTATCTTCCGGAAAATAGTATTTATAATGTTGAAATGCCTTTTGAATTTCGGGAATTTGTTTTTGGTCGAAATCGGCAAAAGCCGAATCTAAAATATACGGAATATTTTCGGTTTTCCAATAACGAACAAACATATCCAAATTTTCGGGATAATTTTTGTCTTCCGACGAACCGATTTCTGTTATTTGATAATTAAACAGTTTAAAAAATTCTCCGTATTTCTGCCTGTAAAGATTTACATAAAAATCAGCACTGTCTATATTAAATTTGAATAAATCTTTTTCGAAATGCTTTACTTTTATGTCAACTTTAATATCAGAAACATCAATTTTAAAATCATTATTGTTTTTGCAGGAAGCAAAAGAAATTAAAGCAATAATCGTAATAAATACAATTTTCTTTTTCATATCAAACATTATTTAACGGGTGTCCAAGGAGCTGTTGTTCCTTTCCACTGTTTTTCGTGGCTTAAATCTACAGATTCAATAACAAAAGGTCGTTCTCTTGAAATTATAAATTCTAAAACTTCGGCAACATTTTCCGGCACTAAAATAGGAGAGCCTTCGGGGTCGCCCCATGTGTTTACACCCCACGAATGAATTGTAGAAACTCTTATTTTTCCGGCAAGCTCGTTTCTTAAAACATGGGCAAATTGCATTATTCCCGCTTTAGTTGCCGCATAAACAGACTCTCCTTCTATTTGATTTTTTGCAGACATTGATGACATAAATACAATGTGAGGATTTTCGCTTTTTTCCAGCACAGGAATTAATTTTTTTGTCAGAAGCAGATGCGAATGAAGGTTTAACGTTATCAGCTTATCTATATCCTCATCTTTAAAATCGGCAAAATTTTCAAGTATCATAATACCTACGTTATTAACCAAAACATCAAGAGTATCGGTTTCTTTTTTAAACTCTTCGACAAATTTATTAACCTCATCTGTTTTTGAAAAGTCATATCCGAAATAATGAGCTCCTTTAATGTCTTTTTTAAATGAAGACATACTTGAGGCATGCAAAAAAAGTTCGTAATCTGCCGATAATCTTTCCGCTTCAGCTCTGCCGATGCCTTTACTTGCTCCCGTAATCAAAATTTTTCTTTTCATATGCTTATTTTTACAATTATTATACGAAATTACATATTCTTTGTTACTTTATGAAATCTAAATTACGTTTCAATCCTTTAAATTTTGTGCGTTTTACGGCAGACTTTTTGAATAGTTTATTAAAGGTATCTTCCGTTATTTCGTGCCAGTCTTTTTTTGTCATTTCGAGCAAATCGGGATGCGGAAAAAAACGTTCTTCGCTGTGAAACAGCGGTTTTCTATTATACGGGCAAACATCTTGACAAATATCGCAACCGAAAACGCGATTTTTAAATTTTTCTTTCAGTTCTTCCGGCAAATTTCCTTTAAATTCAATGGTAAGATATGAAATACACTTACGGGCATCCACAACATACTGTTCGGTAATTGCCTGCGTAGGACAAGCATCGATACAGCGTGTGCAGGTACCGCAATAAGAATTCATCGGTTTGTCGTATTCCAAATCCAAGTCGATAATAAGTTCGCCGATAAAGAAAAAACTACCTTGCCGGGTAAGCATATTTGAGTGCTTACCTCGCCAGGCAATACCCGAAAGTTCTGCCCATTTTTTGTCAAAAACCGGTGCACTGTCCGTAAATTTTCTGCCGTTTACTTTACCGATTTCATAATTTATAAACTGCATCAGTTTTTTCATTTTGTCTTTTAAAACAAAGTGATAGTCTTCGCCGTAAGCGTATTTTGAAAGCACCGGAGCATTGTCATGCTTTTGCAATTGATGCGGATAATAGGGATAAAGCAATGATATAACGGATTTTGCACCCGGAACAAGCAAAACGGGATTAAGGCGTTTGTCAAAATGGTTTTCCATATAAGACATTTTGCCTTGAGAACCGTTTTTCAGCCAATTTTCAAAATTTTCGGCTTCTTCTTCCAAAAAACGAGCTTTTGAAATTCCGCAAGCAAAAAAGCCGAGACTTTTTGCCTCAGCTTTAATCATTTTTGAATATTTAAACTTTTTCAGATTCAACTTTTAAAAATCAAATTCTACAAAAATCCCAGTTCAAGCATTGCTTGTTCGCTCATCATTGATTTTTCCCAAGGCGGGTCAAATGTTAAATTAACATTTACTTTGTTTATTCCCTCTATTGCCGCTACTCTGTCTCTTACTTCGGCAACCAGACTGTCGGCAACCGGACAATTCGGTGCCGTTAATGTCATTGTAATTTCAACATTGTTATAATCATCTATTTCAATATCATAAATCAGTCCTAAATCATAAATATTTACGGGAATTTCAGGGTCATAAACCGTATGCAATACGTCTGAAATTTTTTTCTCTGTCATTAATAATTCTTCATCCATTATCTTACTTTTTTGTTTAAAAAATCGAACCAAATTTTACAGGGGATCTGCCGTTACCTGAAACGTAAAATCTATCTTTATATCTACGCTTTGTGTCAGGGTTTCTCTTGTTGTTACGGTTGTTCTTAGTTTATAGCTGTCTTTTTTTACATATCTGTCCAGAGGTTCGGAGGTTGTTTCCAACTCTATTGATTTCGCATCGCTTCGGACATCGTTATTCCATGCAAGTTTTGTTTCGTCTTCTCCTTCAGCGGAAATATAAATTTCTATTGATTTCAAAAACGAAAAAGTTTTATCGCTTGGTGAAGTAATAGTCAAGGCTAATCTTTTTAATATTATTTCTTTTACTAAGTCAACTTTTGTGTCATTTTGAGCAAATTCACTTTCGGAATTTGTTGTTACGTCCGGGGTAGGAATTTCAACCGGAGATTCAAACGGTAAAGGATTTGCGTCAATTGTAATGGTTGTGCTGTCAGATATGTCAAATGTTAAAAGTTTATCACAAGAAAACGTAAACAGTATTGCTGTCAGAAGTAACGGCAAAAAAATATTTTTTTTCATTTTTTTAAATTTTAGAGTTTTTAATTAAGATTCGTATTTTGCTTTAAAAGCCGTTGCATAGGCTTTGATATTTTTAATCATTGAAACCAAACCGTTTGCACGGGTAGGCGAAAGATTTTCTTTTAATCCGATTTTATCAAGAAAAAATAAATCCGTTTGTAAAATTTCATCGGGAGTTTTTCCCGAAAAAATCCGAATAAGCAAAGCTATAATTCCTTTTGTGATAATTGCATCGCTGTCTGCCGTGAAATATATTTTCCCGTCTTTGTATTCGGCATCGAGCCAAACCCTTGATTGACAACCTTGTATTAAATTAGACGGTTTTTTATTTTTTTCATCGTAAAGTTCAAGAGTGTTTCCGATTTCAATCAGATATTCGTATTTATCCATCCAGTCATCAAAAACGGAAAACTCTTCGATTATTTCGTTTTGAATTTCTTGTGTTGTCATTTTTTATTTTTAAACTGTAAAAATTAATTATTCGGTATATTCTTCGATTTTTCTTCCGTTTAATTTTTGTATCGGTCTGAAATTATTATCTAAAATTTTTGCAAACTCTTCTAATTGCTCTTTTGATGCAGACAGATTGTTTTTTAATATATACCAACTGACAGTTTCGGAACACGGCGGAGTGGTGAGAGAGCCTTTGTAATAATAGTAACTTTTATTTTCGGGTAATAGGCTCAAGATGTCAAATTTATCTTCGGAAGTATATTCTCCTTCAGCTGTCGGGAAGTATTTCATATACATTTTAAACAGCTCATTTTCTTCTCCTTCTTCATAAAAAGCTGCTATAACAGCATAATTTCCGTCTTCTGACTGATGTACAAAATGTACTTCTGCAGGAAAATAATTTCCGTTAACGGTATGCTCGCTTGAAGTATGAAAATGAAACTGCAGTAATTTATATTTTCTGTTGTTTATCGTAATATTATTTTCGCCCGAAATATTAAATTGTACTGTGTGAGAATTATTTATTATGTTTACTTTTGAGTCTCCGTAATTAAATGTAATTGCAGCAAGATTACTGTTTTCGGCAATACTGTCTGTAATAATATTAACGGGAGATTGAAATCTTCCGCCGCAATCCGAGAAGCCTTCGCATAAGTTTTTCCAATTTTCCGGACCGTCTTCTCCGCTGTGATGCGACCAATGAACATCCTTACAGTCTTTTTTTTGTTCTGTTTTAGTTTCCTGCTTCTTTTCAGATTCTGTTTCATTGCCTGTATTGCAAGAAATAAAACTTAAAAATATTGTTAAAACGGTTGTGTAAATTAATATCTTCTTCATTGTTTTATATTTTAATGTAATTAATTATTCTATAATGCTATAACAGCATATTTTTTACTTTTAAAAGCCCCTCATACAGTTTATCTATCTCTTCTTTTGTATTATACATTGCAAAACTTGCCCTTACGGTGCCGGAAATTCCGAAGTTTTTCATTGTCGGTTCTGCACAATGTGCTCCGGTTCTTACGGCAATACCGAGTTTGTCTAAAATCATTCCGGTATCGTAAAAATGAATTCCTTTCAGCAGGAACGACACCGCAGAAGTTTTATTTTTTGATTTTCCGTAAATTGTTAAGCCGTTTATCAAAGATAGTTTTTCTTCGGCATATTTCAAGAGTTCGGTTTCGTATTTTTCTATTTTCTCAATACCGACGGAGTTTATAAAATTAATTGCTTCGCCCAAACTTATTGCTCCGACATAATTTGACGTTCCGGCTTCAAATTTAAGGGGCAGGTCGGTATATTCGGTTTTTTCGAAACTTACGGATTTTATCATATCACCTCCGCCTTGATACGGAGGCATTTCGTTAAGAAGTTCTTTTTTTCCGTAAAGAATGCCTATGCCGGTTTCAGCATATGTTTTATGACCGGAAAAAGCATAAAAATCGCAATCAAGTTTTTGAACATCAACACTTTTGTGTTGAACTGCCTGTGCTCCGTCAATAAGAGTTTTTGCACCTGTTTTTCGGGCTTCATAAATGATATCTTCAATAGGATTGATTATTCCGAGAGAGTTTGCTACTTGGGCTACGGCTACAAGTTTAGTCCTTTTGTTCAGCAGTTTTTTATATTCGGACAGTATAAGTTCTCCGTTATTATCAGCCGGTATGACTTTTATTTTTGCTCCTTTTCTTTCGCACATCATTTGCCACGGTACAATATTTGAGTGGTGCTCTGTTTCGGCAATCAAAATTTCATCACCTTTTTTTATATATTTCTCACCAAAAGAAAATGCAACAAGATTTATTGCGTCTGTCGTTCCTTTTGTAAAAATTATTTCTTCTGTTGAATTTGCATTTATAAAATTTCTGACTGTTTCTCGTGCGTTTTCATAGGCTTCTGTCGTTTTATTGCTCAAATAATGAACTCCCCTATGTATATTTGAGTTATATTCGGTATAAATTTCTTTTATTTTTTCAATAACTCTGAGAGGTTTTTGTACGGTAGCTCCGTTATCCAGATATACTAAATTTTTGCCGTTTACTTTTTGTGTGAGTAAAGGAAACTGTTCTCTTATTTTTTCAACATCAAACATATTCATTCTTCAATTTTATGAGCAACTCGGGCAAACCTTAACCATACACAGGCTTTCTGCCGACTGACCTTTTAATCTTCGACTTATCAAAAAATTAACATAGTCGCGATAATTTTCGACATTTATTTTGTCTGTAACATCACGCAAGAAAGCTTTTGTCAGCATTGTTTTTGCTCTTTGCTCAGGAATGCCTCTTGTTTTAAGATAAAATAAAGCCTCTTTGTCTATTTGCCCGGTTGTTGAACCATGCGAACACGCAACATCATCAGCATAAATTTCCAGTTGAGGGCGGCTGTATGCTTTGGCAGAGTCTGTCAGCAATAAATTTTGATTTGATTGTGCCGAGTCGGTTTTTTGTGCATTTTTTGCTACATAAACCTTTCCCGTAAAAACAGATACCGCTTTATTGTCAATCACACCTTTAAATAATTGATTGCTTCTGCAATCGGAATTTGTATGTACTACTTCTGCAAAGTTATCAATATACTGTTCTTTTTCGGGCATATAAATACCGCTTAAATCTGCCTCAGAATATTTCCCTTTCAGGTTAACTTCAAAATTATTTCTTACAACCGAACCGCATAGTGTTATAACATTTGCTTTAAAAAAGCTGTTTTTTTTCAGTTCGGCATTCATATTATTTATGTGTGCTGCCGTGTTACCCTCGCCCTCAAATAAATAATATTCAATATTTGCATTTTCATCTGCAAAAACTTCCGTAAAACTGTTGGTAAAAGAAAAATCGGGCAGCAGGGAATAGTAAAAATGAACCACTTTAAACGCCGTATTTTTACCGGCAATTATAAGGTTTCTGTCTTGTGAAAAAATATTCCCGTTATCACTTTCAACAAAGTGCATTATATAAATAGTTTCTTCAACGACGGCATTATCAGGTATATATAAAAAGAAACCGTCTTCTGAGTGAACTTTGTTCAGTAAAGAAAAGAAGTTTTCATTTTTACTTTCGGTTTTTCCGAACCTGTTATCAAAAATATCTTTATATTTTTCCTTTGCTGCTTTAATTGAGGAAACAATAACTTTTTCATCTTTTACAAAAGATTTTTTTTCATCGTAATTTCCGTTTACGATAATGATATTATTGGCTGACGGCTCGTAAAATGATAATGTTTTAAGAATATTTTCATCTGCCGACAGTTTTTTACCGAGTTTATATTTATGATTAAAGATAGGTTTAGGTCTGAATTCTCTCCAATTTTCGGTTCCTGAGCCCGGAATTTCAGACAGTTTCAATTTTGCTGAAAATTTTTCTCTTTGCTCAACAGTAAGTAAAAAAGAATTTTTATTCTTGTATAAATTAGTCAGTATATCTTTGCTTTCCATCATCTGTT
>Ga0256840_1003832_pt1 | contig 11758 bp, 9 predicted proteins | sample 355202metaG_FD_185969 | JGI IMG/M metagenome (GOLD analysis project Ga0256840, IMG submission 185969) | Hydrothermal vent microbial communities from Mid Atlantic Ridge, Atlantic Ocean - 355-202 | ecosystem: Environmental > Aquatic > Marine > Hydrothermal vents | place: Atlantic Ocean: Mid...
GGGAAACAAGGTGCTCCAGCGTGTCCTGCATCGCGCCCGGCTCTGGGTGGCGGGCGTCAAAAAACACCAGCACAAGGTCCGAAAGGTCCAGAATATGGTCGGTGATCCGCAGGGTCGAGGTGCGCTGGTCATCCGCATCAAACCCCGGTGAGTCAATCAAAATCCGGTTTTTAATCTTCTCGGAATTGGCGGTACGGAGCTGCAAATAACTCTCGATCCGCTTGCCTTCGCCCTTGGCGACCTTCTCGATCTCGCGCGAAATCCGGAAAAACGGAAAGCGCGGGTCCGCATCCAGCGCCGAGCCGGGCAGGGTCTGGTTGGCGGTGCCCGCCGAGCGATAGCTCACCACCGTAAACTTGTCATCCACGGCTTGGTTGCCCGTGTCCTGAATATCCACGCCAATGTAATCATTGATAAAAGTAGACTTCCCCGAGCTAAACGTGCCCAGCACCGAAATCAGCGGCCACCACGAAATCCGAGACGCCAGCGAGCTTTCCTTATCCAGCAGCCCCGTGCGGTAAAGCAGCTTGTCCATTTTATAATAGGTCGGCAAAACCTCAAGCAGGGCGGGGTTTTCCTTAGTCAGGTGGTTTTCGAGGCTGGCCAGCCGTTTTTTGAGAAAATGGCTCATGCGGAATTCCTGTATTTATGGGTTTGGGCCAGTTTAGCCCATTCACCGCATAAATACAGTAAAATCCACCTGCGGGCGAGATTATCGCCCTGCTGCCAGCGTGGCCTGAAGCGCAGTGGCTTTGGTGGGGGCGATGCGCTGGAGCAGGCCCAGCATACTGCCCGCGATTTGCATGTTGCCGTCGCGGCCTGCGATCTCACCAACGGCCTGATAATGCGTTGCCGCTTTATTAAATTCGCCAAGATTATAGTACAGGTTTCCGGTTTCGCCGCGTAGGTCCATATTGTCAGGAAATTCTGCGGCCAAAGCCTCATAAAGTGCGGTGGCTTCGTTGGTTTTTCCTTGGATGAACAGGTCGCGGGCTTGGCTCCAGCGCTCGGTTAGGCTGGCCGGCTCGGTAGGCGCTTTGCTGGCGGCCGGCGCGGCAGATTGGCCGAAATACTGCGGTGTGATTTGGGTGCCAAAGGCGCGGGGGGCGGTGGCCGGTACGGCTTGCGGCGGCGTGGCCTCGGCAGCCTCGACTTGGGCGTCTTCAGCGGGCGGCGCGGCCGCAGGGGCCTCTTCAGCGGGGGCGGCCATAGGGGCCGCGATCGGGGCGGCAAAAGCGGGGCTTTCTGGCTGGCTCATATTGGCCATAATCTCATCGCGCTTAAGAAACGCAAAAATGGCAGCGCCGACTATGGCGTAAATCGCGATCAGGCGGACAAATGGCATCATCATCATGGTATTAGGCCCCGTAAATTTCGTTTGCGAGTTCGTTAAGTTCAAAAGCGGCTTTGCCCGATGGCTCCAGTTCGCTCACGGCCAGCCCCTCGGAGAAAGACCGCCGGAAGGCCAGCCGTTGCACCAGTTTGGATTCGAGCGGCTTGATGGTGCCGAGCATCTCAAGCGCTTCAAAAGCCTCGGCATTTTCACGTGAGCGCGGGTGTGGGTCGGCGCGGTTAATGAAGGCGCGGACGGTGGGCATACGGGCGCTGCCGCGCTCTTTTTTAATGATTTCCAGAAAACGCTGGGTCGCCCATATATCGGCCTGCGACGGGGTGACCGGAATAACAATCAGCGAGCAAGCGCGGATAGCATCACCTACGGCAGCCATGTCAGACGTGCCCACATCAATCAGCCAATCGCCGCGCGCTTTGCCCTTTTCGGGCAGCGCATGCACCACTTTCAGGCTTGGCTCGATGCCGTCTTCATCGCGAATGGCGGCCACATCTGTAACCGTGCGCTGGGGGTCAAGATCACACACCGTTACATTTTCGCCCTGTGCTTTGCGCCATATTGCCATGTTGAAAACCACCGTGCTTTTGCCGGTACCACCTTTGAAATTTGCGTAAAGCGTTAGCATGGGTTACTCCTGTTGCGGCTGGGCGGGCGCATCCAGGCGCTGCCAGCCATCTGGCACTGTAAACAGGCGCGGGTCAACCTCGCCTACGATGATATTCTGTAATTTGCGGCGGGTGCCATCGGGCAAAGTTTCGCGTAGCACCAGCTTTAGCGCGGGGTCATACCACCATTCGTTCCGCATGGTGACGGCACCTTGGCGAGACACTTCAGTGACCCAATGCTCGGCCTCGCGGTTTTCTATTTCTTGGCGGCCTAGAAAGGTCATCTGCACCAAGGTGCCGTTAGACATCTCTTGGCGCAGCGCCCGCTTGCGCGTGGGGTCCCACAATATAAGCATCTGGCTCGGGTCACCTTCAGCGCTGATATGCCAACGCTCAACCGGGATGCTTTGGTAAACTTCCAAGCCGAGCCGGCGGCACTGCAGCCCGTTTTGCTCGGCCTCGGTGGGGCAGGGCGGGGTATAGCTATCGGCGAATTCTTCAGGCGCGGCGGGGCCACGGCGCTCAATATAGCTCTGTGTGGCGGGAAAGAGCACATAGGTAATGCCCTCGGTCGGGCGGAGAATCTGGATGATTTGCTGGCCGTCTTGCGTGAACTCGAGCCGCAGGAGCTGTCCGGATTTGGTGATTACGCCCGCGCGATCAGGCTGGTCCGGCGTGGTTTGCACGGTTTCGGCGGTATAGGAGGGCAGGCTTTGGGCGCGCGCGGTGCTGCTGAGGGTAAGTGCAGCAAAAAGAGCGATGAGCGGACGGGTTTTCATGTCGGCAAGGCTCCGGTTGGCAGGCTCCACTAAAAAGAAATCCGCCCCCTGCGATCAGGGGGCGGACCGTATTAGATATTACTCAGAAGCGGCAGGGGCTTCTTCAGCAGGGGCTTCCATCGGGGAAACCACGATAGGGTAAGGACCATTAGGACCCATCATCATCAGCTGGCCGTTAGGGCCCATGAAGATGCCGGTGCCATTGTTGCCATAAGCATTGCCGTAGCCGTTGCCTTGGCCAGAACCTTGGCCTTCGCCTTGGCCTTGACCTTCAGCAGAGCCAGTGAAGCCCATGGTGAAGTTGCCAGTGCCGTTGCCGCTGTTAGAGCCGTTGAATGGGCCCCAGTTGTTGTTGCCGCCCCAACCGTTGTTACCATTCCAAGGCATGTTGTTGCCATTCCATGGCATGTTGTTGCCGCCCCAACCGTTGTTGTTGCCCCAACCGTTGTTGCCGCCCCAAGGTGTCCAGCCGCCATTGTTGCCGCCGAATGGGCCCCAGTTGTTGCCATTGTTGTTATAGCCTGGGTTGCCATAGTATTGAGCAGAAGCTTCAGTTGCGGCAACAGCGCCCAAACCAGCTACGATAGCGGCAGAAATAAGAATTTTACGCATAGTATCCTCCAGCGTTGTCCCTGTTGAAATGAAGCTTAGGTACCGGGACAATCACCAAAAACTTCTTCACTTTACCGCGGATGCGGCGTTCTTTACTGCTACCAAAACCGAAATGCCGCTGGGCCGAAGCCAAATTGCAAAGGTTGGTAGCCTCCTCCAGAACCATTGCCAATCCGCGGCATGGCCAAACTCATGCGAATACTTGGGAAGCTGAAGAATTCTTCATATTCTCTACTATTCGTATATGTATCAATATATGCGAATTCTTGCACATAAGAAGGGGACAAATTGCCGCGAGTCTTTATCGGCCCAATTTCCCTTGTTTTACTTGCTATACTTAGTTCACTAGTTTCATTTTCAGCCGTTACATCGGTGCTTATACTTGGATAAAGGCGCGTAAAAAGCGAATCTGAAGCATAGATTGCGGCGTTTTCAATTTGCGGCGCGAGTCGCGAAATGGGAGTGGATTCGATATAGAGATAGGGCCGCGCGGGGCCGGCGCTAGGGGCCCAAACGCTGGCCGCAGGGGCGGCCTGTGCGAGCACGGCGAGGGTGGCGGCAAGGGCGCTAGGGGTGAAATATGTCATCGGTGTCCTTTCTGCGCAGGCAATATTGGCATGCGCTAGGGGGTCGGCCATTTTGGCGGTGTCGCCGGAACGGCCGGGGCAGGGGCGGTGCTACCATTAGGGGAAATCGCCCAGTTATTGGTTGGCCGTGGGGCCAGCGCCACAGCAGGGGATTGGCCATGCAGTGGTGCCCAGCGGGGCGGGGCCATGGGCATAAGATTGCGCGGAGAAAAAACCGTGTAAGCGGGCGCGCCCCGCTGGGTGCCGCTGCGTGGCACTTCGGTAATATAGCGCGCTTGGCCTTGCGGGCTGGCGGGGGTTTGCATCCAAAAGGGAATGGGCTGGGCCATCGGGTTGGCGCGGGCCGCCGGGGCCGTGTGCGGGCTGGCATAGGGGGTTTGCGGGGCTGGCATGGTCAAAAAAGGGCTCTGGCCATTGTTCATAAAGCCCCCGGGCATGGGGGGGGGGCTGTTGCCAAACATGCCGGGAAACATGCCGCCAAAGGTATAGCCCGGCGGGGTGCTGTTTTGCGCCACTGCCGCAAGCGGGGCGAGGCTGGCGAGGAGCGCCAGAAGGGGGAGCGGGTTTTGCATCGGCTCAGCCCTCGCCACTGGGTTTGATACGAATACCACGGCGCCCGCTGCCCGCCTTAGCCCGCGCCGCTGGTGCTTTGGGCTTGGCTGTTTTCGCTGGCGCTTTCGGCTTGGCAGCGGCCTTTGGCTTGGCGGGGGCCTTGGGTTTAGGGGCCGCTTTGGCTTTGGCCGGCGCTTTAGGCTTTGGTGCGGCCTTGGGCTTCGCCGCCGCTTTGGGCTTTGGCGCAGGCTTGCTCTTTTTAGGTGCGGCTGCGCTTTCGGCTTTCGGTGCGGCTGTTGGCTTGGGCGCTGGCTTCGGGGCTGCTGGCGGAGGGGAAACTGCCTTGGCTGCCGGGGCCGCGGGTGCGGTTTTTGCCGGTGGGGTTGGTGGGCCGTCATCTTTGCCGGTAAACAAGCTGGCGATCTTCTTGAAGAGGGTGATGATCAGCAAGCCAATGGTCAGGATGATGAGCCAGATGAAATCGCCAAAAGCCAGCAACCCGCGCCAGAAGCTGCCGCTTTTGTGGCGCTCGGTGATCGGGGCTTTTTCCTTGGTTTCCGGCATGTCACAGGTTTCGCACAAAGCCTTGCGGAAGCTCACGCAGCCCAGGGGAATAACCACCAAGGTGAGAATGGTAGACACCGCGCCGCCAAACATCAGCGATACCGCCATGCCTTGGAAAATCGGGTCACTCAGGATAACCGAGCTGCCCGCCACCAGCGCCAAGGCGGTGATGATGATCGGGCGCGAACGGGTGGCGCAGCCGGAAATTACGGCATCTACCACAGGCACGCCGCGCTCTACCGCTGAGCGGGAGAAATCAACCAACAGGATCGAGTTGCGCACGATAATCCCTGCCAGTGCGATGAAACCGATCATCGAGGTGGCGGTAAAGGGTGCGCCCATTAACCAGTGGCCGGGCACAATGCCGATCAGGGTGAGCGGGATCGGGAACATCACAATGGCGGGCATGGTGAAGTTGCCAAACTCCCAAACCACCAGAATGTAGATCAGGATCAGCGCCACACCAAAGGCAATGCCCATGTCGCGGAAGGTGACATAGGTTACTGTCCACTCGCCGGTCCATTCCAGGCCGGATTGCAGGCTGTCGGCGGGAGGGGCGGTGAAGTTGGTGTCTAGCCGCACACCGTCGGGGGAGGTGTAACCATCGAGCAGGGTTTCCATTTCAAGGATGCCATAAATAGGCGCGCCAAGGCGGCCAGTGACCTCACCTGTTACATACTCCACCGCGCGCAGATCTTTGTGATAGATCGGATCATCGGTCTGGAACGGCTCAAAATAGCCTAGCTCGGTCAGCGGGATCATAGTGCCGGTGGATGTGGGGATTGGCAGCTGCCCGATGCGGCCAAACTGGCTGCGCAGCGCCAGGGGCATTTGCAGGATAATGTAGCGCGGCTCGAGTGCGCGGTCCATTTTTGTGTCGCCCAGAATGAAGCCGCCCATGGCCATTTCAAGCTGCCGATTGATGGTTTCCACCGAAACGCCCCGCCGCGAGGCTTTTTCGCGGTTGATCACAAAACGCCAGCTTTCATAGGGCATTTGCAGGTAGCTATCGGCATCGGTGATGGTTTCGGCCTCATTAAACAGGGCCTCGACATCTCGTGCCACTTGCCGGCGGGTTTCGGCATCGGGGCCGTAAATTTCGGCGACCATGGTTTGCAGCACGGGCGGCCCCGGCGGCATTTCGATCACTTCAATGCGCGCGCCCAAACGCGCTGCAATCGGTTGCAGCATCTCGCGGGCCGCCACCGCAAGGGTATGGGAATCACGATCGCGCGCACCTTTTTCCTGCAACTGCACCTGAATATCACCCATCCACGGCTTGTTACGCAGGTAGGTATGGCGCACGAGGCCGTTGAAGTTAAACGGGCTGGCGGTGCCGGTGTAGGATTGCATCGCCGTGACTTCAGGCAGGTTTTGCAGCGCTTCGGCAAGCTGGCTTACCACATTGGCGGTAACCGGCAGGGCCGTGCCATCGGGCATGTTCACGGTCACGTTGAATTCGGGCTTGTTATCATTTGGCAGCATTTTTACGGTAACGGCAGTGGTGTAAAACAGCACCATGCTGAGCAAAAATACGATGATAAGGCCGGCGGCAAAGCTCCAGCCAACCACGGGTTTGGTGATTAGCGGAATCAGCAGTTTTTTGAAAAATCCGTGCAGCCATTCGGCCTGCTTATGCTCGCTCTTTTGTGCCTTCTCCAAGCCTTTAATGCTGGGCTTAATGCGCTGTGCCAGCCACGGGGTGAAGATAAAAGCGGCAAAGAGCGAGAACAGCATAGCCACGGAGCCGAGCGCCGGAATCGGAGCCATATACGGCCCCATCATGCCGGTCACAAAGCCCATCGGCAGCAGGGCGGCGATTACGGTGAAGGTCGCCAGAATGGTGGGATTGCCCACCTCGCGCACGGCGTCCACCGAGCATTCTTCCGAGCATTCGCCGATTTCAAGCCAGCGGCGATAGATATTTTCTACTACCACAATCGCGTCATCCACCAGAATACCGATGGAGAAGATCAGCGCAAACAGCGACACGCGGTCAATGGTGAAGCCCAGTAGCCATGCGGCAAAAACGGTCATCAGAATCACGATCGGGATTACGATGAGCACCACAATCGCGGCGCGTGCGCCGAGCGAAAGCCATATCAGCAGGGTGACCGCCCCGGTCACGACGAAGAGCTTGAAAATAAGCTCGTTCACCTTTTCATTGGCGGTTTCGCCGTAGTTACGGGTAACCTCGACATTCACATCATCAGGGATCAGCGTGCCTTTCAGGCGCTCGACCTTGGCCAGAATCTCATCTGAAACCAACACCCCGTTGGAGCCGTTTTTCTTGGCAAAGGCGATGGTGACAGCGGCAGCTCCATTGGGCGCACGCTGTTCCGAGCTGTGCAGCTCTTCATAGGCGGGGCCGGTGTAATAGCTGACAATGTTGTTGGTATCACGGGTGCCATCGGTCACCAAGGCGATATCGCGGATATAGGTGGGCGAGCCGCTGGCCACGCCGACCATCAGGTTTTCTACATCTTCTTTGGTGCGTAAAAAATCGCCGGTATAGATGGTGAAGGCCGAATCCCCGCTCTCTACATTACCCACATCCCGCGCCGAATTGGCGTTGCGGATGGTCATGGCCAGCTCATCAAGCCCAATGCCAAAGCCTGCGAGCCGCTCCGGGAAAACTTCGATGCGAATGGCATTGCTGCGGCCACCGACCACAAAGGTTTGCGCCGTGTCATCGCCTTGTTTTACGGCTTGAATCACGTCTAGCCCCAAGGAGCGCAGGGCGGCGTCGTCTACCGTATGGGACCACAATGTGAGGGTCACCACTGGCACGTCGTCAATGCCTTTTGGCTTGATCAAAGGCTGGGAAACGCCGGGGGGGATGGAATCAAGGTTAGACTGGATTTTATCGTTGAGCTTAACCAGCGATGGCCCCAGCTCCTCACCCACATCAAACTGCACCGTAACCATAGCGCCACCACGCTCGGATACCGAATACACGTGGTCAACGCCTGGAATTTCAGAGAGCATCCGCTCTAGCGGGTCGGTTGCGAGGGAGGCCACTTGAGTGGCGGTTGCGCCCGGATAGGAAAAGAAAATATCGACCATCGGGACCGAGATTTGCGGGTCTTCTTGCCGTGGGGTCGAGATAAGCCCCATAATGCCGAGGCCAAGGCAGGCAATCAGTAAAAGCGGGGAAAGTGGCGAGGTGATAAAGCTTTTCGCCATGGCACCGGCGAGGCCGAGCTTGGCGGTGAAACCGGCCTTTGGCGCGTCATTATTTGGTGCGTCACTCATGGGTAAACCCTCCCTAAATTATTAATTGCCACCCGAAACTAGCGTGGCAGGAGGGTTGAGAATGACGGTCTCGCCACCATTCAGGCCCGAAATCACCGAAACACGATTATCCCCTACAGGGTAACCAACGCGCACCAGCCGCAGGCTTGGCTCGCCGTTTTCCAGCACAAAAACCGAAGGGAGCGAGCCGCGCCACACCAGCGCCGCTGTTGGCACCGCGGCTTGGCCTTGCACGGGGATAGAGGTATCCGGCACGGTCACCTCTACATACATGCCCGGCCCGCCGGGGGTGCCGTAGGGGAGGTCGAACTTGACCTTGACCGTATGGCGGGCTTGGTCGGCGATCGGAAAAATTTGTGCCACGCGGGCCTCGATCGGCGCGCCGCCGATATCCAGCCGCGCTTCAACGATAACACCCTCGGAAAGGCCGGCGGCCAAGCGCACGGGCACATCGGCCTCAATGCGCAGATAATCGGTATAGGCGAATTTCAGCATCGGCATGCCGGGTTGCACATTGTCACCCACTTCCACCATGCGCTGAATGATAATGCCGTCAAACGGGGCCAGTTGAGTGGCATCGCGGAGCTGCACATCGAGCGCTTCGACCATGGCTTGCGCCTGCATCAGCCCGCTTTGGGCTTGGTCCACACCAGAGGTTTGCGCGTAAAGGTCGGCTTGGCGCTCAAGGGCCGAGTTGCTTTGGCCCATGGCATCCGAGAAACCACGGGTGAAAAATTGGTCAAACATGCTCGGCACGCCCATGCCGGGAAAACTGGACACCGAGTTGCTACGGGGGGAATATAGCTCGCGGGTGTATTGCATTTGGGCGTTTTGCAGGGCAGCTTGGGTTTGGTAAACCCGCGCAAGGGCGGCGTTGCGCTGGGCGACGATATCAGCATCATCGACCGTGATCAGCACCTCGCCTTCAGCAACGCGGGTGCCTTCAAGCCCCGCCATAGAGGTAACAGCCCCGGGAATTTGTGCAGAAATCGTAACTTCCTTAAACGGGATCACCGTGCCACCGACCGTGGCCGCCCCGCCGATTTGCGATACGCTCACTGTGGCGGTTTTAAACGGCGTTTCTTGCGCGCTTAACCCCGATGCCACTGCCATTGCCGCGCCAACCAGCGCCGAAAGCTTTACAATTCCTTGCATCCTTCTCCCCTTACATGCCGTGCGCCAGTTGGGCGCTTTGGTATCTACTATAGCTGACTGTATTTATAAATCTATTCTTAACGCGCACCCAGCTCAATTTGGTTTCTTTAAACATATACACATATTTGAATGTGAATACATGGCAATTTGCCCCACACTCTAGAAGGGCATCACATTTCCCCACATATAAGACATGGGCTGGCTAAACGCATAAGCGGCCAGCCCAAGGTCATATGACATTTTTCCGACCGATTGCGACATGCCCAGCATGGTTTCGTTCATCTCCGGCATGGCCTGCGCCATGATCGAAATATCGCCAGACATGGTGCCGATGGTGGTATCCATCGAGGCGATATTACCGCTCATGCTGTGAATATCTGTTGCCATGCTCGCCATGGTCACGTTCATTTCGGTGACTGCGTTAGACATATCAACCACCGCGCCGTTCATGGATTTAATGCTCTGGTTCATTTCCAGCATCACATCTGAAAGCACAAACACCTGCTTGGCCATGCCATACATTACGTAGGTAAACACCGCCATCACCACAACGATGAGAAAGGTGGTAAGGCCGATGAAGCGGCCGGAATTGACACGTCGATACATTCGACACTCCTATAAAGGCGGCCCAAATACGATAGGCGGCTCAAGTAAGCCTTATCTGCGCGCGCTAATCATCATGTTATGGCGGTGTAAAGCCGACACATAACAAAGTATTCAAATACCTTTATATTAGAACCCCGTCAAAGTTAAGTGTTTTGTTGCCACAGGGCGGCGGCAACAGCAAAATGCCCCTTCGCCATTCGAGCGAAGAGGCATAATCCAGACTTTGGCCGTCTGAGGTTTGCAAGTGGCCCCGAATTCATCGGGATGTGTTTTTAATAAAACGGAATGGTTACCAGAACGTTACCTCATTTAACAAAATGAGAAATTTATTGTATCCACACCTCAACACGCCGATTGATGCGTTTGCCATCGCCATTGGTATTGCAGCCAGCGGGGGCAAGCTCGCCAAAGCCCATGCTCTCAAAGGTGATATGGCTCAAGCTGCCATCGGCGCGGGCTTGGATGTCGGCGAGCACTTGCCCCGCGCGGCGCTGTGAAAGGGTGAGGTTGGCACTAAACACCCCGTCGCTGTCGGTAAAGCCCACCGCGGCGACCTTGGTGCCTGCGGGCTGGTTTTGCAAATACTCCACCAGCCGGGTCAGATCCAGCTCTGACTTGCGTTCAAGCTTGTTGGAGCCAGAGGCAAAGCGCAGGGTGCTGGAAAGACGGTCCCATTGATACATTTCCAGCGCCATTTCTCGCATCAGGTTCAGCTCGAACACGTTTGAGGTTTCATCCATAACCGCTTGCACGCGCTCACGGGCCAGCTCTTGCGTAATCCGCTCAACCCCGAGGCTGATATAGCCTGACTTTTCCACCACTCCGTCGGCGGCGCTCGAAAGCGCATAGTCCAGAAACTGCTGGCCAGCCTCGGTGGTGTTGTCTTGGCGGGTGTAAATATAAAGGCGGCGCTCCATCGGGTATTCTTCGGTTTTGGCCGAAAACGCATCGGCAGCGCTTTCAATACCGCAGGTGGAGATCAGCGAAACCGGCTTGGCATCATTGACAAAGGCATAGCCGACAAAGCCGATGGCACCCGGGTCAGCGCTGATCGAGGCCGACATGGTTGTGTTGCTCTCGGCAATTTGTGCGGTTTGCCCGCTCGCGTCGCGCCCGAATACATGGGATTCAAATGTTGCCCGCGTGCCGGAGCCGTCAGGGCGGCTATAGGCCACAATCGGCAGGTCCGGCCCGCCCAGTTCTGACCAGTTGCGAATTTCACCGCGATAAATGCGGGCAAGGTTGTGCATGCTGATGGAACGCACTGGATTGGCCGGATTGACGATAACCACAAGGCTGTCAACCGCAACGATGTGCTCTTGCTCGGGCGCGATCATAGAACCGGCACCATCTTGGGCCAATGCACGGGCTTCGTCACGCTTGATGCGGCGAGAAGCCATGCCGAACTCGGCGGTTTTTGCCAGCAATTCAGGGAAAGCGTTCGAGGACGTGGTTGAATCCACCTGAAAAACGCCCATCGGGTCCCCGTATCCCTCGTCCATAATCAGTTCGAGGGCAATAGAGCCGTCTTCGGCGGAAACATCTTCGACCAGCGCATTGTGGGACGCGCCATATCCGGCGAGCAGTAGGGGCATAAGTCCGATGCCCACCGTGTCAGACCCCGCAAAGCGCACATCGGCCGCAATGGGTGCGGCAGGTGTGGCTGGTGCGGCAGGTGCGGCAGGTGTGGCT
>Ga0256840_1003833_pt1 | contig 11755 bp, 12 predicted proteins | sample 355202metaG_FD_185969 | JGI IMG/M metagenome (GOLD analysis project Ga0256840, IMG submission 185969) | Hydrothermal vent microbial communities from Mid Atlantic Ridge, Atlantic Ocean - 355-202 | ecosystem: Environmental > Aquatic > Marine > Hydrothermal vents | place: Atlantic Ocean: Mid...
CTGGTTGTCGAACATCTCCTGAATCTGCTCACCCAGACGTTTACCGACAAGTCCGAGGTGTACTTCGAGGATCTGTCCAATGTTCATACGAGACGGTACCCCTAGAGGGTTGAGGATGATCTCAACCGGGCGACCGTCCTCAAGGTAAGGCATATCGATCTCAGGAACGATGTTGGAGACGATACCCTTGTTTCCGTGACGTCCCGCCATCTTATCTCCAACCTTCAGCTTACGCTTGGTCGCGATATAGACCTTAACCAGCTTGGTCACACCAGAAGGAAGGATATCATCCTTTTCAAGAATACTCAGCTTCTCTTCATGCTCGACTTTTAGTCTCTTCTTCTGCTTGAGGAAGTAGTTCTTAAGCGCTTCATACTCATTCTGTACGTCGTCACTGTAGGACTGTACCACACCTCTGAGTGCAAATCGGTTGACCCCTTTGATCGTCTCTTCGGGGATCTTGCTTCCGGCTTTGTACTCGGTCTCACCGATGGTGACATCTTTGGCAAGCTCTTGCTCGGAAAGGTAATGTGCGATACGCAGGATCTCCTCACGGTCGATCATCAGAAGCTGATCGTGATGATCACTGTCAAGCGCCGCCTTCTCCTCTTCGTATGCCTGGATCGCACGGGCATCTTTCTCATACCCTTTCTTGGTAAAGACTTTGATATCTACAACCACCCCTTCCATTGAAGCGGGGCAGTAGAGGGACTTGTTGACCACATGTCCGGCTTTTTCGCCAAAGATCGCGCGAAGGAGTCTCTCTTCGGGAGTCGGCTTGATCTCACCTTTTGGAGAGACCTTTCCTACCAGGATCATCCCCGGCTTGACATAGGTACCGATCTTGACGATACCGCTCTCATCGAGGTGAAGTAGCTCATCTTCACGGATGTTGGGGATGTCACGTGTGATCTCCTCTGTTCCGTGCTTGAGTTCACGCGCTTCTACCTCTTTTTCATAGGTATGTACCGAAGTGAATGTATCTTCACGGATGATCTTCTCCGAGACAATGATCGCATCCTCATAGTTATATCCGTACCACGGCATGAAGGCGACCATGATGTTCTTACCAATGGCAAGTTCACCCTGATCCATGTTTGCACCGTCAGCGATCACCTGTCCCGCTTCTATCACATCTCCAAGTTTGACGATCGGTGTCTGCGTAAAGGTGGTATTTTGGTTGGTACGCATGTTCTTCTCGAGTGGATAGTGGTCGATAAAGACACCCGTCTCATCCTCTCCCATGATGTAGATATTCTTCGCATCTACCTTCTCCACTTTACCGGAACGCTTCGCCTTGACCGCTTCCCATGCGTCACGGCTGACGATTGCTTCCATCCCTGTACCCACGACCGGTGCTTCAGTCTTGAGCAGCGGTACTGCCTGACGCTGCATGTTCGATCCCATCAGTGCACGGTTGGCATCATCGTGCTCAAGGAACGGGATCAGAGCTGCGGCAGAACCGGAGATCATCAATGGTGAGATATCGATCAGGTCGACACGACTTCTCTCGTTAAGTTCGATATTTCCGTTCAAGCGTGTCTCAAGAAGATCCTCAACGATATAGCCGTTCTCATCCACTTTGGTAGAAGCAGGTGCAATACACTTGTCCTCCTCCTGCGTCGCAGTGACATAGACGATCTCATCAGTCACCTTCCCGTCTTTGACTATTTTGTAAGGTGCTTCGATAAAGCCATGTTCATTGACCTTGGAGTAGGTCGCCAAGGTGTTGATCAGACCGATATTCTGTCCCTCCGGTGTCTCGATTGGACAGATACGCCCGTAGTGTGTCGGGTGAACGTCACGCACTTCAAATCCGGCACGCTCTTTGACAAGTCCCCCTTCACCAAGCGCGGAGAGACGTCTCTTGTGTGTCACTTCGGAGAGCGGGTTTGTCTGGTCCATAAACTGTGAGAGCTGTCCGCTCGAGAAGAACTCCAGAATGGTATTGGTGATCATCTTTGAGTTGACAAGATCGTGCGGCATCAGTTCATCAAGTGTGCCGGAGATCGTCGTCATTTTGTCCTTGATCGCTTTTTGCATCTTGATCAGGCCGTTGTGCAGTTCGTTCCCCAAAAGTTCACCGATCGCACGGATACGTCTGTTACCAAGGTGATCACGGTCATCAATATGTCCATGACCGTTCTTGACCTTGATCAGGTATTTGACCGTATTGATCAGATCCTCGGCAGTCAGTACCGTAATATACTCCGGTGTGTTCAATCCAAGCTTATGGTTCATCTTCATTCGCCCAACCTGTGTCAGGTCATAACGCTCCGGATCGAAAAAGAGTTGCTGTAGGAATGCTTTGGCAGCTTCAGGCGTAACAGGTTCACCCGGTCTCATCACTTTGTAGATACGGATCGCCGAGAGCACATTCTCATCATCGACCTCTTCAGTCTGTTTGAGCAGCCTCAGGCTCTCCTGATCGGCAATAAAGGCATTGATAATCGACTTGTCCGTCCCTTCGGCAAGATCATTGATGATTTCGATACTTTCTATCCCTTGATCGATCATCTTTTTAAGTTTCGCCTCATCAAGCGGTGTCACGACATCATAGAGTACTTCTCCGCTTTCCTGATCGATGACCGCGCTTGCAAGGTGTCTCTCCATCAGTGTCTCAAGCGGATACTCGATCCACTCGAGCCCCTCTTCAATCAGTTTTTGTGCTTTTTTCTTGGTCAGTCTTTTCCCTGCATTGACAACGATGTTTCCATCCGCGTCACGTACATCGTGGTCTGCTCTCCCTGTAAAGTCGTTCGGATCGAACTTGGTCAGGAAGCGGTTATCCTTGATCATAATCTCTTTGGTCGGGTAGAAGAGCTTGACGATATCGTCTTTGGAATAATCCAGCGCTCTAAAGAGGATCGTTACAGGGATCTTTCTACGTTTGTTGATACGTGCATAGAGGATATCTTTCGCATCATATTCGAAATACAACCATGAACCGCGATCGGGGATGATCTGCGCAGAGTAGAGAAGGCTGCTACCAACCGTTGTACCCTCTTCCTCTTTGAAAATTACACCCGGAGATCGGTGAAGCTGGTTGACGATAACACGTTCAACGCCATTGACAACAAATGAGGTACGGTCTGTCATCAAAGGAATATCGCGCACGAATACCGCCTGCTGTTTGATCTCTTTGGGATCAAGCTTCTCTCCGGTTTTTTCATCTCTGTTCCAAATGATCAGCTCAATATTCATCTTCAGGGAGACCGCATAGGTCAATCCTCTCTCCATACACTCTCTGACCGTATACTTGGGCTTGATGATCTCTGAGTTCTTGTAAGTAAGCGTCAGTCTGTTCTGCTGATCATGGATCGGGAATGCTGAACGGAAGACCTTCTCGAGTGTGGAGTTCTTGCGGTCTTTCTCGCCAAGCATCAGAAAGTTCTCATAACTCTTCTGTTGGAGCTGGAGCAGGTTGGGGATCTCTATCTCTCTGGGGGTCTTGGAGAAGTCGACACGAAGTCTGTTACCAGAATGCAAAGAATTTAACATGTTTATCCTTATGGTGGTTGGTTGGTATGAATATGTTTGTTTTAGACGTCTAATGAACGTGTGACAGAGTGTTCATTGATTATTTGATCTTAGATATACAAAGAAACTATTAGAGGAGGGTATGAAATGTCTCCGAATAGTTTATCAGTATATCCAATCGTAGTGGTATAGCTTGTCTCAGGCAACTGCCCGAGACAGGGTCGAAACCGTGTGCTTACTTAAGCTCACAAGAAGCGCCGGCTTCTTCGATCTGCTTTTTAAACTCTTCAGCCTCTTCTTTGGAGACACCCTCTTTAAGGACGGAAGGAGTTTCTTCAACAGCCGCTTTCGCCTCTTTGAGTCCAAGACCGGTGATCGCTCTAACAACCTTGATCGTGTTGATCTTCTTCGCACCTGCATCCGTCAGAACGACATCGAACTCAGTCTTCTCTTCTGCCGCAGCACCTGCATCGGCAGCACCACCGGCAGCGACGACTGTCGCCTGTGCAGTGACACCGAACTTCTCTTCGAACTCTTTTACAAGCTCAGAAAGCTCAAGTACCGAAAGGTTAGAAATAAATTCTAGTACATCTTCTTTAGTTGTTGCCATAGTGTTATCCTTTTATGAACAATTTTCAAAATTTACCAAGAGTCACCTCTTGTCAAAAGAGAGCCGCGGGCTCTCACCGCAATCATTAGGCTTCTTCTGATTCTTTTTTCTCAGCAAGCGCTTTCAAGCCGATAGTAAAGTTCGTAATCGGTGCATTCCAAACATTGAGAAGCATACCGATAAGCTCGTCTCTTGTTGGGAGTTTCGCCATCGCGTTGATGGTCTCCATAGACGCAACTTTACCTTCGATCAAACCTGTTTTGATCGAAAAGTGCTCTTTGAACTGGGTTGCCGCTTTGTCAGCGATCTTACAAGGAAGTACTTGCGTATCACCCCAGATCACAAGGTTGGTGTCTTTGAGCTCAACCGCTTCACAACCTGCATTTTCCAATGCGATTGCAGCCAGTCTGTTCTTGATGACCTTGACTTTGGTCTCTTCTTCACGTGCCATATTACGCACGGTCTCAAGATCCTCGACAGTCATACCCTTGTAATCACAGACGATGATCGCACCGGCGTCCTTGAACTCCGCTGTCATCTCTGCAACCAGCTCTTCTTTTCTGGTTCTTGTCATTTCTACTCCTTCCGACCTTCTAACAGGGTATACGGTCTCCCGTACCCATCCGCCGTTTCGGACGGATTAATTAAGCTTACGCCCCCGTTATCTTCAGTCTAAGATCAAGACCTAAGTCTTCAGCCGTAAAAGCGCACTTTTACCGATGAAGAATTAGAGGTAGAGAGGATATGCTCTCTACCGAAGATCCGGATTATTTGATCTCCATAACCTCTGATGCATCGAGTGTCACTGAAGGGCTCATCGTCAGTGAGACTGCTGCGTTGGTAATGTATCTACCTTTTGCTGAGGCAGGTTTCGCTTTATTGATTGCTTCGATGAAGGTGTTGAAGTTCTCTCTGATCTTCTCTGTATCAAAAGAGATCTTTCCAATACCTGCATGGATATTACCTTTTTTATCTACACGGAAGTTTACCTGTCCGCCTTTAGCATTCTCTACCGCTTTAGCGACATCCATTGTGACTGTACCGGTCTTAGGGTTTGGCATCAAACCTTTTGGTCCGAGAATCCTTGCAACTTTTCCAAGTACACCCATCATATCTGGTGTGGAGATCACGATATCAAAATCGATGTTCCCCGCCTGGATCTGCTCGATCAGTTCATCACTTCCGACAAGATCTGCACCTGCCGCTTTTGCTTCGTCTGCTTTCGCATCTTTGGCGAACACCGCTACTCTGACGTTTTTACCCGTGCCATGAGGAAGAACAACAGACCCTCTTACCATTTGGTCAGCATGTCTTGGGTCAACGTTCAGATTCAGTGCTACCTCGACAGTCTCATCGAACTTCGCAGACTTGAGATCTTTAAGCGTAGCCATCGCTTCATCTACGCTATACTGTTTTGTCGCATCTACCTTTTCAAGGAGCGCTTGTCTTCTTTTGCTTACTTTTTTTGCCATTGTTTTCTCCGCTTTTATGCTCCCACATCTTTTAAATCATGTGGTTCAGATTTTATTGATTATTGTCTCAGGGGTGAGCGTATCAGTCTACGATCTCTACACCCATACTTCTACAGCTTCCTGCAATAATTCTAGCCGCAGCTTCTCTATCGGTTGTGTTCAAGTCCGCGATCTTCTGGTCGATGATCTCTTCAAGCTTCGCTTTGGTGATCGAACCGACTTTGTTTAGAAGCGGGTTATCCGTACCCTTTTTAAGACCTGCTGCCTTGAGGATAAGGTCACTTGCCGGTGGCTGCTTTGTCTCGAATGTAAAGCTTCTATCCGTATAAACAGTGACGATCACAGGGATCTTGAATCCCATCTTGTCTTTTGTCTTTTCGTTGAATGCTTTACAAAACTCCATGATGTTGACACCACGTTGACCCAGTGCCGGACCTACCGGTGGTGACGGGTTGGCTTGACCCGCAGGGATCATCATCTTAAACTTTTCAGCTATCTTCTTTGCCATCTGTTCTTCCTTTGTTTGATTTGACCATAAGGTCTTAGATGATCTTCTCTACTTGCGTATAGAGGATCTCAACTGGTGTGTTTCTACCAAAGATCGAAACATTGAGTTTCAGCTTTCCGTGGTCGAGATCGTACTCTTCCACCATACCTGTAAAGTTTGCAAAAGGCCCGTCGATAATACGTACCATTTCACCTGTTTCGAAATCGACCTTCGGACGAGGAGCGGCTTTCTGCTCCATTTTGTCCAGAATCACTTTGATATCCGCTTCAGTAAGAGGGGTCGGTGTTTTTTGTTCACCGATAAATCTAGATACTCTTGGCAGAGACTGGATCTTGTGCCATAAGTCAGTATCCAGGTCTATCTGTGCAAATACATACCCTGAATAGAGTGTTCTTTCTGTGATCTTCTTTTCGCCATTTTTAACTTCGATGACCTCTTCGGTAGGGACAACGATACGTTCGATCTTCTCTTCAAGACCATAATCCGCAGCCAACTGTTCGATACCGCGTTTTACCGCCTGCTCGCTACCTGCATATGTCTGGATTGCATACCACTGAAACGCCATTAGTCTATCCTATAAAACTGTAGATACGATGGATGACATCATCAGGTCAACCAATGCTAAAAATATTGAAATGACAGTTACTACGAGAACAACTGCTAAAAATGCTTGTCTTACTTGTACTTTGGTTGGAAATATTACTTTATGAAGCTCTGCTCGCGCATTCGCTATAAATGTTGAAATTTTTCCCATACTATGTTACCTTTGTTATGGCAGGCCAAGAGGGACTCGAACCCCCGGCACCTGGTTTTGGAGACCAGTGCTCTACCAACTGAGCTATTGGCCTAAAGAAAAAAAGAGTGAAACTTCTTAGAGTTTCATCTCTTTATGAACAGTGTGCTCTTTACACCACTTACAGTATTTCTTCAGTGCAAGCTTCTCTGTTGTCGTTTTTTTGTTCTTTGTTGTGTGATAGTTACGTCTCGTACACTTCTCACAACCTAAGTGAACAGTTTCTCTCATGGTTATCTCCTAATAAGAAAGCGCGAAAGGCATTGCCTTCCGCAGGGGTGTCTTAAGCGATGATCTTAGAAACAACACCCGCACCAACAGTTCTACCACCCTCACGGATAGCGAATCTTGTACCCTCTTCGAGAGCGATAGGTGCGATAAGCTCAACGTCGATCTTAACGTTGTCACCTGGCATAACCATCTCAGTACCTTCCTGAAGCTGCACTGAACCTGTTACGTCTGTTGTACGTACATAGAACTGAGGTCTATAGTTGTTGAAGAATGGTGTATGTCTACCACCTTCCTCTTTTGTCAGTACGTAAACCTCTGCCTCAAATTTTGTGTGAGGTGTGATTGAGCCTGGTTTACAAAGAACCATACCTCTTTGTACTTCCTCTTTAGCGATACCACGGATAAGAACACCACAGTTGTCACCAGCTTGACCACAGTCCATCTCTTTACGGAACATCTCAACACCTGTAACAGTTGTTTTCTGAGTATCCTTGAGACCTACGATTTCTACTTCGTCACCGACACATACTTGACCTCTGTCAACTTTACCGGTTACAACAGTACCACGTCCCTGGATCGTGAAGATATCCTCGATAGGCATAAGGAAGTCTTTGTCTGTTTCACGTACAGGCTCAGGGATATATGTATCTACCGCTTCCATCAGTGCAAGGATCTTCTCAGACCATGGTCCGATGTTACCTGCTTTCGCTTCTTCAAGCGCCTGGAATGCAGAACCTGCTACGATTGGTGTGTCATCACCCGGGAAGTCATACTCAGAAAGAAGTTCACGAACTTCCATCTCTACCAGCTCGAGCATCTCTTCTTTGTCCTCGTCATCAAGCTGATCTTCTTTGTTGAGGAAGACGACGATGTAAGGAACACCTACTTGCTTGGAGAGGAGGATGTGCTCTCTTGTCTGCGCCATTGGTCCGTCAGTCGCAGCGATAACGAGGATCGCTCCGTCCATCTGAGCAGCACCGGTGATCATGTTCTTAACGTAGTCGGCGTGACCTGGACAGTCTACGTGTGCATAGTGTCTTGTGTCTGTTTCGTACTCTACGTGAGAAGTCGCGATCGTAATCCCTCTTTCTCTCTCTTCGGGAGCGTTATCGATCTGATCGTAGTCCATCAGGGCAGTGTCGTTCTTTGTTGCAAGTACAGCAGTAATTGCAGCAGTAAGCGTCGTTTTACCGTGGTCAACGTGACCGATAGTACCGATGTTCACATGCGGTTTGGTTCGTTCGAATTTTTCTTTAGCCATGCTTTTCTCCTAGCTTGAATTGAATGTTTAAAGGCAGTATTATAGCCAAAACTTCTTAACCGATATGGACAGAACTATTACATGACTGTAATACTTTTGTCCATACTTTCACCCTGGAGCCCATAGTGAGACTTGAACTCACGACCTCTTCCTTACCAAGGAAGTGCTCTACCCCTGAGCCATATGGGCGTATATTGATCGACATAAACATGAAAATAGAACTATTTACAGGTTTATCGGTGATTGTACGGTTTGTTGGAAGGCTTAATATGTGAAGTAATTTCTGTTAAGTACATAATTCACACAGCTCCCAGTTATATGGAGCGGGAAACGAGACTCGAACTCGCGACCCTCAGCTTGGAAGGCTGACGCTCTAGCCAACTGAGCTATTCCCGCGTCTTAATATGTGACTTAACATGGTGGTGAGTGGAGGATTCGAACCTCCGAAGGCGAAAGCCAGCAGATTTACAGTCTGCCCTCGTTGGCCACTTGAGTAACTCACCACGTAAATGCTTGTCTTTTACTGGTCAAACACTGATAATTATTATGGAGCTGGTGAAGGGACTTGAACCCCCGACCTGCTGATTACAAATCAGCTGCTCTACCAGCTGAGCTACACCAGCACCATCATTTCAAGCGATTCCACTTAAAATGGACGGGAATTATAGACAAAAAGATTTTAAAAGTCAAGTGTTTTTGAGAAAAAAATCGAAAAATCGCTATTTTTATCTACTTCATACTACAATGCGGGCATTACACCCCAAGGAGAGGGACAATGAAGATACTTTTGGCACCCAGCGAAACCAAGATAAGCGGCGGCACAGAACCCTTCCGTCTCGATACACTGCTCTTTGACGAACTCCTGTCCCACAGAACGAAACTGCTGCATAACTATATGAATATCCTTCAGCGGGGAGATATGGAGGAGCTGCGTTCGATGTTCGGTCTCAAAAAAGAGTCGGACATCAAAGCCCACATCAAAGATCTCATTCACGAACCGGCGATGAAAGCGATCGAACGTTATACCGGAGTGGCATTCGACCACTTGTCATACCGGACACTCCCCCCTGATGCCCGGCACTATATTGACAATCATGTGATCCTCTGCTCCAACCTTTTCGGTTTTTTGCGTGCGGATGACCTCATCCCCGAGTATCGTCTCAAGCAGGGAGCTACAGTAGGAGAGATCAGAGTTGAGAAATTCTACCATGAGTATGGCGCCCCACTGATGGAGTCCTACCTTGCCGATGAGGAGATCCTCGACCTGCGTGCGGGCTTCTACGACAAGTTCTACAAACCTGCCAAGCCCTACACTACACTCAAGTTCATCAAAGATGGCAAGGTGGTCAGCCACTGGGCAAAAGCCTACAGAGGTATCGTTCTGCGCGAGATCGCCAACGCGGGGGTTGAAAGCATCGATGACTTTATGAAGCTCCCCATAGAAAATCTTGCTATTGAAGAGATACAGACCAAAAAGAACCGAACAGAGATCATCTATCATATAGAGGCGTAGATGAAGCTACCGAGTGAAGAAACACTTTACAGGATCATGCTGTTCCTGCTTTTTGGCTCTGTTGTACTTGGTATACTATTCGATACACCACGCTAAAAAGGAAAGAGGATGAAAAAAAATCTATTTGAGATGGGGGCTGATCTGGGTGAAGGCTGGTCTTCGGACAACAAGCAGACAACCAAGAACGATTCTAAGAGCCAAACCAAGACACCCCAAGAGCATCGGCTCTATCTTGCCAAAGAGAAACGCAGAGGCAAGAGCATCACAATCGTCAAACCTTTTATGTTGGCAAAAAAAGATCTTCAGGTACTGCTGAAAAAGTTGAAAAAGAAGCTAGGTACAGGTGGAACGATTAAAGAAGATACGTTGGAATTTCAAGGAGACATACCTGAGCAGCTCCAAGCTGCTCTGGAAGAGATGCAGTACCGATTCAGGATCTAAACAGAGGCTTTTTTGTCCGGACGTTCTTCATCCGGGAGTCGGCTGAGATCCGCCTCATCGTAAAACTCTACTTTGGGGATGAGTATCGCCACCAGTGTCACTACAACACCGAAGATCAAGACCACTAGATGCTCATCTCCGGGGAAGAGCTGAGGCAACGTCATCTTGCCAGCACTCTCACCCATCAGCGGCTTGAAGATATCATCATAATAGAGTGTGAAGACTAGACCGCCCAAGAGACCACCGATCGCACCAACAAGGACATCGATACGCCCCTCGGCGATAGATACAGGTCCGGTACCCGGACACTTTCCGAAGATCGCCATGGAGATACCAAACAGTGTCCCCCCAATGATCAGTCCACCCCACATAATGGGCTTGACATGGTAATGCGCGTAGCCTGCCTGAATCATAAAATAAAGACCGATACTTGCCAGCCCTACGGTCAAAAAGAGCATCTTGGGTACAATCGTATCTTTGAGCATTGCAAATCCTGCGATCTTTTCAAACTTGTCTACACGTGTATACTGGATGATCCCACCGAAAATCACACCGATCAGAAAGACCAATACTAAAGAGCCGTGCCCCTGATGGATCACATTTTCGAACATCTGCGCAATACGCGAAGGGAAATCATCCCCTGCTGTTTTGACAATGATATCCATTACTTCTCCTTTGTTTTATAGAAAAGTTTACCGGTAATGACCAGAGAGATCATCACCACCGTACCGAAGATCATGGAGGAGATCGCAATCTGACTCATCCCGGACATGAAGTGTCCAGAAGTACACCCGCCTGCCATCCGCGCACCGATGATCATCACGAAACCTGCAGCGAAACTCCAAAGGAGCCGGGAGAGTACGGAGTTGTTCTTATACTTCTTCCATCCGGTAGGAATGACTGAAAAACGGAAACTCTTGGTAATGAATACGGAAGTGACAAATCCACCGAACAATGCCCCCAACAACATGACACCCTCCCAGGCACCCGGATTCTCGATATGCTTAAGATAGCTGTACTTCTCAGGATCGAGATCGAACACAATCCCTGCAAAATAGGGCACATAAGTCGAAGCCCCAAGCGGTCTGTCCGCACCAAAAACAGAAAATGTCATCAGCAGCAACCCTGCCATCAGGATACCACCCATCCACCATGGTAATCTACTCATATCGGAAACCCTTTGATATATTTTGGCAGTATTATAACATTAAAATATGCTTACTATAATATTTAATTATTTTATGATCTCTTTCAGCTTATTTGAAAATCTATCTTCCGATCGCAAAAGCATAAAGCACCATCTCTTCATTGCCCAAGAAGACATTGACCTCATCATCATAATAGGCACCGATACCGCTGGCACCCAACCCCAGATAGTTTGCGGCAATATAGAGACGGTGTCCTATGATACCTGCTTTTTGGTAGAGTGCCTGATAGTTCTTATCC
>Ga0256840_1003834_pt1 | contig 11754 bp, 15 predicted proteins | sample 355202metaG_FD_185969 | JGI IMG/M metagenome (GOLD analysis project Ga0256840, IMG submission 185969) | Hydrothermal vent microbial communities from Mid Atlantic Ridge, Atlantic Ocean - 355-202 | ecosystem: Environmental > Aquatic > Marine > Hydrothermal vents | place: Atlantic Ocean: Mid...
TTTTTGAAGATTTTTGATTTTTTTTACTATTATTCTTAAATATTTTATGTCCTTTTATTGCTTTATATGTAGATAATAGGGCAAAATGTCTGGTATTTGTGGAAAATTGTATTAAAAGGACATAATGTCCCTTAATAAACTGCACCATTGTCGTTAAATCTCCACTTCTAGCGGTAAGTTGCTTAGGTAGAACTAGATAATTAGCAATTTAATTTGAGAATAACAATCTAAGTAAACTAAATGGATAATATTTTCTAGTGGTTAGGTACTTATTATGCCTATTTTTGATATACTATACCTATCCTAAACCAATTTTTAAAAACTTTTTAGTTTATCAGAAGGTTTCATTGGAGACTTAAATCGCAATAGTAAGGATGAAATATGAATGAAAATCAGAAAGTTGCTTTATTTATTGATTGTGAAAATATAAGTCACAACCATATTGAAGTAATTATGGAAGAGTTAGCTACATATGGCGAGGTAAATATAAGAAAAGCCTATGGGGATTGGAAAAATCCTGCTTTAAATGGTTGGAATAAAAAATTATTTGATTACTCTTTAGAGCCGATTCACCAGCCGCCATACAATACAACTAAAAATGCAAGTGATATTAAAATGACTGTTGATATTATGAAAACGCTTTGTCTAAGCAACAATATTGACTACATAGCATTGGCAACAAGTGATAGTGACTTTACTCCACTCGTTACTGAGATAAAATCTCAAGGTATTCAAGTTCTTGGTTTTGGAGAAGCAAAAACTAGCAATGTTTTACAAAAAGCATGTAGTGAGTTTATAGAAGTTGGAGTAAAATTAAAAGATGATAATCTAGAAAAAAATGAAAAACTAATCAACATACTAAAAAATGCCATTCGTCATAAAAAAGGTGATGATGATTTTGCATATGTATCAGAAATCGGCTCATACTTAAAAAATAAGCACTCTATCAACGCTAAAAAATTTGGTAACTTTAAAACATGGGGCGAGATTTTCAAACAGCTTCAAAATGTTTTTGAAATTAAAATGTTAGAGAAAAATGGCAAAAGAAGTATCATGGTTATAAAGATTAAATAATTTTGGATAATAATACTTGGAGAAAAATATGTTCAATAAAAATTTAGTAGTTACTCTTATTTTATTAGTGTTTATGAGTGGTTGTGCTACTACTAAAGCACCTATTACTGGTAGAACTCAGATTATGCTTATCTCTCCTGCACAGGAGACTTCTATGGGCGAAAAAAGTTATAAAGATGTACTGAGTAAATCGAAATTGAGTAAAGATAAAAAACAGATAGATATGGTTAATAGAGTTGGAAAAAAAATTGCAAAAGTTGCAGAAAAATTATATCAAGTAAACTACAATTGGGAGTTCAATGTTATACAGAGTAAACAGCTAAATGCTTGGTGTATGCCAGGAGGAAAAGTTGCAGTTTATACAGGTATATTTAAAGCAATTGAGAATGAAGACCAGTTAGCAGTAGTTATGTCACACGAGATAGCACATGCTTTAGCTAGACATGGTGCCGAGAGGATGAGTATGGCTCAAATCTCTTCCATAGGACAGGCTCTTGGTAGTATGGCGATGAATAGTTACTCACCAAAGTATACCAAGGTATTTAATGTAGCTTATGGATTAGGTAGTCAGTATGGAGTTATGATGCCTTATGGAAGACAGCAAGAAACGGAAGCTGATACAATAGGTCTATATTTAATGAGAGATGCGAATTATGACCTTAGTGAGGCAGTTAAGTTATGGAAAAATATGAAAAAGTTAAGTGGTCCTTCACAACCAGAGTTTTTATCAACTCATCCAAGTACAGACAGAAGAATAGAAGATATACAAAAAACAATAACACTAATCAAATAGTGAGTTAATCTTTTGTATAAAATCTAAAGGATCAATCTTCTTAGAATCTATGATTATAGAGAAGTGAAGGTGTGGTCCTGTTACTCTTCCTGTAGCTCCACTAAGACCCAAAACTTCTCCTCTTTTCACTTTTTGACCCACTTTTACAGCTATTTTACTCATGTGTGAATATGAGCTATATATGCCCTCGCCATGGTCGATTATGACTGCATTTCCAGAGTAGTATCGTCTGCTTGCAACTACTACAACACCATCATTTACTGTTTTTAGTTTTGTTCCTGTCGGTGCTCTAAAATCAGTTCCTGAGTGAAAACCTTTGAGAGAGCCATTATATACTCTAGCATTTCCATATACACTTGTTATCTTTGAGTTTAAGGGCAGTAAAAAAGGCTTACTCCAATAGCGTTTTTTTGTAAAAGTAGCATATATTTTTTTAGATTCAAGGTACTCTTTCCAGATTCTATTTTGTTCACTTTTGGGTGGATTTACTTTTTTTGAGTTTACTTTTAGGGTCTCTTTTTTATAATTTCCTTGCTCTACATGTAGAGCTATATTTGTCTTTTTATTGCCCTCTACATGTAGAAGGTTTATAATGTTTTTTTTGGTTTTATACTCAACAGGGATAAGAACAAAATAGCCATCTTCTTTAGAGGGGTTTTTAAGCCTTGGCAGCTCTTTGTTATCTTTAAATATGTGACTATCTTTGTTTAACTCTAGAAAAAAAGTTTTTCCATTTGTGATTTCATAAGAAAATAGATTTGTAATCAAAAGAAAAATCAAAATTCCTCTATACATAATCATCCTTTTACTATTTTTTTTGTATAATACCTAAATTTTACATAAAGGCAATTAATGAAAGTAGTAGTAATTCAAGGACCAAACTTAAATCTTCTAGGACATCGTGAACAAAATGTTTATGGACCGATGAAACTTGAAGAGATTCATACACAGATGGAAGCAATAGCAAAGCAGAACAATATTGAGATAGAATTTTTCCAATCTAACCTAGAGGGTGAGATAGTTGATAAAATTCAAGAGTGCATAGGTGATGCAGATGGTATTATCATAAATCCAGCAGCTTATACACACACTTCTATTGCTATTCGTGATGCGATAGCAGCAGCGGCACTACCAACAGTTGAAGTTCATATTAGCAATATCCATAGAAGAGAAGATTTTAGATCAAAATCTTTAACTGCTCCAGTATGTGCTGGTCAGATTGTTGGATTTGGACCATTTGGTTATCATCTAGCGATGATCTCAATAACACAAATACTAGGTGAAATGGAAGCGGCTAGACAAGCTCAAGAAGCAGCTCAGGCACAAGCACAAGCATAATGAATTACATCTTAAAAGATGAAAATGCAGTCTATTATGAGTGTGGTTTCTCTTGTGATAATGTAGTTTTTTTAAAGCTCGGAAGTGAAGCTTTTTTTATAACAGATTCAAGGTATGATACTGAAGCAAATGAATATATAAAAAATGCAGAAGTGATCATAACAGAGCGTCGTGATATGTTTCCTAAGGTGCGTGAGCTTATAGTAAAGGCAAGGATTAAGGAGCTTGTTTTTGACCCAAAAGAGTGGAGTCTTCAGGCATATGAAGAGTTTACAAAGGGTATGAATAGCGTTGTATTTAAAAGAGTAGAGAATTTTTCTCAACAAAAGCGTATTATAAAAAGTGAAGATGAGCTTGATATATTGAGAAAAGCTTCAGAGATTGGAGCAAGGGCATTTGATAGTTTTGCAAAATATCTAAATGAGTCAGGTCTTCATGTTACGGAACAGAGACTTCATTTTGAGGCAGAAAATATACTTAAAAACTATGGCGAATTTGGACTTAGTTTTTCTCCGATTCTAGGAGTCAATAAAAATGCAGCCAAATGCCATGCTCTTCCTCTTTTAGATAAATTAGATATGGGCGATTTAATACTATTTGATGCAGGTGTAACATACAAAAGATACTGCTCTGACAGAACAAGAACAGCAGAGTTTGATCAAAACTTAAACTTTAGTAAAACTCAGAAGTTTAACAACAAAAAGCGTCAAGAGATTTATGATATAGTTTTAAAGTCTCAAGAAGCAGGTATAAAAAAGGCAAGAGCTGGAGTGAAAGCATGTGAAGTTGACAAAGCATGTAGAGATGTTATAGATGCAGCAGGCTATGGGGACTACTTCATACACTCAACAGGGCATGGTGTAGGGCTTGATATACATGAACTTCCTGTGATTTCAAACAAGAGTGAAACAGTGCTTGAAGAGGGTATGGTTTTGACAATTGAGCCTGGGATTTATCTGCCAGGTGAATTTGGAGTTCGCATAGAAGATACTGTAGTCATAACAGATGCAGAAGCTGAGGTCTTAGGGGTGTAGATGCAGTTTTTTTATGATAGATTTTTCCCAATCATAAAGAGACAAAATAGAAGCTTTAAGTATAGAGCAGTAGTAGGCATAGGTGGAAACGAAGGTGATGTACGAAAGAGGTTTAGAAACCTCTACTCGTATTTAACGAGGAGTTCGCTTGTAAGTATAAGCGAAACTTCGCCAATCCTTCAAAATCCACCTTTTGGCTACTTGGATCAAGATGATTTCTATAATGCAGTAGCAATCATAAGAACATCATTGTCTCCTAGAGCATTTTTGAAATTTCTTTTACACACAGAGAAGATATTTGGACGAAAAAGAAGTTTTAAAAATGCTCCAAGAACTTTGGATTTGGATTTGATATTTTATGAAGATATTAAAATCAAAAGTAAAAATTTAGTAGTTCCACACCCAAGTTGGAACAAAAGGGAGTCGGTTGTATTGCCACTTTTAACTTTAAAAAGGAAAATATAGGTGAAATTTCTTACATTTAGTGCAGAAACACCAGCGGCTGCTTTGAAACAAGCTCAGATAGAGTGTGGTGAAGATGCTTTAGTTGTTAGTACAAAGCAAGTAAAGAAGAAAAGTCTTAATGCCCCTGCTATTTATGAAGTAGTTGTAGCGGTTGAAGATGCTAAAGTAGCACCTAAAAAGCCAAAAAAAGAGAAGTTCCAAAGTAGTGAAGATGTACTTTTAAATATTTCAGAAGCAGCAAAACAGATATCACAAATTGCCCAAGTAACAGAGCAATCTATTCCTAGAAGAGCAAAAATATCAGTAGAAGAGAAAAAAGGTAGTAGTGAAGATGTTGGTGATATTAAAAAAGAGATAACAAAACTCGCTGATAAGATAAAGCTAATTCAGGAGATGTTTTGGGAAGAAAAATCACCTTCAAGAAATCATCTTGCAATTCCTCCTGAGTTTGCAGAGATATATAAACTAGCAAAAACAAGTGGTATGGGAAGTGACCATCTTGATAATATTATGAAGCTAACACTTGAACATATGCCTGCAAAAATGAGACACTCTAGCGAGTCTGTAAAAAGATACTTTCAAGTTTTATTGCGAAAGATGGTTCCTGTGCGTCATGAGAGAGAAGTTCCAAGAGGGGCAAAAAAACTTATAATGTTTGTAGGACCTACGGGAGTTGGAAAGACTACAACTATAGCAAAACTTGCTGCAAGATTTTCATATATTAAAGATAAACGAGATAAAGTAGGAATTATAACTTTAGATACATATAGAATCGGAGCAGTAGAGCAGCTCTTTCAGTATGCAAAGATGATGCGACTTCCAATCGAAGATGTAGTAGACCCAGCTGATTTTAATACAGCACTTCGTTCACTTTCCCATTGTAATGTAATCTTGATAGACACTGTTGGAAGCTCACAGTATGACAAAGATAAACTAGCAAAACTTCATCAGTTTATAAAAAATAGCGAGTATGAGATAGATGTAAATCTTGTACTTTCTGCAGGCTGCAAGCTAGAAGATCTTAAAGAGATATATAAGAACTTTTCATTTTTAAATATAGATACCCTTGTTTTCACAAAGTTTGATGAGACAAAAGCATTTGGCACAGTTTTTTCTTTGATATATGATATTGATAGGCCAGTTAGTTATTTTTCGATTGGACAAGAGGTTCCAGATGATATTGTTGTAGCCAATAGTGATTTTTTAGTAGAGTGTATGTTAAATGGATTTAGAAGGAAGCAAGATGCAAACTCAAGCAAATAGACTTCATGAAATCATAAAAGATGGAAACAAAAACAGTAAAAAAAGCAATAGAACAAAATATATTGCAATTACGAGTGGCAAGGGTGGTGTTGGAAAAAGTACTCTTAGTGCAAACCTCGCCAATATACTCTCTAAAAATGGCTATAAAGTAGGGCTTTTTGATGCTGATATTGGACTTGCTAATTTAGATGTTATACTCAATGTTCGCATAGAAAAAAATATACTTCATGTCTTAAAAGGAGAAGCAACACTATCTGAAATAATTGTAAATGTAAAGAAAAATCTTATACTTATTCCCGGTGAGAGTGGTGATGAAATTTTAAAGTATAATGACCAGTTTTTATATGAGAGATTTTTTGAAGAGACAGAGATACTAGATGACTTGGATTTTATGATTATAGATACAGGTGCTGGTATTGGTGGACATACACAGCTCTTTTTAGAAGCTGCTGATGAGGTTTTAGTAGTAACTGTTCCAGATCCAGCTGCTATAACTGATGCATATGCAACTATAAAAGTAACAAGTAAAGTCAAGTCTATGATTCATTTAGTTTTGAATATGACAAAAAGTCAGAAAGAGGCAGAACTGATTTATGATAAGATTAGTAAAGTTGCTATTGCAAATATAAGTGGATTAAATCTAAATTTTTTAGGAAGACTTCCTGAAGATAAAATCATCGCAAAAAGCATAAAACAAAGAACACTTTTTAGTGATGATGCACCAAATGGAGTAGCAACACATGAACTCAAAAGAATAGTAAACAATCTAGTCTATAGATTGGAACGAAAAGTGCTTAAAAACAATGAAGATAGAGGTTTTGGTAGCTTTATAAAGAGCCTTATAGACAAATTTTAGGAGCAGTTTAGCATGGTTAGTCCGAATAATTTTATATATTTTTTCACTGTTTGCGGATTTTTTATTGGTATGATTTTTACTATTTTAAATTTTTCAAAGCCCGAGGATATTGTATTATATACTGCTGAAATTACACTGTTTTTTTACCTTTTTATTCACATTGCTATTATGAATTTTGTAGATATAAAACGCTTTGGACTAAGCCTTTTTAACAAAAAAGAGTATGAAGAGGTTAGTGAGTATTTTATATCAGAATTAGATGTTAGAGAAAAAAGAATGGACTCACTTTTACTTGAGGTTGAAAAAATGAATATCAAGTATGAGCAGGAGCTAAAAAAACAAAAAGAGCATAATGTAGATGAGCATCAAAAAGCAGCTTAATCCATACAATGATCATATTAAAAAAGAGCAAGATGCTTTAGTTTTACAATACCTTCCTGCGGTAAGAGCTTTAGCCTATAGACTAAGAGAAAGACTCCCAAGCTCCATTGATGTAAATGATCTTATATCGATAGGCACAGAAGAGATGATAAAGCTCTCAAAGCGATATGATAAACAACAAAATGACTCTTTTTGGGGATTTGGTCGTCAAAGAGTACATGGGTCTATGCTTGATTATCTCAGAAGTTTAGATGTTATGAGTAGAGCAAATAGAAGGCTTATCAAGGATGTTAACAAAGAGGTTGAAAAGTATCTCTCTCTCTATGAAGAGGAGCCAAGTAGCGAGTATCTATCAGAACTTTTAGAAGAGAGTATTGAAAAGATTGATGATGCGAGAAATGGCTCAAAAATTATCTCTATAATGCCGATAAATGAGCAAATAACTATTTTAAGTGAAGAAGATACTTCAGAGATAGTAGAGAAAGATGAGTTAATAGGGCTTATTAAAAACATTTTATGTAACTTTAAAGAGAGAGAGCAGCTTATAATTCAACTTTATTACTTTGAAGAGCTTAGTCTTAAAGAGATTAGTGCTATACTAGAGATTAGTGAATCTAGAATTTCTCAGATTCATAAAAAGTTATTAACAAAAATTCAAGAAGAGTTAGGACTAGCTGATGGCTGATATACTAAGTCAAGAAGAGATTGACGCCCTTTTAGAAGTTGTTGAAGAAGATGGAGATACACAGGCTGTTGAGGGCTTGGATGAGAATGATGAACGACAGATTATTCTTTATGACTTTAAAAGACCAAACAGAGTATCTAAAGAGCAACTTCGTGCAGTAAAAGGTATACATGATAAGATGGCTAGAAATCTTGCTGCCCAAATATCATCTATTATGAGAAGTATTGTTGAGATTCAACTTCACTCTGTTGACCAGATGACATATGGCGAGTTTCTAATGAGCCTTCCAAGCCCAACAAGTTTCAATGTCTTTTCAGTAAAACCACTCGATGGAAGCTGTGTTATTGAAATCAATCCTTCGATTGCATTTCCTATGATAGATAGACTTCTTGGAGGTCTTGGAGAGTCTTTTGAGTCAACAAGAGAGCTTACGGATATAGAGTTAAATCTTCTTGATGCGATTTTAAGAGTTATAATGCAAAGGCTTAAAGAGGCTTGGGCACCCATTACAGATATGTACCCTGTTGTTGAGACTAAAGAGTCTAGTCCAAATGTTGTACAAGTTGTAAGTCAAAATGAGATTGTAATTATGGTTGTAATGGAGATTATTATTGGAAACTCCAGCGGTATGATAAATCTTTGCTATCCTGTTATCTATTTAGAACCAATTTTATCTCGCTTGGCAAATAGAGATATAATGCTAGGAGATACAAGTGCAAAAAAGAGTAGAAATAAAGAGTTAAATGCACTTGTGGGGCGTGCAGAAGTTTTTAATGAAGCTATTATAGGTAAAGCAGATTTAAGTGTAGGAGAACTATTGGATTTAGAAGCAGGAGATATAATTAGACTAGATCGTCCAGCAGATGATAGAGCAGTAGTATCTATTGATAAAAAAGACCTATTCTTAGCTGAGATTGGACTTCATAGGTTTAGAAAATCGATTAAGTTAATTGAGCTTATTAAGACAGATAAAGATGAAGTAAAACAGGTACTAGAGCAACTAGAAATAACAAGAATGGAGAAGATATACTCTTCTTCAAGTGATGATATCGAGGAGAAAGTAGTATGATGACAGAATTTATAAAGATTTTAGAAGGTGAAATAGTCTCAACTATTGAGGGCTTGACTGGTATTGCTCCAAGTGTTGAACTTCACAGTGATTCTGCACCTGAGGGTAAAACTACACTATCTCCCCCACTCGCCGCTCTTGAAGTAAGTGTTAGTGGTGATATTGATGCTAAGATAAAGATTGCTATCTCTTCTGTTTTAGCAACGGCCCTTGGTGATATGATGCTAGGTGGTGAAGGTGCAGAAAAAGAGGAGATGGATGACGATGATTTAGATGCTACAAAAGAGATACTTTCTAATATATTGGGCTCACTTTCTACTGCACTAAGTGGCCAAAAATCAATGCCAAATCTTAGTTTTAATGTTGATGATATAAAATACATTGAATCAACAGGAAATGTCAGTTTTGATGGTTTTGCAAAAGTTTTTATATATGTGATGAGTATTCAAAGTACATCAGACAATATAGCATTTGCTATTGATTCTTCATTAGAGTTAATCCTAAATGGAGAGAGTGAAGAGATAAAGGATAAAGAAGAGACTGCTTACATAGATGATTCTGCACCTACTCAAACTACACTTAGTAGTGAAGAGATGAAAAATATAGAGCTCATTAAAGATGTTAAACTACCAATTCGTGTTCGTATTGGCTCAAAAAAGATGCTTCTTAAAGATGTACTTAGTATGGATATAGGCTCAGTAATTGAGCTAGATCAGCTTGCAAATGATCCATTAGAAATTTTAGTAGGAGACAAGATTATTGCAAATGGAGAAGTTGTCATTATAGATGGTAACTTTGGAGTACAAATTAGTGAAATAGGAACAAAAAGAGAGCGATTAGAAAAATTAAGATGACATAGGTTGATTATTTATTGTATAATAAAATCAAAAAGAGTAATTGATGAAAATATTAGTGGCGATGAGTGGTGGTGTTGACTCTACTGTAACAGCATATAAACTTAAAGAGCAAGGACACCTTATAGAAGGCGTCTATATGAGACTTCACAGTGACAACTTAGCTCACGAAGAGAATGAAAGAAAAGTTAAAAAAGTAGCAGATTTTCTAGGCATAAAATATCATATACTAGACCTTCAAGATAAATTTAATGACTTTGTTTATAATCCATTTGTAACAACATACAAAGCGGGACTTACTCCAAATCCATGTGTGCTTTGCAATCGTAATATAAAACTTGGTGCATTGATGGATTTTGCTAAAGATCTTGGCATGGATAGGTTAGCAACAGGACACTATATACAGATAAAAGATGGTCTTCTAACTGAAGCAGTAGATATGAGTAAAGACCAAAGCTACTTTTTAGCAAATGTAAAAAAAGAGAGCCTTGATTTTGTTATGTTTCCACTTGGAGATATGCTTAAAGTTGATGTAAAAAAGTTTGCATCAAATATAGAAGTTCTTCAAGAATTTTCAACACAAAAAGAGAGCAGTGAAATCTGTTTTGTTCCAGATACATATACCGAAATACTTAAAAAACATATGGATATTGATAAGCCAGGAGATGTTCTTAATGCAAAAGGTGAAGTAGTTGGAAGTCATAAGGGATATATGCACTATACCGTTGGAAAAAGAAAAGGATTTACGGTGAACGGTGCACATGATGCTCACTATGTTATTTCGATTAATGCTGCAAAAAATGAGATTGTGGTTGGTTTAAAAGAGGATTTGAATGTAAAAGAGTTTAAAGTTAAAGATATCAATATGTTCATTGAAGATAAAGATTTTGAGTGTTCTGTTAAGATAAGATATAGAAGCCCAAAAATAGAGTGTAGTGTACATATAGATGGTACAAGTGCTACTATAAAACTGTATGAAGATGTTCAAGGACTTGCTGCTGGTCAGATGGCAGTATTTTACCGAGCAAATCAGGTAGTCGGTGGTGGCTGGATAGAATGATATGGAGATAAAACGCATACAATTTGGTCAAATTAATCCAAATAAAAATAATGCAGTTTTTTTGGCCATATATGTAAAAGATATAGCACCATGGAAGTATTTTAAAGATGATATAAAACATACAAGATGCCCAGCAGTTATTATGATAGATAGATGGGACGGACGCGTGGGGTTTCCAGGTGGGGGCATGGAGCATGGAGAAAGTTTACTTGAGGCACTAAAAAGGGAGATTAAAGAGGAAATAGGGATACGAATTAGAATTGAGAATGTTCGTCCAATTGCATCACACGAGTGGAAGATTGTAACTCACTTTTATGGTCTAGAGGTAAATGAATTAGAATTTTTGCATATTTATTATCATATCCTCAATAACTTTTCACGCTCAATTTTACTTCATGCATATGAAGAGGGAGATGAGTCAAGATTTATGAGTGAAACAACAGGCATAAAAATAGTTCCCATCATAGAGCACAACAAAAAAGGTATCAATAAATTCTTAGAAAACTCATTTGCAGGAGCTACAAAACAAGACTTGGAAATATTTTTAAAAGAGGTTTTGAATTATGAGACCACTACACAGTAAAAACACCCACAATATCAAGAGGTTTTGTATAGACAAGGCAATTGATCGCAGGACTAACTGGTTAGTTCAAGAACAATTAACGAAGTATATGCGAAACCTCTTGATACCCGTAGGGAAGCTTAGTTTTGGGCAATCTTTAAAAGATAAAAGTTTTCGAATTAACAAGTTAGTACTTCAAATTTTATATTTCAAATCTCACCCAAAACTAAGCTTTTGTGGGTGTTCTTACTGTGCAGTGGTCTCATTATGAAACCACTACACAGTAAAAACACCCACAATATCAAGAGGCCTCATTATGA
>Ga0256840_1003835_pt1 | contig 11753 bp, 13 predicted proteins | sample 355202metaG_FD_185969 | JGI IMG/M metagenome (GOLD analysis project Ga0256840, IMG submission 185969) | Hydrothermal vent microbial communities from Mid Atlantic Ridge, Atlantic Ocean - 355-202 | ecosystem: Environmental > Aquatic > Marine > Hydrothermal vents | place: Atlantic Ocean: Mid...
CCTTTTAAATTAGGTCTCTGTGTTTGTGGACGGGAATTATAGGAGATTCTCATTATATTGTCAAGGCTTTTGCAAAAGAATTTAAAATTTCTTTTCTTTATGTTTAGTTTTTATCATTTATTTTTTTAAACAATTATTCCCTGTATTATGTAAGCGTTTTCTTGTTGCTTTTGATTTACTCTTTCTATATAAAATACATTTACAAAATAATATGATGCTTTTTTAATTATAGAGCATACATAAACTATAAGGAAAAGAAATGGGACTTTATGACCGTGACTATGCAAGAGGTAATTCTTTTGCTTATGAGAGTACAACTAAGAGCGATACACAGATAATCTCTTTTGTAAAAGAGACTTATAAACTTTTTGCAGCATCTATGATGGCTGGAGCTGTTGGGGCTTATGTTGGCGTGCCTATGGCAGGAACTATAGCGGCTTATTTTTGGCCTCTATTTGCTTTAGAGATTGGTCTATTAATTGGGCTACACTTTGTTAAACATAAACAAGGTATAAACCTAGCAGTGATGTTTGGTTTTGTATTTATGACAGGTTTAATGCTTGCTCCTTTACTTTCACGCACACTTGGTATGAGTGGTGGTGCTGCCATTATTGGTAATGCCTTTGCTATGACATCTGTAGTGTTTGGTGCTATGAGTTTTTATGCTATTAAAACTACAAAAGACTTTACAAGCTACGGGAAGCCTTTAATGATTGCCTTATTTGTAATCATAGGCTTCTCTATTCTTAACATATTCTTAGGTAACCCTATGTTTAGTGTTATGATATCTGGTGCTGTTGTGCTTCTGTTTAGTGTATTAGTAATCTATGATACTCAAAACATCATGAGAGGTGCTTATGAAACTCCTATTGATGGAGCAATTGCACTGTACCTTGATTTTTTAAATATCTTTACTGCTTTACTTCACCTTTTTGGAATCTTCAATAACAATGACGACTAAAGAGCTATCGCCCGAACTTTTTCGGGTGATTGATGCAAACCTAAACCGTCTTAAAGAGGGTGTAAGGGTTGTAGAAGATATAATGAGATACCGCGATAACAACAAAGACCTCTCTTTAAAACTCAAACAATTAAGACATAAAGCTCGTGTTAACGAAAGTGAAGAACTACTGAAATATCGAGATAGCATAAACGATGTACTTCGCCCAAGCACCAATAGTGAGCTAAATCGTGCCGACATCAAAAGCATAATTGCTGCAAATTTTAAACGCGCTCAAGAATCTTCGCGAGTTCTGGAAGAGCTATATAAGCTTCAAAATCAAACATACAGTGAAAATTTTAAATATATAAGATATGAATTATACAATCTTGAAAAAGAGATTATTCTTAACGAGAAGTGATAAAAACCACTTCAAATTCTAAATAATTTAATGGATATTCACGCATTAGTTGTTTTATTTGTTTATAACTAAGAACAGACCTAGAAGCACTAACTCCGCTCTGCTTTATGTACCTAAACATATCTCTAACTGATTCAAATTCTAGCTTATAGTTAACAACTTCAAACTCTGCGTTAAAATATTTTCTTTGTAGTTCATTTACCTCATCAATAGTTCTCAAAAGTGGTTTTAAGGATGCTGTATCATTTAATGTTTTAAAAGTGTTGGATGTAAAGATTGCTAAAGATATGGGAACATTAAACTTTTTTATATATTTAAATACAGTATTGAGATCTTCTGCCCACTGCAAAGCAGAAGCTGAAAATATATAATCATATCTGTAGGTTAAAAGGTTTTCAAATAAAGTAATATCATTAAAATTTCCATAAACACACTCTATCTTTTTAGACTTTGGATGGAGTTCTAACATTCCTGGTGCAAAATCTACTCCAGTAAAATGCTTATAATGCCACTCAATAGAACGGCACAATGCTCCACTACCACATCCCAAGTCTAAAATATTTTTAGGTTCATATTTTGTTTTTTCAAGTAATCTCTTGAGAACTTGATTTTGAATGACATTGTGAGAGCCATAATGGCTTGCATATTTAGAAAATTCAGAGCTAATTTTCATTTTTTGCTTACAATTAAAGAGATAATAAACACTCCCAATACAGAGAGAACAATAGTAGCACCAGAGGGTAGAGAGAAGTAAAAAGAGAGTGTCATTCCAAAGATAACACTAAAAATAGCAAACACCAATGATATAAGCACTGTAGGTAAAAAACCTACACGAAACTGTAGTGCTGCTATAGTCGGGATTACCATCAGCGCACCAATCAATAGACTACCAACCACTCTGATAGATAAGGCAATTATAATAGCTACAACAGTTACAAGTAAAAAATTTAAAAATCTTACTTGTATTCCGTTTGTTTGTGCAACCTCTTCATCATAGGCTACAAAATAAAGCTCTTTGGAGAAGCTCAATAATAAAACTAAAGATATTGTTCCAAAAAAAGCTATAGTATAAATATCTTCAACGCTTACCGATAAAATAGAGCCAAAAAGATAAGAGAAAAGTGAATTATTAAATGCTCCTCCTAATGAAACAATAACCACTGCAACTGCTAACGAACCAGAAAGCAAGATAGCCATAATAGCATCAGAGTAAAGAGAAAATGCACTTCTTAAATATTCAATAAGCCAAGCAGAACAAATAGCTACAATCACAGCCATCCAAAGGGGGTTAAAGCCAGCGACTAGCCCAACTGCTACTCCAACTAATGCTGAATGAGCTAAAGTTTCGCTTATCATTGAATAGCGTCTTAAAACTACAAATGTACCGCTTACAGAAGCTAGTATAGCAATTATCAACCCTGCTAAAAAAGCTCTTTGCATAAAATCGTACTCAAAAATTTCAAACATAACTAATGTCCATGCTTGTGGTTATGAACAAGATGTGCTTCAATACCGTAGAGTTTACTCATATCTTCACAGCTAAGTGCTTGTTTTGGATTATTGCAGATAGTAGCTTTTTGATTGATTGTAAATAACCTTCCTATATCGTCTGCTATAACACCTATGTCATGTGTAATAAAAACTATTGTAATTTTTTCTTCTTTATTTAGTTTTGATAAAAGTGCATAAAATCTTTTCTGTGAAACCATATCTACACCTGTATTTGGCTCATCTAAAATTAATATTTCCGGCTTAGATGCTAAAGCTCTCGCACACATAACCCTTTGTCTTTGCCCTCCAGAGAGTCTTCCAACCATCTTGTCTTGTAAGTCTAACACATCCATTTTGAGCATTGCGTCATATACAGCTTCTTTATCTTCTTTGCTTTCTCTTGAGAAAGGTTTTCTTTTAGAGGTTCTACCCATCTTCACTATATCTAAAACTGTTGCAGGAAAATTAGCATCCACATGAGATGCACGCTGTGGCACATAGCCTATTTTATTCCACTCTTTAAAATTCTTTAGCCTTTTACCGTAAATTTTCACCTCACCTTTAGAGGGTTTATCTAAACCAAGCAGCATCCGGACAAGAGTTGTTTTGCCACCACCGTTTGGTCCAATAATAGCAATATACTCTGAGTTAAAAATTTCTAAAGATATATTTGAGAGTATCTCTTGACCACTAGCAGTATAGCTGAGATTTTTGACATCAAATATAGGAACTTTAAATTTTATTGACACTCTAATGCCTTCGAAATTTTTTGTAAATTCATTTCCATTATCTTTTCAAAATCAAGATTTTGTTCTATATCTTTAGCTGTAACATTCCCTAATGGATGCAACACTTCTATATCTACATTTGCTTCTAAAGCTATACTTTTCATAGCTTTATCACTTACAAAGCTTTCAAAAAATATTGTTTTTATATTATGTTTTTTAACATGTTTTATCAATCTAAGCATATTTTTAGCACTAGGTTCAGCTTCTGGAGATAATCCGCTTAAAGCTTCTACATTGAAGCCATATCTATTTGATAAATAAGAAAATGCGTTATGATTTACGATAATTGTTTCCTTTTTGCACTTTAAAAGAGTCTTTTTATAAGTACGGTCAATGGATTCTAGCATCATCACATACTTTTCTCTGTTTTGCATATAAAGCTCCTTGTGTGTAGGAAATATATCTACAAGCTCTTGAGTTATAAGGTTTGTAGCAATTATCATATTTTGAACATCTAGCCAGTAGTGAGGGTCTATAGCACCGTGTGAACAATTATCTCCATGCTCATGATGAGAGCTTGAATCTAAACCTAAAAGTTTTACATGCTTGCTCATATCGATTACTTTTGATTTAAACTCAAAATTTTTCGTCCATGGTTCAAGTCCTGCACCACTGTAAACTACCAAAGCACTTTTTTGTATATCTGCCATCAGTCTCGGTGTTGGCTCGAAGCTATGGGCATCCACACCAGCTGGCAAAATCATAAATATATTGAGAGTATCTTCAGCGATATGTTTTGTTATATCATATAGTGAAAATGTGCTTAGTGCTATGAAAGGCTTATCTGAAACACTATTGATTATAGAGTTTTGTTTCTTAGCAAGAAAAAGCGCCAAAGAGAGGATAGCAACTAACAGAAATAAAATTTTTATAAAATTGCTCATTATTGCTCCAAATTCTTTTTGAAATTATACCCAATTTTGTATTCTTCTCTTTTTTAGATATAATTCGCCACTTTTTATATTTAGGGATTTATATATGACAACTAGTTTTTTACTTATTGTTCAAATAGTTTTAGTTATAGTTTTAACTATAGCAGTGCTATTACAAAAAAGCTCAAGCATTGGTCTTGGTGCGTATAGTGGCTCAAACGAGTCTGTATTTGGTGCAAAAGGACCAAATAGTTTCTTAGCGAAAGCTACTTTTTTTATAGGATTTTTATTTGTTGTAAACACTATAACTTTAGGTTATATGTACTCTCAAGCGAATAATGAATCAGTCGTTGACAATTTGGTTGAATCAACAAACATTATTGCTCCTGCAGCAACAACAGCACCTACAAGCGAAACAAACACTTCAAAATAGTTGCATTTTTGCAACTATTTCAACCCTTCATTTTAAAATATTTTATATCAGTTAAATTATTTCTTGCTACAATAACATAATTATTATTCAAACTCTAAGGAAAAAAAATGCTAAATGAGATTTATAGTGAATGTGAAAAAAAGATGAAATCAAGCATAGAACATATGCAAAGAGATTTTAAAACACTCAGAACAGGTAAAGTAACTACATCTGTGCTTGATAATATAAAAATTGATTACTACGGTACGCCCACCTCTCTTGACCAAGTCGGTTCAGTTATCGCTGTTGATGCGACAACAATTGTTATGAACCCTTGGGAAAAAAATCTTTTGGCTGATATTGAATCAGCAATATCAAAAGCAAATGTTGGAGCTACTCCAAACAATGATGGTGATCAGATTAAACTATTTTTTCCAGCTATGACTGTTGAGCAGAGACAAGAATCTGTAAAGCAGATGAAAGGGATGGGAGAAAACGCAAAAATTTCTCTTAGAAATGATAGAAAAAATGCAAATGATAAAATAAAAAAACTTGAAAAAGAGAAAGAGATTACAAGTGATGAATCTAAATCTGCACAAGATAACATCCAGAAAATTACAGACAAATTCTCTAGCAATATTGAACAAATTTTAAAAGATAAAGAAGTAGAAATACTAAAAGTATAAGGACACCACACTATGGATGTTAAAAAAATATATATGGATGCAGATGCTCTTTTAGAGGGGCATTTCAAACTAAGCTCTGGAAATCACTCTCAGTTTTACTTGCAATCTGCAAAAGTTTTAGAAGACCCAAAAACTGCAAAACTTTTAGCTGAGGCACTTGCTTCACAGATAAAAGAGAGTGGAGTTGAGATAGATACTGTTTGTGCTCCTGCTCTTGGTGGTCTTATTGCTGGCTTTGCACTAGCTCAAGCTCTGGATGTTCGTTTTATCTTCGCTGAAAGAGTTGACGGTATTATGAGTATTCGCCGTGGTTTTGAAGTGGCTCAAGATGAAAAAGTATTAATGTGTGAAGATATTATCACTACTGGTGGCTCAGCGATGGAAGCAGCAACAGTTGTAGAATCTCTAGGTGGAAAAATCGTTGGAGTGGCAGCCTTAGCAAATCGTGGTTTCTGTAAACGACAAAATAGTGATATAGCGACAAAACCTAATTGTAAACTTCCTCAAAATATACCATTTTTTGCACTAGCAGATTTTACATTTGAGATGTATGCTCCAGATGCTTGTCCCCTTTGTAGAGATGGAAACGAAGCTATAAAGCCTGGAAGTCGAGGGAACTAAAAATGTCTCATTTTAAAGTAGATATGGAGCACCTTCAAAAAGTTCACAGAACTATAAGAAAAGCTGGAAATATATTTCCAAATGAAACTGAACTTGTTAAAACCCTTGAAGAGGAGATAATAAAAGCTCAGGATGACAACTCTTTAAATACTTACTACTCAATGGCACAGTACTTAAAACAAAGACTTAAAGAACTTCGCTTACACTTAGAAAAACCGCAACAGGGGATAGAAGAGGCATATAAAGATTTAGCTTGGAGCATTGAGTATCTTCAATGGCTAGTTGCAGAACAAAAAGAGCAACAAGTTTAATCTAGCTGGCAAACACTCACTCTTTGAACAAGAACTTTTGCCACCTCCTCTTTTCCATCAACAACAGAGGTTATATCTAAACCTTCAAGTTTCTCTTTCTCTTCTAGTGAAACAACTTTCACAACTAAAGTAACATTTTGTGTATTTGTTAAAATTGCTTCACAAATAAGTCTCTTTTTATCTATATTGTCAAGCGTTACAACTACACTTGCAGCATCTTCTACATTAAGTGCATCCAAAATTGAGCGCTTTGACATATCACCAAGATAAGCTTCTTTTCCCTCTGCAATTGCTTCTTTAACATGCTTATAGCTATTATCTATTATAACATATTGAGCGCCGAGCCTATCCAAATCTTTTGCAACAAATTTACCAACAACACTATATCCACATACAATTACATGGTTTTTTCTATTTGCTAGGGGTGTCATCTCTTCATACACACTAGCCTCTTGTGAGAGAAAATCTACAATAGATTTTATCCTAGTGATAAAAAATGGGGTGATTATCATTGAAAAAATCACAATGAGAACCAAAAATTGCGCTAAGTCGCTGTCTAAGATTCCACCATTACTTGCAACTGCAAAAATAACAAAAGAAAATTCTCCAACTTGAGAAAGGGCAAAAGCAGTCTTTAGAGATGTTGTATGCTTTGATGTAAAACGAAGAATTACATAAATAATGACTGTTTTAAGGATAAAAACAAGCAAGAAAATAGCAACAATTAGCTCTATCTTATCTATAAAAAGAGCTAAGTCTATCTTCATCCCAACTACCACAAAAAATGTACCTAAAAGTATATCTTTAAATGGAGCAATATCTGCTTCTACCTTATGATGATATTTGGTCTCGGCTATAATCATCCCTGCTACAAAAGCACCAAGGGAATAGGTAAAACCCATATAGTAAGCAACCAAAGATGCTCCTAGAACTATAAACAACACAGAACCCATAAAAAGTTCCTCTAGTTCCGATGAAGCTGAAAAATGTAATAGCCATGTCATCACTCTTTTGCCTACTATAAACAATAACCCAAGAACAACCATAACGCTCATTAAGGTATCTGTTAAAATTGTAGCAACACTTTCACTCCCCTCAGATGCTAAAAAGCTTATAAGAATCAAGATAGGTATAACAGCAATATCTTGAAATATAAGTATCCCTGTAGCCTTTTGCCCATATGGTCGGTATATCTCTTTTGAACTTTTTAAATAACTCAAAACAACGGCTGTTGAAGAGAGCGAAAATGCCAAAGAGATTATCAATGAAGATTTGAAGTCTAAGCTAAAGAGGTGATGACTAATTGCATATACAATCATAGCTGTTATTGCTACTTGAAAAAGTCCATTGCCAAATATCTCTTTTCTCATACTCCCCATTTTTGCTAAAGATATCTCAAGCCCAATAGTAAACATCAAAAATACTATACCAAACTCACCAACAAGTTCCAAAGTATGGGAATTACTGATATGCCTTAAGTCAAAAGCATAAACTATAATAGTACCTGTCAATATGTACCCTATGATTTGTGAAACACCCAGGCGTTTTAAAAAAATATTTACAATTATTGATATTCCTAAGGCCACAATTATATAAAGTAGTGCATTTTCCATTATAAACCATTTTAATTTTAAATTTTATAAGGCATTATATACTATAATTCCGACATTATTATTTAAGAGAGATTTATATGGAGTTTTTACATGACTAAATACATTTTTGTAACTGGAGGAGTTTTAAGTTCTCTTGGTAAAGGGATTACGGCTGCTAGTGTTGGTACTTTGCTTAAACACTCTGGTAAAAAAGTGGGGATGCTAAAAATAGATCCATACATAAATGTCGATCCTGGAACTATGAGTCCGCTAGAGCATGGTGAAGTTTTTGTTACAAAAGATGGTGCTGAAACTGATCTTGACATCGGAAACTATGAAAGATTTCTTGATTCCTCTTACTTAAAATCTTCTAACTTTACAACTGGTCAAGTTTATTCTAGTGTAATAGAGCGCGAAAGAGCTGGTGGCTATCTTGGTCAAACCATTCAAGTCATTCCTCATATTGTTGGCGAGATTGTTAATCGTATCAAACTAGCTGGTGTGGGTCATGATATTCTAGTCGTTGAACTTGGAGGTACAGTTGGAGATATTGAAGGTCTTCCATTTATGGAAGCGATTCGTCAAATGAAACATGATGATGAAGTTGCTGGGACATTCTTTATTCATGTAACCCTTATCCCTTACATAAAAGCGGCAGGTGAATTAAAATCTAAACCAACACAACACTCTGTTCAAGAGCTACGCCGTATCGGTATAACTCCACAAATGATTATAGCAAGAAGTGAAAATGGACTGCCAAAAACTTTTAAGAAAAAACTTGCTATGAGTTGTGATGTACATCCAGACTGCGTGATCGAAGCTCTTGATGCTTCAACAATTTACGACATCCCAGTTACATTTTTAAGACAGCATATTTTAAAGCCGATTGCTAAAGAGTTGGAACTTGGCGAATTAGATCCAGATATGGAAAAATGGGATACTTTAGTGAAAAAAATTGTGCAACCTAAAAATAAAACTGTAGTTGCTTTTGTAGGAAAATATCTTGAACTTAAAGAGGCTTATAAATCTTTAACCGAATCTCTTATCCATTGTGGTGCTCACCTTGATACAAGAGTTGAAATCAACTGGATAGATTCAGAAGAGATAGAAGAAAAGGGAGCGGCGGTACTTTTAGATGATTGTGATTCTGTTTTAGTTGCTGGTGGTTTTGGTTCACGCGGTGTTGAGGGCAAAATCAAGGCTATACAGTATTCCAGAGAGAATAATGTTCCATATTTAGGTATCTGTCTTGGGATGCAACTTACTCTTGTTGAATACGCTAGAAATGTACTTGGTCTTGAAGGTGCTAACTCCATAGAGTTTGATGAGCAAACGCCACATCCTATGATTTACCTAATAGACAACTTCCTTGACCAAAGTGGCGATACACAACTTCGTACTCACAAATCTCCAATGGGCGGGACTTTAAGACTTGGGGAGTATCCTTGTGATACAAGAGAGGGGTCAATTATAAGAAAAGCTTATAATGGTGAAAAAACTATACATGAAAGACATAGGCACCGATATGAAGCCAACCCTGCATATAGAGAACAGCTAGAAAAGGCGGGAATGATTGTAACTGGTGAATCCCATGGGCTTATTGAGACCGTAGAAATTCAAGGGCATCAGTGGTTCTTAGGTGTACAATTTCATCCAGAGTTTACATCCAGATTACAAACCCCAAATCCAGCTATCTTGGCATTTGTTCAAGCATCACTTAGTGCAAATAACGCCTAATGTCCCACGGCTAGACAGATCTAGTCTTTTTCAACTTTTAAACAATCGATTTAGCGAGGGAGATAAAAAGCTCTCACAAATCCCAAATCCTGCCCTACTTCAAGATGCTACAAAAGCAGCTAAAAAAATAGCAAAAACAATACAAGAAAAGAAAAAAATAACTATCGTTGGGGACTATGATGTTGATGGGGTGAGCTCGACCGCTATTATGGTTGATTTTTTTAGACAAATTCCCTACCCTATTGAAGCTATAATTCCAAATAGATTTAAAGATGGATATGGCGTGAGTCCAACTGTCTTAGAGAGGATAAATACTAATCTCATTATAACTGTTGACAATGGTATCTCTGCCATTGAAGCTGCTCATATCTGTAAACAAAGAGGGATAGAGTTAATCATCACAGATCATCATACTCCATCTGAAGCGCTTCCAGATGCTTATGCTATAGTTGACCCAAAGCTTTCAAGTTGCAACTATCTATTTAAAGAAATATGCGGGGCACAAGTAGCATGGTTGCTTTTAGCACTCGTTAAAAAAGAGTTGTCCCTCAATATTGATATGAAACAATTTTTGGATATCTTAGCTATTGCAATAATTGCTGACATTATGCCCCTTATAGATATAAATAGAGCTCTCGTTAAGGAGGGATTAAATGTTTTGATGAGTTCCAATCGCCCTGCTTCAATAATCATAAGGGATTTTTTAAATAAATCTTCCATATCTAGTGAAGATATAGCTTTTCAAATTGCACCGAGAGTAAATTCTGCGGGAAGATTAGAAGACGCTTCCATCGCCTTAGAGTTTTTCGCAGCCGAGACAATTGAGAAAGCATATGCACAGTTTGAAAAACTCAATAAACTCAATGAAGAAAGAAAAGCAACTGAAGCAGAATGCACTAAAGAAGCGATTGAAAGTGTTAACGAAGTTCCTCATGTGATAATTGTTGCAAGAGAGGGTTGGCATGAGGGTGTTGTTGGCATTGTTGCAGCAAGACTTGTTGATCACTTTGGCAAACCTGCAATAGTTCTGAGCATAAAAGATGGAGTTGCAAAAGGGAGCGCTAGAAGTCTCGGTGATGTTAGTATTTATGAACTTATCAAAGATAATGAAAAATTTTTAAATAAGTTTGGTGGTCACAAGATGGCTGCGGGACTGAGTCTGGATGTTAAAAATTTAGATAGCTTTAGAGAGGCAGTAAACTTTAGTGCATCGAAACTGGATTCAAAAGACTTTATACCAAAAGATGAAGTAACTGGAATTATCACAAGTGATATGATTGATTTTGAGCTTCTTTCCTTGCTTGATAGTTTTGAGCCATTTGGCGAAGCAAATCCTCGTCCGAGATTTCTTATCAAGAATGGATACATAGTAAATATCAAAATATTTGGAAGTGATAAATCACACTCTAAAATAACTTTAAAAATCAACCCAAATGACTCAAAAACTGTAGAACTAATTTTATTTAGAAAAGTTTTAACCATGCCAGTAGATAGGTTGATAACCTGTAGTTATACGATTAATAAAAATGAATTTAATTCACAAATTAACATCCAACTACTTATAAACAAAATTTATAATTGGGAATTTTAGTAACACTTGAGATTTATTTATATCACATTATTATCAAATACTTGTTGTTTCTGCTATGATAGTAACAGATATTAAAAAAAAGGGAATTAATATGAAAAAAATAATTGCACTCTCAAGTATAGCTTTTTTAAGTACAGTTACATTTGCATCGACAGATATGCAAACACAGATAGACGAACTAACAGCAAAAATAACTAAAATGGAAAAAACACAAAAGAAACTCAAGAAAAAAGTTTCTAATGTAAATAGGTTAGCAGCTAAGGATAATATTAAATGGGATGTTGATTTTAG
>Ga0256840_1003836_pt1 | contig 11751 bp, 11 predicted proteins | sample 355202metaG_FD_185969 | JGI IMG/M metagenome (GOLD analysis project Ga0256840, IMG submission 185969) | Hydrothermal vent microbial communities from Mid Atlantic Ridge, Atlantic Ocean - 355-202 | ecosystem: Environmental > Aquatic > Marine > Hydrothermal vents | place: Atlantic Ocean: Mid...
AATAGGTGATTTAAAAAGTATGGCCGGGAGAGGGGGATTCGAACCCCTCGGATGGCTAACAAGGAAATAGCTCTAACCCCCTTAATATAGGGATTTGTTAGAGTTTATTGTATCTAAAAAAATATAAATGTCAGTAGATAATGGGCTTTACTTACTGACAATTTGACTGACACTTTACATATCTTTCACAAAACATAATATGCTATAATACACTTGAATTTGGTACCGATCGGTATTTAAATCAATCGAGTGTTTCAATCGCTGAACCAGCGTATCAAATCAGCGATTAGTCTTATAATTTGCTATATTTATTCAAAAACGCTATTATAAACCAAACTTAAAGGAAAAGGATCTGAAATGACAAAAGCATTTTTAGAAACCATGGTGCTAAAACCAGAGAATGAAAAACTTGTCCTTGAAGCTTTTTCCAAAAAAAGCCTAAAAAAGGTCAAAGAATTTGACTCCAAAAGAGCTACTAAACTAAAAAAAACATCTGATAGAAAACTCTCTATCAGTGATCTTGCTATACTAAACTAAACAATGACTCGTCCACAGTTTGATGAGTCATTCTCATTATTTCCACTCTCTGAAATCATAGAAAATACAGACTCCAACAGAAAAGTTAAAAAACTACTGGAGACTTTTAGCTGCACCAGGAATATAGATCTCCAAGATTTTCTTTACAATAAAGCTGTCACCTTTGAAAAAAACCTTAGATCTCGCACATACCTCTACATTGACAATAGCACACAAGAGGTAGCTGCATATTTTACTATAACCATCAGTACACTACATACTGATAGTATCTCTCTGGAAGTTATAGAGCTTTTAGATGGCTATAAAAATGATGTAGTCTCTATCCCCTGCTTTCTGATAGGGCAACTTGGAAAATCAGATAAATTTGAGCCTCGAAAGATAGGAGAGTATATCCTTAATGATGCCATAGAGATCATAGATCGATCTCAAAGATCTCTAGGTGGTAGATTTATTTTGCTCGATGCCATCAATAAAGAGAAGATTATAATGCCCCCATTTGTCAAGACAACTTTTTCAGCAATCATCTTTCAGACACCTCAAGCCTCTTTCTGTAACGCCGGCATATAAACATTCATCGGCTTGTCATAATCCAGTGCCGAATGCAATCGGTTGAAATTGTAAAATCCGATGAAGCATTCAATGCCCTGTCTGAGTGCTTTAATATTGTCGTATTCCTTGACATAGACCTCCTCGTATTTGAGTGTTCTAAAGAAGCGTTCAATAGCAATATTGTCAATGCTTCTGCCTTTGCCGTTCATAGAGATTTTGATCCCATGTTTTTCAAGAAGAGCAGTATGCTCTTTACCGGTATACTGACTGCCTTGATCGGAGTTGAATATCTCAGGAGAACCATATCGGCTGATCGCTTCTTCCAGTACGCTTGTCACTAAAGATGCATCCATCGTATTGCTAGGTCTCCATGCGAGAATGGCTTTGGAGTGCCAATCGATAATGGCAGACAGATACATAAAGCCGCCTTGTACGGGGATATAGGTAATATCACCGCTCCATACCTGGTTGGAGTGTGTAGTGACCACTTGTCCGTCATCGTTTTTAAGCGTATGCAACAGATACGGATAGACGGCGTGCTCGGTATCTTTGATACTGGTCTTTTTGCTTCGCTTGGGACGCTGACCTTCGATACCCATGATCCGCATCAGTCGGTGCACTTTATTGTGCCCGATACCCCAGCCTTCATCTTTGAGTTGCGCGTGGATTCTTCGGTAACCGTAGAAGACGGAGATATCGGTATAGATCTGATCAATCCTTCGCATCAGTTTTAGGTCATCCTCGCTGATAGGTACGGATTGGTAATAGTGGGTAGAGCGGTTGAGTTTCAGCATCTCGCACTGTCTCGTCACGGAAAGTTCTTTGAGCTTGGAGTCGACGAGACTTTTTTTACTTGATAAGTCCAAGCTCTTTAGCTTTTCCACCGCCCAATCCCTCTCGATGGTGGTTTTACCTAATGTTTTTGCCAAGGCTTCGTTCTCTTGTTTTAGCTGATCGATCTGCTCACGGTACTCTTTGGTTGCTCCACCGACATCAAATGCCAAAGCGGCATTCTCCAAGAACTTCTTCTTCCACTGGTTCAGCGTCTGTACGCTGATACTATACCTACTGGCAATCACCGCAGCACTCTCCTCTTCTCGCAAGAGCTCCAACACCACTTTAGTCTTAAACTCCGCGTTATAGCTCTTTTTCTTTTTACTCATTATCAAACTCCTCGTTTCTCTTCTCTTATTGTATCGAATCTGAAAGATCGAAGGAAAAATTGTTGTCTAGGGATTTGGGGGCATTATAATAATCAGTATCTTTATTCAAAATTAATTTTAATCAAAGCCGGGAGTATTAGAAATTCCGTGTCAGTCTGATAAAATACTATCAAGGACTGACAATGAACGAAGAATACGAATTTGATTTCGATGAGATACTCAACGAATTTAGAAGTGGTAAAAAACTTACAGGCAAAGGTGGACTTTTAGCTCCGCTTATCAAGCAACTTACCGAAGCGGCACTTGAAGCTGAGATTGAGTCCCATATTGCCGATGATGTACTCTCCGGTAAGAAGAATAGACGCAACGGTGTGAATAAAAAAACCATCAAAGGTACCAGCGACGGTACCTTTGAGTTAGAAACCCCCAGAGACCGTAACGGCACTTTCGAACCCCAGATAGTAAAAAAACATCAAACAACCCTCAGTAACGAGATCGAGGAGAAAATCCTCTCAATGTATGGCTTAGGAATGAGTTACAGGGATATATCCTCTCATATCGAAGAGATATACCAGGTGTCCATCTCTACAGCAACCATAAGCTTCATTACAGACAAGATCATCGCCAAAGTAAAAGAATGGCAGGCAAGACCGTTGCAGGCGATGTATCCCTTTGTATGGCTGGATGCCATACACTACAAGATCAAAGAGGATGGACACTATATCTCCAAAGCAGTCTATACGATCCTTGGAGTCAATATGGAAGGTCAAAAAGAAGTTCTTGGCTTATACCTGAGTGAGAATGAAGGTACCAACTTCTGGCTGCAGGTACTGACCGACCTGCAAAACCGTGGTGTAGAGGATATTCTTATCGCATCAGTAGACGGGCTGAGTGGTTTCCCTGAAGCGATCAACAGTATCTTTCCCCAGACAGAGGTGCAGCTCTGTATCGTACACCAGATTAGGAACTCCCTTAAATATGTGGCTTCCAAGAATCAAAAGGAATTTATGAGGGATCTCAAGCGTGTCTACAAAGCTGTTTCAAAAGAGGCAGCCGAGCTGGAACTGGACAGGCTTGATGAAAAATGGGGAGCGATGTATCCTATTGTCATCAATTCCTGGAGAAACAAGTGGGAGAATCTGTCCGTCTATTTCAAGTATCCGGAAGATATCAGAAAAGTGATCTATACGACCAATACGATTGAATCTGTGCATCGTCAGTTTCGAAAACTGACCAAGACAAAAGGGGCGTTCCCCAACGAGAACAGCCTCTTGAAGCTGCTCTTCCTTGGGATACAAAATGCCTCAAAAAAATGGACGATGCCGCTCTGGAACTGGTCTTTGACCCTGTCCCAGCTCGCCATCTTCTTTGAAGGGAGATTGGATAAATATTTAGAGGTGTAGCTTTATGTTACCAATTGTGGCTGACACGGAATTTTAAACGCTCTCTCAAAGCCGATATATATAATCTTCTAGCACAGATATTCCTCGTTCTAGTATTTTAACATCATTGAAGGCTTTTGCACTTCCAATCGTTCCCTCTAGGGAGGACATAATAAAAACTGCTTGATCTTCAGAATTGAAATCAGTCTTTGTCTGTTGTAGATCTTTTGCTTTATTTAGTGCTTGCTCTATAGCTTCTTTCCATCTTATATAAACACCTTTAAGGTATTCAAAAAACGACACATCCTTATCACTCATATCTAAAATAAAATTACTTAATGGGCAGCCATGTTTTAAATCTAAAAAACTTTCAGTATCTGTAAACATATCTTGATATAGTTTTATTTGTTGGATGAGTGTCTCTATAGGTTTTTCACTTTGCTCCAGTGGCTCTAACCAATGATGTTTTAGAGTTTGTTCTAAATAATATTTCATTGAAGATAAAACAAGATCATGTTTAGACTTAAAGTGATAATACAATGATCCTTTTGTAATATCGGCAATCTCTAAAATATTTCTGATATTTGTCGCACAATAGCCTTGTTTATAGAGCAAGTCAAATGTAATATCTATAAGAACTTTTTCCATTCTTTTCATTTACCTTACTTTCCTTTATTAATAATTATTGTTTAGTATTTTATGCTGCTATTTTAGCTAAATGCTTCATAATCTTCTCTTGCGTAATAATATCTTCAAAAGAGCCATGATGATGCAGCTGTTTAAATGTGCCTTCTTCTTGTATAAACAAGCGAGAGGTTCTAAAAGCAACATCAATGACTTCATCTCCTATTTTCATTGTACCTTTCTCTCTTCCTACCGAACAGAACCCATTATTCAATGTTGTAATTTCAATATCATAATACTCTACATCTATTTTAATTGGTAGGCTAAATAGTTCTTTGTGTGCCTGGATGACCTCTTTATAGGTTCGCACAATTCCCCCAAGTGGACTGGTAAATGCTGTTGTCTGCTCTTTACTCCATGAATTTTTCATCTTATCAATATCCCCACTGTTAAGTGCTGCATAATATTCATGCAATGCTTGATACTCTTTGGGTAATGCTGCTGTCTCTTTCCCGTTTATTACAGATAACTTACTATAATTTTTTTCACATATCTCTTCTAATTCACTCCAGACCATGGCACGAAGTGTTAAAGAGTCAATCACTGCCTCTTTAATCTTTTGGTACTCTTTGGGTGTTGTATTCATACAAAGCACAACCGTAGAATCATCACTATGCTCCTGGTCTCTATCTCCATGTCTATCCCAATAGGTCATATTAATGTTTTCAAAAGAAGCCTGTTCTAAGCCCCTTACTAAATAAGGAAAGTTGTTAGGTATAGTAAGTTCTCCTCCATAACCAAGCCATGCACATCCTATCGCAAATGTTTTATTTTCAACTGCATCTAAAATGGTATTATTTAAAATACGTATACTTGAAATAGTCTCCATCTCTTCAAATATTTTTTGATCTACACCTATGGAGTTTAGCATCTCTGAGTAGAGAGAAGGATGACATTGGTTATATTTCATATTCCCCAGCTCTTCATATAAATTATCCATAAGTATAAAACGACTTTTTAAATCTGGGGCATTTCCCATAAGTTTACAAATCGCTGCCGTAAAAGGAATAACAATCTTTCCAAACTGTGCAAACGCAAACTTTACTCCTTCTTGTGAATATGCTCCAGAAGCCAGTTTTTTTAAAAATGGATGATCAAACACTTCATGACATAAAACCTCTTTTTCTAACTCTTTAAGAAAGCCATAATTCTCTTTATATTCAAAGCTCTCTAACTCTTCTTTTGTATATGGTATATCACAATATTCCATATTTTTCTCCTTTAGTTTGAATTGTTCTCAATTATGACAAATAGAGATATAATACTCAAGAGGGAAAAATGACAACAAAGGTGCTAAAATTGACAATATCAAAAACTACTATTATTAATATTGCTATAATTAATTATGAACATGCTCTAGCATCATCTATTATAGGTATGATGGATATTTTTGCAATAGTTAACAACTTTTGTTTAGTTGACAAAAAATACCCATGCTTCAACATAGATATTTTGCATTCTAAACAAGATATTTCTAACTTCAATATCCAAATCAATTTTAAAAGCAAACCAATTATGTCTGACAGTAACTATGATCTCATTATTGTCCCTCCCCTTATTGATTTAAAACATAAGTTTGAAACGGATGTATCCCTCATTCATTGGTTGCAGAGAAATTACAAAAAAGGAACCTTTATTTCTTCGGTCTGCATCGGAGCATATGTTTTAGCTCAAGCTGGGATACTGGATAATAAGTATGCAACAAGTCATTGGGTTATTGAAAAAAAATTAAAACAAGATTTTCCAAAAATAAAATTAGAAATTGATAAACTGATTGTTCAAGATGGAAACATTATTACTGCTGGAGGGCTTAGTGCCTATATTGATTTATGTTTATATGTTACTAGAAAGTTTATCTCCAAAGAGGTATCGTATATTTGTGCTAATTATTTAGGAGTGGATGCAGGAAGAGTCAGTCAAAAACATTATAAGAATCTATCCATAATCCCCTCTGAGGATGATGATATTTCAAAAGTACTTCAATATTTAAAAAAACACTTTAAAGAGCCTATTTCAATTAAAGATATGGCTCAACAAATTTCAGTCAGCGAACGTACTTTTATCCGGTACTTTAAAAAGGGAACAGGAGAGCTTCCCAACAAATACTTACAAAAACTAAGGGTAGAAGAGGCAAAAAAACGATTATTATTAAATACGCAGGATAGTTTTGAGTATATTACTTATTGTGTGGGCTATTCTAATCCTTCCACTTTTAGAAAATTATTTAAAAAAATGACTGGACTAAACCCACAGCAGTATAGAGAGTATTTTATCGCCAAATAACTTCATTACATATTGCTCATTCAAATAAACTCAATGTAAGCAAGACTTTATCTACTTTCACTTATAATACCGAACGGTATGTATTTATAGAGAGGAAAATATGAAAACACTAAAAAATGTTGAGCAGAGTGTTCATCTAATGACTATTCGTGAAAGAAATTTTGACCCCCATGCGAAGGCTGACCCATATTTTATTTTAATGCCTGTTCCAAATATAACAGGAAATTTACATATTGGTCATGGAATTAATTTGTTGCTACAAGATCTAATATGTAGACAAAAATTATTGGAAGGGAAAAATGTTTTTTTCCCCCCTGGTGCTGACCATGCAGGGATAATGGGGCAATATACTGCTGAAAAAGAACTTATGAAAAATAATCTTACAAGAAAGGATTTAGGGCATAAAAAATTTCTTAACTACATGTATGAACAATCTGATATGCACATCAAAAATCTCATATCAGAAATGCATACACTCGGCTTAAAGGCTAACTGGAGTCATACATGGTTTACTCATGATAAAGCAAGAGACAAAGTAGTTCAAGATATATTTATCCAACTTCATAATAAAGGTTTAGTATATCGTGATAATAATGTTGTTAATTGGTGCCCAAGATGTTCCTCGTGTATTGCAGATATGGAACTCAAACTCTCAGAAACAACAGAAAGAAGGTATTATATAGATATAAAAACCGAAGATGCAATAAGGGCATCTTTAGTTTTTATTCAGCCTGAATTATTATTAGGAACAGTTGGGATAGGAATTACAAAAAAACATCCTTTGTATAGCAAGCTATTAGGTCAAAAAACTCGCTTACCTTTTATAGATAAACTAGTTAAAATTTATGAAGTTCCAGAAAGAAAAGATTCTATATTTGATTATACCTTACGACTTATCGTTCCTTCTTATAATAGTGATGATTTTATATTTGCTAAAAATCATGAATTTACTATTGAAAATATTTATACTGAAGAAGGAACAGTTTTTTTTAATAATTACGAATACGATATAGATGAAATAAGAAAATTAATTGTAACTAATTTAAAAACTCCTGCTATTAATTGTAGAACGGAAGAGTTTGGTCAAGGAAGGATGTATCACTCATTATGCAATACACCAATTCTTCCACTAGTCAAGAACCAATGGTATATGAAAATGCATCAAATGGAACCAAAGGCAAGACAATTACTTCAAAACAATCAAATATATTTTTCTAATAATTTTTGGAAAAATGAACATTTAAACGTATTAAATGATATTAAAAATGCCGCTCTTCCAGAAAAAGAAAAGTGGTGGGAAGGTGCATGTGTAGGTGTAGCACAAGGTTATAGTAGCAATAAAGATTGGGTTATTTCTAGACAAAACTGGTGGGGTCAAAAAGTTCCCGCATGGCACTGTAAAGAATGTGGTCATATAATGATTTCTACAGATGAAATTTATGCTTGTGAGATATGCAATTCTAAAAACATAATACCGGATCAAGACGTATTAGATGTTTGGTTTAGTTGTGCATTATGGCCTATCTCAGTGAATCCATTTTCTAAAAGAACCCATTTTGTAGATATAAGCGTAATGGGAAGTGATATTTTCTATTTTTGGGTTGCATCATCTAATATGATTTGTTTAGAAATTTATGAAAGCAAGGCTTTTAAAAATGCATTTGTACATGGACTCTTATGTGATGAAAAAGGAAAAAAAATGTCAAAATCACTTGGCAATGTTATTTCTATGAAAGGAATTCTTGAAGAGTATGGGGCTGAGACCTTAAGAGCTTTTGTGTTTACACTAATGAAAAACAATAGTGGATCACAATGGTTACATGCTGGACAAGATAGTATTATAACTGCAAACAAAACTGCCATAAAGGTTTTTAAACTATTAAATAATATTTTTGCGCCTACTTGTTCATCATGTAATTCTGAGAAAGTGGCAGATTCTCAATTAATAAATGATCTTGAAAATAAACTACAACATTTACTTGAGAACATGGATGTGGGTACAGCATATGAAATAATGGTGTCATTTATAGAAAAAAACCATAATTTTACAAAAAAACAAAAATTACAATTATTAAAAATTATTCATCCATTTCATCCATTTATTACAAATTATTTTTATAAAAAACAATTCCATGGTACAACATGTCTATCAGAGATAACCAATAACTGTATTGTAAGGAGAAAAAAATGAGATCAAATTTATCATACCATCTTCAAGTAGCAGAAGATATGAAAAGTACAAAAAATTATCTATGGATAATTCATCTATTTTTAAACTATCTAACTATCATACTTTCCATAAGTATATCAATAGTATATGATACCACATATATATACTTTATTTCAATATTTCTTATCGGGAGCAGGATGCGAGCATTAATGAATCTACTTCATGAAGCTTCCCATCATAATTTAATACCCAAAAGTGAATTTTATAATAAAATTATAGCAAACCTTTTTTGCGCTTTTCCTCTTTTTACAACATTTGATACCTACCTAGAATCACATACTCGTCATCATATTAATTTTCAGGATATTAACAAAGATCCAGACATGAGACGTTATGCTGAGGTATTTGGCGACAATTTTGTTACAACAAAGCAAGATATAAATTTTTTCCAAATATTTAATATCTTCTCATTTATTAAATACAGTTATTATTTTCCTTTAAAAAACTTTTTTTCATCTAAACTAAAAGAATATAAAGCCATGTTTTTATTCTGGACAACAGTATTATACTTAGCATATACCTTTGACAGTATCCAATATCTTATTCTTTACTGGTTTATCCCATATCTAACAACCTACAAAGTAATTGCATATATCGCAGAACTTTTTGAACATGCGGGATTATATGCAAACACAAATCTTTTGACTACAACTAGAAATATATACACAAATAATATTATTGCTTATTTATTCTGGCCACATGGAGACAATTATCATTTACTGCATCATTTACTAGCTACTGTGCCAGGATATAATTTAAAACAAATCTCGAAGTATTTAATAAATAAATGCCCAGAATATAAAAAAAATCATGCTTTTTATAATATTCAATTCAATACAAAGGAAATTAATTATGAAAATTGAAATAGATAAGGAAATAGTCAACGCTTTCCCATCCGTAGGGTTTTATGTGTTTGGAATAAAAGGAATAAACAACACAGATCAAAATGAATCTTTTTATGCCAATCTTAAAAATCATGCAGACAATTGCCTTGAACATGCTAAAGAAGAAGTTTATAATTTAGAAATAGATTATTGGAAAAAAAGGTATAAGGATATGGCATTATCTAGAAAGAAGGGTAGAAGTTCTCTTGAATCACTATATACAAGATACAAAAAAAATAAATTTTTACCCAAAATAAATCCGCTTGTGGATTTGTATAATGCAATAAGCCTTAAAAATGGTGTATGCATCGGAGCATATGATTATGATAAGTTATCTAATTATTTAATATTAAGATATGCAAAACATGGTGAAGAAATGTTGCCAATAGGTTCAGACAAGCCTATAGTAATTTCTTCCAAAGGTGTTGTCTATTCAGATTCAAAAGGAATCATCTGTTCATATTGGAACTATAGGGACTCTGTTAGAACTTGCGTAAGCGAAGACAGTAAAAACATTTTAATTATTATAGATGTTGGGGCGAATAAAGAACTTGCTAATAATACGGCAAGTGATATAAGGGCATTGCTAAAAAACGATTTCGATTGTACGATTACAGATCCAATATATGTATCTGCGTATAATCCAACAACAACAATTACATTATAAGGAAACTTCATGAAAAAAACATTCAATACACTATGTCAAATTGGGCGTGGTGACAAAAATCCATTATTGGGTCATATATCAACACCCATATGCCAATCTACCGCATTTATATTTCCAGATACTAAAATTGGTGCTAAGCGAGCAGAAGACATTACTGCTCCAGATTTTTATGGTAGGTGGGGAAGTTTTAATTCTAGGGAATTTGAAGAATTAATAGCAGTTTTAGAAAATACAGAGGATGCCGTATGTGCTAGTTCAGGTCTAGGTATTATATCTATGGTACTTCATAGTTTTTTAAAATATGGTGATCACATAGTTGCACCTTACGCATGCTATTCTGAATCTAAGATTCTTATCGATTCTCTTTGTGAAAAAAGCAATATTGAAGTAACATATGTAGAAAGTGACAATATAGAACAGTATACCGAAGCGATAAGACCTAACACAAAATTAGTTTATGCAGAAACCCCAGCAAATCCAAAAGTTTCATTAGTAGACATAAAAAAATTATCAGTCTACACAAAAAAGAAATCAGATGCGATTTTAGTAGTTGATTCAACCTTTGCTAGTCCCTTTAATCAAAATCCCATTGATTTAGGGGCAGATATTGTACTTCATTCTGCCACAAAATATATAGGTGGGCATTCTGATGTAGTTGCTGGAGTTGCAGCTGGAAAGAAAAACATAATGGATAAGGTAAGAAAAACATTCTCTTTTCATGGTCCACATTTAGATCCATTTGCTGCCTGGCTATTATGTCGAGGGATAAAAACTCTTGGGTTAAGGGTAGCGAAACAAAATGAAAATGCTTTAACCCTTTCATATTGGCTAGATTCCCACTCAGCTATTGAATCCGTGACCTATCCATTTCATCCATCTCATCCCCAATATACTTTAGCTAAGTCACAAATGCGAGGGGGAGGTGGCATGGTGTGTTTTACAATGAATGGAGGGAAGGAGGCTGCTTTAAACTTAGTTTCAAATACAAAAATTATAAAAATGGCTGTTAGTTTAGGTGGGGTAAGATCAACAATAACTCACCCTGCATCAATGACGCACAATCTGCTTTCCGATCAAGAACTTATTGATGCAGGAATTTCTAATAATATGATTCGTTTTTCAGTGGGAGTGGAGGATGTACAAGATTTAATTAATGATTTAGATAGTGCTTTAAAAAACATAGTTTAGCACCTAATTATAAGTCCTAGACTAGCAAAGTAAAGCCCTTTCTTTGAATTTAAATTCGGGATTATATTATATATTGTTTCGTTGGATTTTTTCCAACGAAACTTGCACTCCTTTAAATGTCGTTCAAAGTTTACTTAATTGCAACATCAATTTAAATAACATAAAAAGCTATAATGCTCACGCC
>Ga0256840_1003837_pt1 | contig 11750 bp, 11 predicted proteins | sample 355202metaG_FD_185969 | JGI IMG/M metagenome (GOLD analysis project Ga0256840, IMG submission 185969) | Hydrothermal vent microbial communities from Mid Atlantic Ridge, Atlantic Ocean - 355-202 | ecosystem: Environmental > Aquatic > Marine > Hydrothermal vents | place: Atlantic Ocean: Mid...
TTTTTGGCGATAGCAAGGCGCTGAAACAGGCGCATAGCAAGCTACGCAACTGTTTCAGCAACGCAGCTATTGGCAAAAACTCAGCGGTTAGAAAACCGCAGTCGTGACCGCGCGAAGTATATACAATCACCCCATCCTTGGGTTCTGGATCTCGGCACAAATCTGTCTGGAACAGATTTGCATTTACCCAAAGGGCATTATGCAGGATAGCATAATGTGAATCCCTGCCGAGATGAGGTATAACAGTTGAGTCGGCTTTTTTATAAAATGGCTGAGACTCGTACGTAATCAGGTAATTTTATTTCGATACACTAAAATCTTAAAGAATAGCCAATTTCAATTGAGTTTTGATACATAGAGATTGAACCAGGTACTCCAAATGCTGTTTGATTTGAGCTCATTGATTCCTTAAAAGCATGCATATAAGATACACTCCATTCACTCTCTTTATCGACACTATAACTAAAACCAAAAGTCATATGTTTAGTATTAACTGCAGGCGAGATAATATTAAAGAGTAATTGATCCGCTTCAAAAGGACGGTCATTCCAACTATATCCCGCACTCAGACTCCACTTTTCATTATATTGATACTTTAAACCTAGGCGATAAACGTTAATATCATTCCACCCAAAGCCTATACCATTATCTTCTCCCAACCTGCCTTGTCCTGCAGGGATACTTGGCCCAAGGCTTGGCCCTATATTGGCTATTGAGTTAACACCAGCATAAAATATTCTTTGAAAATCAAAACTCATTAATACACTAGAGATAGGACGAATAGCTATACCTGCAGTAAAGTTTGCCGGTATATCAAACCCGCCTTGTTCTGCAAATAAATCACTATATTTATGAAATTCAGTCATATAAACAGGACTAGACCCTGAAACCCCAACTGTCACTTTTGAATGGATTTTTCCTAACCAACCAAGACGAACCCCAGCACCATAAGCAAAGTCATAGCCGTTATCCGTTAAATCAGTTGCCCCTGGATTGGTAAAGCCTTGAAAGTTTCCTAGGCCTTTAGCTTTAAAGTATTGAACACCTAATAATGCTGAAATTCCAATAATATGATTAGGTGTTACCTTATAACTTAAAGTCGGGGCAAAAATCATTTGCCCTAAATCTATCATTAACTCACCGGTATTAGCCATCCCCGTCTTTGACCCTTCTGGCACAAGCCCTGCGTTTGCACCAGCACCTAATACAGCAAAAGTTTCATCATAAATATTCCTAGAATAAGTGGTATTCATTCCTCCATTCCCATAAATAGTCAGCCCCCAGTTCAATTTATCATTAATCTTTGAACTTATCCCCCCTGTAGGGATAACAAAGAAATCACGACTACTTTTTTGCCTTACTTCAAAAGAACCGCCTGCGGCTCTAGGGTCTAATGCCGCTTCTCGAATAGGGCTAAACAACATTAATGCCAAATCAACCCTATCGTCCAACACCCCAATCCCAGCTGGGTTTACTGCAGCAATAGTAGCGTCTTGAGGCGCGGCAACAACAGCTCCCGCCATTGCTGATGATTTTGCACCATAGCCTAAAGCAAAATAACCTGTTGTGGCATAAGAAGGTGTGGCAGTGGCAAATAAAAGAAGACTTGATACTGTTTTAATTATTTTTAATTTCACGGTTTATAAGTAGGTTTAAGTGTCAAGTAATACACTGAAATCTTTTTATAAAACCATCAGTATAATTTGTAAACAGGAGCATATCAGAGCTACTGACAAGGGCAAGGAAGTTTGAGGGGTAAAACCTGATAAAAAAGTGCTAGAAAAAGAATGAAATTATTTTATCAATTATTCAGTAGATCCGGTGGTATTTGAATCGCTATATATAATTTGTTAAGGGAATTGAGTAAAAATGAATCTTTTGAAATTAAACGTTGATCCTCTGTTAGTAACTCTCTAACAAAGACATCTATTTTATATTGCTTATCTAAACTAAACTTAGCAATATCATATTCCAAATTTATCGGAACTTTCTGCCCATCCTTCAAGATGACTGTTTGAAAAGCAAGGCCTGCGTCTAAAGAAGCACCAGCAGGCCTTAAAACAAATAATACTTGAGCAGACGAAAACTGCTTAGGCAAGCCTAAGCGAAATTCGCCTTTAATGACTGCAGATTCACCAGCAACACAGATAAAACTAATCAGTAAAAGCTCGATGAATAAAAAAAACCTCAAGATTTTCTACGAAAGCCAAATAAACCAATCATAGCCGTTCCCATTAAATACACAGCAGCTGGCACAGGAACAGCTGTCACTTCCCATCCAATATCACGTAAACCTTGCAAATCAAGCTCCGTAAAATGTTTCCGAGTACCTGTTGTAATACTTGGATCCATAGCCGCTTCTTGTGAAACTCCATCAACAAAACTCGTAGTACCTGCCGCCCAATGATTATCTGAATATTGGCTATTCCATGTATTAGAAGTACCAAACCCTAGCACATGTGCTAACTCATGAAGAGCAACAGAGTAAAAATCATTTTTATTCCCTGGTAGGTCAGCTACAGTGCTAATATCTGAATCAAAATACCACGCACTATTAGTATTAAATGAGATAGTTCCCCCCCAAGGCCCAAAATCCTGATTACTCGCTCCCTGCCCTCTGGTTTCAATATTATCCAAAAATGCCTGTGAAAAAGAGCTTGCACTAAACCCACCTGGCCCACCCACACCTAAGGTTGATCCGCTGATATCCCTGCCGCCAACATAAACAATTAAGGTATCCGAACTTACACTAAAATCATTAATCGTGGTATTACTACCCGTATCAGGCCTATCAAATACCGCATTAAAATGATTAGTGCCGGCTGAAGTAATAGCCGTCAAGCTATCGGTTAATCGACTTTCAAAAAAAGCACCTGCTGCATTTAAAGTGTTTTTTTCTTGGGCACTAAAAAAATTATTCGAATCATAATCATAATTAAATTCAATGGTTATCGCTTGGGCTTGTTGAGCACTTAGCCCTATAGCACCAATAGTCAATAATCTAAGCACTTTTTTCATTTTTCTATCCTTAAAAATTAAACAACATCACTACATAAAATAAAATGGTTCGCATGATTATAGCTAAAAATATTTTCAACGTCACTAACAATAAACATAACTTGTTTTTTTATTTAGAAAATCGAATATACCGCCGCAACGGTGACCCTACCTGCCAAGTAAATGCTTCGGTGTAATAATGCATTAATGATAAATAGCCGATTAACCCTAAGGTGATCGCTTTATAAATGGAAGTATCAAAAAAGAATTGCATGATTAGGTTTACCCAATCATCGCCATAAATTCTTAGTAAATAAGTTAAAGTGAAGGTAAGTAAAGGCAACACTAAAAACACATGTAGATTGCAACGCCTTGCATATTTATACAAAATATTCTGCGGCATTTTATGATGTTTATTATAATCATGTGTCACATAAAAAATATATGCTGTTGCATCATGAACCACGCGTGGAATCAAAATAGCAATAAAGTAGTACTGTTGAATAAAGAAGAAAAAACTACTGACTATTAGAAAAGTATTTGACCATAAAAAATACTTCCCGAATGAAGTCTTAACATAGCGCTGGCACAATACAGAACTTAATATTAAGCCAATAGTTAAAGTAGCCGCTATCATTTTAACCCACACAAGTTCTTGAACATCTAAGCTATTTTTTAAAAATATCCCAATATAAATAAAGATACCCGCACTAACACTAAGCCATAACATCCAATAAAAAGCCCACCCAGGTAGCCTACAAACCCCTTTCCCTATTCCATGTTGTTGCTTAAATACATGATAAACCGTCCAGCAGACACTAATAATATACAAGGTCTTATTAGGGATGTATAAGCTACCAATACCAAAAAAAAGAATAATAAAACAGCTCATTCCTATCAATTTCCATTTAAAAAACTGTAGGTATTCTCTATTACTGGTTAACAAAACGGCACTTGCAATAATATGAGGGGTGCCAAATAAAACCTGAAATAAAATAAAATGAGTTGGGCTAGTGGGTAAAGTTAATTTTAAGTAATCATTCCAAAAAAAGACATCCGCTAAATAGATTAGTAAGCAAAGAGGAATAATTGAATACAACCCAAGAATCAACTTAAAAGAAACCGACAAGGGGTTTTCAACGGGAATTTGTTCACTCGCGAGACTTGAGGTATTCATATTTGTTTTCCAGCCAATAAACCAACCCATAAAGCAGAACTAAAAACCATAATATTACAACCAATGGAAACTAAAATAGATTTTAAGTGGGTGTCAAAAGTATAACTATGTTCAATAAAATACAACACTAAGTATAAACTGGACAATGTGATATAGACCCCAATAAAAACAATAACCAGTGCAGCAGCATATTCATCAGGAAAATCAATTTTTGTTAATAAAATAGTGCTTACAATCCCGATAATAAATGCCCCAACAGTATTCACTAGTAACAAGCCATAAGGAAACACCCAGCCTTTCCAATAAAATACTCCACCAGAAGATGAAAAAAGAACCTTACCCAATGACATCCCTATCCAGACGGCAATAATACAAACCAAGACATTAGCCACAATATTTAAAGAGGCTTTAACAAAATGTCCCTGCTCAATTAAATAGAAATTATCTAAAGAAAAGGTTGAAAAAGTGGTTAATGAGCCAAATAACCCAACCAAAATAGCAGAGCGGTATTCCATTGTTAGAGCAATTCGCTGAAGAGGTAATGCAATAGTCATTAAGCCAATCAACAAAGAACCAATGACATTAACCGCCAGAGTACCATAAGGAAAACCACGGCCTAACCATTGGTATACGCCTGTAGAAATCAAAAACCTGAGTACTGCACCAAAAGCCCCCCCCATTGCCACTGCTATTAAATGATTCATAATCAGAATTTAATAAAATGCTCACGGTAATATTTCATTTCATCAATAGACTCTATAATGTCATCTAAAGCTTTATGTACTGACTTTTTCTGAAAGCCTTTTTGCAATTCTGGAGCCCAACGCGCGGCCAGCTCTTTTAAAGTAGAGACATCTAAATTGCGGTAATGAAAATAATCTTCCAGTTTTGGCATATAACGATAGAGAAAACGTCTATCTTGGCAAATGCTATTACCACATATGGGAGATTTATTTGCAGGCACCCATTTTTGTAAAAATTCTATCGTTTGTCTTTCCGCTTCTGCATCATCAACATTGGATGCTTTTATTCTTTCTATTAAACCAGATTGACCATGGTGCTTTTGGTTCCAATCATCCATTGCCGCGATGGCTTCATCAGGCTGATGAATAGCAAGCACAGGGCCTTCAGCAATAATATTAAGGTTTTTATCGGTAACAATAGTTGCAATTTCAATAATTAAATCAGTATCAGGATCTAAGCCTGTCATTTCCAAATCAATCCAGATAAGGTTTGTTGAATCCTGTGCCATTTTGTTTCCATTAGATAGATGATAGTTGCTTTAAATTGTAGCATTGGCTAATCTGTATGGCTAATTCTTAAAATTTGGTCGTTAATTAAACCCCATGCAAACATTTACCTTAATATTTTTAATAGCAGTCGCCATTTCATACGGCATTCAACAATGGCTATCAACCCGCCAAAAATCATTTGTACTTGAACATAGATCAGCGGTTCCTGAAGCCTTTAAGGATTCAGTAGAGCTTGATGCTCATCAAAAAGCAGCTGACTACACCATTGAAAAAGAAAAGCTAGGTGGCTTAGACAGTATTTTTGGCGTTATCGTTTTAATCCTATTAACTTTAGGCGGAGGTATCAGTCTAATTTTTAACTTATGGAGTTCTTTTGGTTTATCACCCCTATTGACAGATCTGGGCGCGGTAGGAAGTCTTATTCTTATTATGACGGCTCTTGAGATTCCTAGCAGTTATTACCAAACCTTTGTCATCGAAGAAAAATTTGGTTTTAATAAAAGTTCCAAAGCACAATTTTTTAAAGACCAAGCTATTTCATTATCCTTGGTGATAGCGATTGGCATGCCCATTCTTGCCTTGATACTTTGGGTAATGGATAGTATTGGTGATTTATGGTGGTTATACGCTTGGGCTATTTTAATGAGTTTTTCACTATTAATGAGCTGGCTATTCCCAACCGTAATTGCACCCTTATTCAATAAGTTTACCCCCATGGAAGACGGCCCATTAAAAGAACGTATTCAAGGGCTACTACAGCGTTGTGGGTTTAACAGTAATGGTATTTTTATTATGGATGGGTCTAAACGTTCAGGTCATGGTAATGCTTATTTTACAGGAATGGGCAACAATAAAAGAATCGTCTTTTTTGATACCTTAATTGAATCTTTAGACGATGAAGAGTTAGAAGCTGTTTTAGCCCATGAATTAGGTCATTTTAAATGTAAACATGTCATTAAAATGCTAATAGCCTCTTCTTTTATGACCTTAATCAGTTTTGCTATCTTAGGCTGGTTAATTACTCAAGACTGGTTCTTTAGTGGTTTAGGTGTTGATACCCATTCAAATGCGGCCGCACTATTACTGTTTATGCTGGTATCACCTGTTTTTACTACTTTTATGCAACCTATCAGTGCATATTTTCAACGTAAATTTGAATTTGAAGCTGACGATTTTGCAGCCCAAAATTCTAAAGCTAGTAAAATGATCAGTGGCTTAGTTAAATTGTACGAAGAAAATGCCAGCACTTTAACCCCAGATCCACTATATTCAGCATTCCATTACAGCCATCCACCTGCGGCTATTCGTATTGCTCATTTAGAATCTAAAGCATAAAGAAAGATGACTGATTTAATTGAAGGGAGGGTAATATCTCACCTTGGGCAAGGGATTGCCGTTGAAATAGCAGGTGAAATTATTTTATGCCAAACCAGGCGTAAACTAGAAACAGTCGCTGTGGGCGATCAGGTTAAGGTTATCAAATCTTCAGCTGATCAAGGCCGTATTGAAGAAATATTACCTAGGCGCTCTATTTTACTGCGTCCTAGTAGGAATAAGAAAACTCGTCCTGTTGCTGCTAATATCGATAAAATTTACGTAATCTTTGCTACTGAACCCCATTGTGATTTTTTATTAATCGATCAATACTTAGCGATTTGTGAAAATAGAAATATTGATGCTGTTTTGGTATTGAATAAAATCGATTTAAGCGATATTAAAAAACTTGAAGTTGAATTACAGCAATACCAAGACCTTGGCTATGATATGCACAAAGTCAGTGCAACAAAAAATATTGGAATTAACGCACTTAAAGCGGCATTAAATAATCAAATTAGTTTATTTGCCGGTCAGTCTGGTGTTGGTAAGTCATCACTCACCAATACCATTATTCCAAATAAAGAACTCAAGACCAATACGGTTTCTGAAATCACTAAGCATGGCCGCCACACTACCACAGCTGCAACACTTTACCATTTACCCGAAGGCGGAGATTTAATTGATAGCCCAGGCGTTGCGATTTTTGGTTTAGCGGGTATGACAGAACAACAATTAGCTTGGGGTTACCGAGAGTTTCAACCTTTACTTGAAGATTGCCGATTTAATAACTGCCGTCATATAAAAGATAAGGGCTGTGCGGTTAGAGCCGCAGCAGAATCAGGAAAAATACCTATGCAGCGCTACCAACGATTTTTGAAGTTAATTGAAAAAATGTAACAAACAACAGTGATAAAGAATGGATTTACCCACTGAGAGCCCTAGTACTCTCAAGGTAAGGAACGTGTACGAAATAAGAATGCGCTGACGATAGGCAGCGCACCCATTACAAACGAGCGGTTTCGTGCTTTAGGTATATTACATACCCGTTGAACTTGATTCGCCACCATAAGAGAAATAATCCCAATTGATAAAGCTACCTTGCACAGGGGCTCCTCCTGTATAAAGTGTTCTTTCTACTTTTAAGCTGTCAAGGTTAAATTCAAAAAAGAAACCATTATCACTTGCAAATGCATAATAGTACATGCTATCAGGGCTAACAAAGTTAGTGTGAGATTGTAAAATTTGCCCCTGTGTTTGTGGACCACTCACTTGAACATCTTTAATTTTTCTATGTCTTTTAGTGTTAATAACGGTTAAAAAAGTATCATTATGATTTGTTACTATAGCTAAATTTCTTGCCGGAACAAATCGTGTATGACCGGTTCCTTTACCCGTTTTAATAACCCTTTTAATAGCCATTCTTAGACGGTTAATAACAAACAAATGTCCTTCTGTTGAGCCTACATAAATATGTTTTCCATCTGGGTGAAAATCCGCATGATGAGATGACATAATAGCCGCATCAAAACGATCAAGATAAACACTGTCATCTAAAGTGAGTCGATCATTTTTATGTAAACGTAGCTTTAAAATAGCAGGATGAATACCTTCTTTAGCAGATCCTTCAGCTAAAGCATAAAAGTTATGCTTTTCATACTGACTAAGCTGAGCTAAATCTCTATGTAAAACATGGTGAACTGAAGTAGGCGTTGCAACTTCATCTAAATAAGTGATCTCCCAATGATAATCCAGATTAGTATCTTGGACTTTTTTAATTCCATAAAGCTGAATCACTCTAGCAACCCTATCAATCACTACAAAGCGATCTTTACTTAGCCATGCAGGATGCCCTGAAGAAAGTGTTCCACCATTATCAGCAGTTTGTATCGTTTCAACATCGACTCCCGCAACTCCAACAACAGTATCATTGATAACATCAATAACACTGGTCATTGGCTTATTCGCTCCAGCAATCAATGTTAACCCTAAGCGAGCATTATAAGACTCACCAGAACGTGGCTTATGCTGAAGGTTTATCACACCTAAATTTTTTAAAGAATCTGCAGTGATAACATCAATTGAACTAGAACCTCTAGTAATTGCATAAACCTTATCTAAAGTTCCAGCCTGATCAACAGGATAAGGCGTAAGCCCTTGCGTATTGATAGTACCTGCTAATTGCATTTTATGCACATCGATTGCTACAACACGATCTAAAACCTTATCACCGTAAAAAGCACGTACTTTAAAATCAGATCTACTCGGCCCGTGCCCATACCCATGTCCAGCTCGCCCCGCACTGGTAACTTGTGTGCTTAATAACAGCACACAAACTGTAAAAATATAACTCAAAGACTTACTCATAATTATTTATCCTTAGTAACGTGGTTTGAAAACAGATGTATTCAACTTGTAATTCTTAAATTACAAACTCACCACCAGAATAAATAAAAGTTATTGCAAAAATATGTCTCAAATCAAACAAATTGTAACAAAGTGTGACTCCTATTCTCACATCACAAACTCATTATTAGCTCCCCCCCTTCTACTTAGGGCAAAGGGCAACGAACCAATTTGGTCATAAATTGTCACAAAACCACTTCATTATTTGCTTATTACCTCCTATGAATTATTCATCTATTATTATTTCAGCGTCACTTTCCATATTTTCTATAACAAGCTTAGCTCAGGTAATTGAAAAAAAAACCACCTTAGCGGATCAGTCTCAACTTTCAATCACTATTTATAATAATGACTTAGCTTTAATCAAAGACCAGCGCAAAGTCATTTTAGATAAAGGTTTTAATCACCTTGCCTTTCGGGGTGTCAGTGCAAAAATGCGACCAGAAACGGCGATATTACGCAGTATAAGCCACGGCAAAGCATTTAAAGTCTATGAACAAAATTTTGATTATGACTTACTGACACCTAATAAATTATTAGACAAATATGTGGGTAAACAAATCCGTATTGCAAGGCTTAACCCTGTAACGGGCAAACAATCTATTGAAAAAGCACGTGTCCTCAGCACCCATCAAGGTGTGGTTCTTAAAATTGGAGATAGAATTGTCACTAATCCTGAAGGCCAATATATTTTTGATAATATCCCCGAAAACCTTCGTGACCAACCGACTTTAATCACTCAATTAAACAGTGCTACCAATCGCTCCCAGCAACTAGAATTAAGCTATTTGTCAGGGGGGTTATCATGGAAGGCTGATTATGTTGCTAAATTGAATGCTGACGACAGTGTTATGGACATACAAGGCTGGGTCACATTAAAAAATTTAAGTGGTGCAGATTATAAGCATACAAAATTGCAGTTAGTGGCTGGGGATGTCAACAGAGTAACATCTCCCACATACTTACCAACTCAAAGAAAGAAAAGTTTTGCCATGGATGATGGCGCTATGGCTATGAGCCAAGAAAATTTATTTGAATATCATCTCTATGGATTAAACCGCCCTACCACTCTTTTAAACAACCAGACCAAACAAGTTGCCTTGTTGTCAGCTCATAGCATTCCTGTTACTAAAGAGTTTGTATTAAATGGAAGTAACTATTACTACAATAGGCAGCATGGTCAGCTTGGAAACAAACTAAAGGTTAGTGTTTTTGTTCAATTCGAAAATAATAAAACGACTAACTTAGGGCTACCCATTCCTAAAGGTACGGTTCGGGTGTACAAAAAAGACAGTCAAAATAATGTGCAATTTATTGGTGAAGATAATATTGATCACACACCAAAAAATGAAACTATTAGACTAAAACTAGGGAATGCTTTTGATATAACTGCAAATAAAAAACAAACGGATTTTACTAAAGTCAAACACAGACAAAGCTTTGAAAGTGCATATCAAATAGAGTTAAAAAATGCAAAATCTGAATCTGTTACAGTCGTAGTCCGCGAACCTATTCCGGCTGACTGGAAAATGCTAAAAGAAAGTCACCCCCACAAAAAAGTAACTTCTGATACTGCAGAATGGCGAATAAAAATTCCGGCTGAAAGTACGGTAACACTAAATTATCGGGTACGAGTTGAATATTGATAGCTATTCAGCAAGTGAGCAGGCGGTTATGATGTAGGAGCGTCCGCCCTCGGCGCGAAAGTAATGGAAATTTTCAGAAAAAAAAGCATTATTTTAATCGCGCCGACTAATACTTGGATATAACCACCCTCTCCCCCCTTGTGAGAGGGTTTACTCTTTACTCCACATACATCTACCCCCTGCCTTTTCAATGGCTTCTAGTCGTAATACATGTGCTTGCAGTTCTTGCTCATTACACTTGATCACTTTTAGTTTAGCTCGATCAGCTGATAGTCTAACAATCTCTTGGTTAACGACCTTTTTTCCATCTTCAAAATCCATTAACGAAAATTGACCACCCGTCATTGCTAGGTAGACATCGGCCAGTATTTCCGCATCTAATAATGCACCATGCAACTCACGATGACTATTATCAATCCCAAAGCGTTTACACAAGGCATCTAAGCTTGCTCTCGCTCCAGGATACTTCTTTCTGGCAAAAGGTAAGGTATCAAAAATAGTACTATGCTCTTCTACAGTCGTCCCTCTTCCCTTACCCTTCAATTGCGCAAGTTCATGATTTAAAAAACCGACATCAAATGGCGCATTATGAATAACTAATTCAGCCCCTTCGGTAAAGGCTAAATAATCATCTACAATATCTTGGAACCGTGGTTTATCCTGTAAAAACTCATTGGTAATTCCATGTACTTCAATTGCACCTGCATCTATTTCTCTATCTGGGTTGAGGTATACATGAAATGTATTTTTAGTCAGTCGCCGATCGATTAGCTCAACACACCCTATTTCAATTATCCTATGGCCTTCTCTAGGATTTAGTCCAGTCGTCTCGGTGTCTAGTACCACCAGCCTAATATTTTCTTCTGTCATTTTTTTACCTGCCAAATAACAAATTTTTTGTTACTTGCTATTTCTTGGCAATTTCCAAATAAGCGTTTTAAGTCGATATGATAACTA
>Ga0256840_1003838_pt1 | contig 11750 bp, 10 predicted proteins | sample 355202metaG_FD_185969 | JGI IMG/M metagenome (GOLD analysis project Ga0256840, IMG submission 185969) | Hydrothermal vent microbial communities from Mid Atlantic Ridge, Atlantic Ocean - 355-202 | ecosystem: Environmental > Aquatic > Marine > Hydrothermal vents | place: Atlantic Ocean: Mid...
TGAAGCAGGCATCAGGGAGCTTGATAAAAATAGAAAAGTTTTGGTCGTGAAAAAAGATATTGTCTACAAAGATGGCGATAAGTTTGTCAAAGTAATGCCTTCCAAGAAAGCTCTATATAATTTCACCATAGACTTTAACCACCCCATAATCGGAAAAGAGGAGTATAGTTTCGAATTTAGCAGGTCAAACTATATAAAAGAGATATCAAAAGCAAGAACATTTGGTTTTTTAAAAGATGTTCAAATGTTAAGAAGTATGGGTCTTGCACTTGGCGGTTCGCTTGATAATGCTATAGTTTTAGATGAAAAAAAGATGTTAAACAGTGATCCTTTAAGATATGAAAATGAGTTTGTAAGACATAAGATACTTGATGCCATTGGAGACTTGACTCTACTTGGGATGCCATTTGTTGGCAAATATGAATCATTTGCGGGAAGCCACCATCTAAACCATAAACTAACTCTAGCTATACTGAATGACGAGAGTAATTACGAGATAAAAAGTTTTGATGAAAAACTACCCGAACTTTCAAAGGTTTATGCATAAAAGAGTCCGTTAAAGTTGTCGTAATTCCTCTGACAACTCCCCTTCTTATAGGAATATATAAAGATAACATACTTACAAAAAGTCACTCTTATAGTGAAAAAACAAGCGAGATTATGCCCCTAATTTTTAAAGAGATTGAGAAGGATTACCAAGTTTTATCTATTTTCTATGCAAAGGGTCCGGGAAGTTTTATGTCTATCAAAGTATCCTATGTCTTTTTAAAAAGTTACGCATTGGTAAAAAATATCCCGCTGTTTGCAACCGATGGATTTTATTTTAACGACAATGCCCCTATAAAAGCCTTAGGAAAAATGTTTTTCATTAAAGAGGGGGATAATATAACTTTTGATAAAATTACACCCAAAAGAGAAGGAGTATTTAAATTGCCAAAATTTTTAAAAGAAGAGGATTTTTCTCTAAACTCTCTTCCGCTGTATATACTGCCGGCAGTTTAAAGAGTTAGAGATGATTATAGAGGTTCCCGCAACTAGCGCAAATATGGGTCCGGGTTTTGATACTTTGGGAGTGGCTCTAAATTTGCAAAATAAAATTTCCATCAAAAAGAGTAGTTTTTTTAGCCTTTCTATAAAGGGCGAGGGGAGCGATAAGAAAAGATTTAAAAGCAACAATCTGTTTGTTAAAATATTTTATGAACTCTTTGAAGAGTTGACAGGTAAAAGAGAAAATTTTAGATTTGAATTTTATAACAAAATTCCTGTTTCAAGAGGTCTTGGAAGCTCGTCTGCTATCATTACCTCTGCAATTTGTGCAGCTCTTTATTTATCAGGAAAAGAGCCTACAAAAGAGGAGATACTAAATAGATCTTTAAAGTATGAGTCGCATCCTGACAATATAGCTCCGGCTGTTTATGGTGGTTTTACAGTTAGTATAATAGAAAAGGGTAAAGTTTTTACTCAAAAAAAAGAGATGCCAAAAGATATAAAAACTATAGTTGTTATACCAAACAGAGCAATGTCAACATCAAGATCAAGAAACGCCCTGCCTAAAGAGTACGACATCAAAGATATAGTTTATAATCTCTCAAGAAGCTCCTTTTTAACTGCAGCCTTTTTTAGTGAAAATTGGGAGTATCTGAAAATTGCATCCAAAGATAGGCTCCATCAGCATCAAAGGATGTCAAATCTAAAGGAGCTTTTTAGTGTACAAAAGTGTGCTTTAGAAGCTGGAGCTTTAATGAGTACACTCTCAGGTAGCGGTTCTACATTTTTCAATATCGCTTATAGTGACGATGCGAAGAAGATTGCCGATAAGTTAAAGAGCAGATTTCCTTTTTTTAGAGTTGAAGTGCTTGATTTTGATAATATAGGTTTAAAAGTAAAATTTTGATATAATGATAAAGTTAAATAAGCCGTTAAGAATGTGCATAATCTGCAGGAAGCGTTTTTATCAAAATGAGCTTTTAAGATTTCAATGCAAAGAGGGAGAGTTCATATCTTTTAGTGGAGAGGGAAGAAGTTTTTATTTCTGCAAAGAGTGTTATAAAAATGAAGATAAAATAGTAAAATCACTTTTTAGATATTGCAAAAAAGATAGAGAAAAAATATTACAAATGGTTAGAAACCATAAGGAGAAGATAGTTAATGGATAAGGTTCGTATTCACGAAATTGCCAAAGAGTTAGGCATGAAAAGTAAAGAAGTCATAGAAAAAGCTAAAGACTTGGGTGTAGAGGCCAAATCGGCCAGTAGTGGCGTAACACCTGAGGTTGCCGAAAGATTGGTCAATTTTATAATGAGCGGGGATAGAGGAGAAGCACCTGCTCCTAAAAAAGAGAGTAGCGAAAGTAAGCCTCAAGAAATAAAAAAGAAAACTGTAGAAAAAAAATCAAGCCCTAAACTAAAAGAGATAAAAAAAGTAGTAAGCGAGAAAAAGGGCACTAAGAAGGTTGAAAGTAAACCTAAAAAAAAGGTTGATACGAAAAAAACTGAAGAAAAAGAGATACTCAAGCCAACAGAAACCAAAGAGTTAAAAGAGAAACCAAAAGAGGAGCCAAAGGAAGAACCAAAGGAGACATTGGCTACTGCAAGCATCAAAAAAAGAAGAGGCTTTGTTATAGTAAAAAAGAAAAAGCCTAAAACTGAGCCGCCTAAAGAGAAAGAGAAAAGCTTTGATATGCCAAAAGCCTTTGATGATATGCAAAAAAAGAAAAAGAAGAGCAAAAAAGTAAAAAAAACCACTACTGCAAAAAAAGATGATTCATCACAAATTGATATCCTAGCTGACAGAGAGCTTAGCGATGTTAAGCTTGACTTGGTTGATGACATGGTTGTTTTACCGGATTTTAGCGTAAAGCAAGAAGAGGTCAAAACAAAAAGAACAAAAACTTTTGATCCAAATCAGGTAAAAACAGTTAAAAGACCATCATTTATACAGCAAGGTATCCAAAGAAAATCAAAAAAGAGAAGAAAGAGAAAAGTAGAGACAAAGGAAGAAAATATCAAAACTATAAATATACCTGAAGAGATCAGGGTCTATGAATTTGCAGAAAAACTGTCAAAAAAACCAAGTGATATCATAAAAGCACTCTTTACTCTTGGCGTAATGGTTACCAAAAATGACTTTTTAGATAAAGACGCTATAGAGATACTAGCAGATGAGTTTGATATAGAGGTAAATATAACCAATCCCGCAAATGAGTTTGATTATGAAAAACTATATGATGAGGGAGACAAAGAAGAGATGACTTCAAGACCTCCTATCATCACCATTATGGGTCATGTTGACCATGGAAAAACCTCTTTACTTGATAAGATAAGAAAAACAAATGTAACAGGTAGTGAGCATGGTGGTATAACCCAGCATATAGGGGCATACACCGTTGAAAAAGATGGCAAGAAGATTACTTTTATAGATACTCCCGGTCACGAAGCGTTTACCGAAATGAGATCTAGGGGTGCTCAAGCAACTGACATTGCCATCATAGTTGTAGCAGCAGATGATGGAGTAAAACCTCAAACAAAAGAGTCTATCTCTCATGCAAAAGCTGCAGGCATACCTTTTATTATAGCTATAAACAAGATAGATAAGCCTACGGCAAACCCTGATCTTGCCAAATCGGGCTTGGCAGAACTTGATGTTACACCGGTTGACTGGGGTGGAGAGTATGAATTTGTAGAAGTTTCAGCTAAAACAGGTCAAGGTATAGATGATCTTCTTGAAGTGTTGCTCTTACAAGCTGAAATACTTGAACTTAAAGCTAACCCTAATGCTAAAGCCAAAAGTATCGTCATAGAGAGTAAACTGGAAAAAGGCAGAGGCCCTGTAGCAACCGTTATATGTAAAAACGGTACGCTAAAGGTAGGCGACAATGTAGTTTCAGGAAGCTCTTTTGGAAAAGTAAGGGCATTGATTGACCACAATGGTAAAAATATCAAAAAAGTAGCCCCCGGAGAAGCAGGAGTTGTAGTGGGACTAAATAGTATCCCATCAGCGGGAGAAAAACTATTTGCCACACCTGATGAAAAAACCGCAAGAGAGTTTGCAAATAGAAGAGCCGAGTATGAAAGACAAAAAGAGTTATCCAAATCTACAAAAGTGTCTCTTGAAGAGCTTAGTGCCCAGATAGCTTCTGGCAATATAAAAACTCTGCCTCTTATCATAAAAGCTGATACGCTAGGAAGTTTGGAAGCTATCAAGGGAAGTTTGGAAAAACTTAAAAATGAAGAGGTTAAGGTAAATGTTATACACGGAGATGTAGGTGGTATTACCAAAAGTGATATAGCTTTGGCAAAAGCGAGCGAAAACTGCATTATCATGGGATTTAACATAAGACCGACCGGTAGCGTAAAAGAGGAAGCTAAGAAACTGGGTATTGAGATAAAAACATACAATGTTATATATGACTTGATAGATGAAGTTAAGGCACTTCTTGGTGGTCTTCTCTCTCCAATCGTTAAAGAAGAGGCCCTAGGTCAAGCTGAAGTAAGAGATGTATTTATGGTGCCAAAAGTTGGAGCGATTGCAGGATGTATTGTAACTGACGGAACTATAAACAGAGGTGTAAGCGTAAGAGTTATAAGAGATGGAGTTGTTATATATGAAGGTGAAATCTCATCCCTTAAGAGATTTAAAGATGATGTCAGGGAAGTTGCAAAGGGGTATGAGTGTGGTATAGGAGTAGAGGGGTATAACGATATAAAAGTCGGAGACTTCCTTGAAAGCTTCAAAAAAGTAGAAGAGAAGGCAACATTTGAGTAAAAATATCAAGCTAAAAAGAGTTGAAAGTATCCTAAAAGAGATCCTTGACGAGGCTTTTGTTACACTAAATGACTCACTTTTGCGCTCTTTGGTTGTTATAGAGGTTGATTGCAAAAGAGGCAAATATGATGCGGATGTTTACCTTGACAAAAGCTTTTTAGATGAAGAGGAGCAGAGATTGGCTCTAAAGAGACTCAAAAAAGTAAGAGGCTATCTTGAAAACTATACCTTGCAAAATGAGGGGTGGTTTAGATGTCCCAAGTTTCATTTTAAATTTTATGATAAACTTGAAAAACAGAGAAAGTATGATGAGCTTTTTTCAAAGATTGAGAGTGAGTTGAAAAATGGATCTTAAAACGATAGAGAGTATTTTAAATGACAATGGTGTAACTCTTTATGATACGGAGTTAGTCAAAGAGAATAATCAGGATATTTTTAGGATATATATAATATCAAAAGATGAGATCACTTTAGATAAATGTGCTGAAATTTCTAGAATTATCTCTCCTATCATAGACTTAGACCCACCGATAAACGGAGCATATTTTTTAGAAGTAAGTTCGCCCGGGATCGAAAGGACTTTAAAAAAACCTACACATTTTATAAACTCTATCGGAGAAAAAATAAAGATAAAAACAAACAACGGTAAAAAGATAGTAGCAACCATTTTAGATGCCACCGATGAAAATGTAACGATAGAGTACAACGGCAAAAAAGAGACCCTTAAATTTGATGAGATAAACAGGGCTAGAACATATTTTGAATGGTAGATGATAACTTTTATATGGATTTAGCCCTCAATGCGGCTTGGAAATATCAAGGTTTAACCTATCCAAATCCTGCAGTCGGCGCAGTTATAGTCGATAAAAACGGCAAGATACTCTCCGTTAATGCCCACAAAGAAAAAGGCAAAGCCCATGCAGAACTTGAAGCTATAAAAGAGGCATACTCTACAGTTACAAATGACAAGAGATTATATGAGCTTGGCTCTGCTACAAAAGAGTATGAATATATCTTAAAAAATCACAACAACCTTTTCAAAAATTGTAAAATATATGTTACCTTAGAGCCTTGCAACCATTTTGGCTCAACTCCACCCTGCTCAAACCTTATATCAACTCTTGGCTTTAGTGAAGTTATAATAGGCTCACCGGATAAAAATGAAGAAGCTAGCGGTGGTATAAAAAAGCTAAAAGAGGATGGGTTAGAAGTTAAAGTAGGCATTAGAAAAAAAGAGTGTGATGAACTTGCAAAACCTTTTAATCTATGGCAAAAAAGAGGGTTTCTGTTTTTCAAGATAGCCACCAATTTAAATGGCACTTACAATACGGGACAAATAAGCTCAAAAGCTTCAAGGAAGTTCGTTCACGCCCTAAGAAATAAGATAGATCTTCTAATCATCGGCGGCAATACCGTAAGGATTGATAGACCAACGCTAGATAGCAGACTAGTTAACGGCAAAGCGCCCGATATCCTTATCTATTCAAAACAAAAAGAGTTTGACAAAACGATCCCTCTTTTTCATGTAAAAAATAGAAAAGTTTTTATCAGCAGTAGTTTAGAGATAGTCAAAAAGTATAACTTTATAATGATAGAGGGTGGTAACGGTATGCTAAATGCGACAAAAGAGATAGTAGATAGCTACCTCTTTTTTATCGCACCACATATTAGAAAAGGAGAAACGCTAAATTTAGACCTCTCTTTAAGAACTGTCCACCAAAATAGTTTAGGCGGTGATACTCTGCTTTGGCTGGACTCTTTTATTATGTAAAAAAAGAGTTATCAAAAAGAGTAAAAGCCCTACCACATGAGAGTCCTGAATATGGGGTATTACACTTTTTAGCTCAAAAACTTTATCCGGAAAAAGCAGTAGTAGTGTTGTCAGCACAAATATGACTCTTTCATATATCTTCAACTTATCATTCCAATACCCCTCCATAAAAATGGCAAAAGATAAGATACCTACCATCGCAAAAGCAAAAACTTCAAATCTATCTATCCAAGAGCCTACTATCAGGTTGGAAAAAGCAAAAAGAAGCGGCATTATATATAGACCTTTTCCAAGCTTCCAAGCTGCCAAACCTGTTCTCATAGGTGGAGTTTTTGCAATTCCCGCTGCAGCAAAAGCCGCTAGGCATACCGGGGGTGTCAAGTTTGAGTCTTGAGAAAGCCAAAAGATAACCAAATGCGCCGCCAAAAGATACATGGTAACTTCAGGTGGTGTTACGCCAGCACTTACAAGTGCTGCCATTTCCGGACTTAGCATAAGGCCTAAAAGTGCCGGAGCCGATAAAACTGCCAATACTATATAAGATGCGGTTACCGGTAAACCCATACCAAGAAAGAGTGATGCAATGGCCACAAGCACTAAAGCTAACAGCAATTGTCCACTAGACCACTCCATAATAAGCTGAGAAAAAGTTACACCGATTCCTGAGATGTTTATGATACCGACTATTACGCCTATTGAAACAAGTAGCACTCCTGTGACTATCATATTTTGAGTTCCAAGAGCCAAAGCTTCAACTATATCTTTCAAACCCATTCTTTTGTTTTTTGTTAGATACGAAGATATAATAATAACAATGATCGAAATCCCTGCCGCATATGTTGGAGTAAATCCGTAAACAAGTAGCCCTATTAAAGTTGTCAGAGGTATAAAAAAGTGAAATCCCTCCCTTAGTGTCGGTAAAACCTCTACTTTTTCACCGGTAGCTTCAATGCCATGTTTTTTTGCATGGATATGTATATAAAATGATATCGAAGCAAAGTATAAAATTGCCGGTAAAACGGAAACTGCTATAATGGTAGCAAAAGATATGTGTGTCATTTGTGCCATGATAAAAACTCCAGCCCCCATTATAGGAGGCATTATCTGGCCTCCCGTACTTGCAGCGGTTTCAACGGCAGCCGCAAAGATGGGCTTAAAACCGTTTTTTATCATCATGGGTATTGTTATGGTTCCTGTTGAGACAGTGTTTGCAACAGCTGAACCTGAAATCGTTCCCATCAAAGCCGAGCTAAAAACGGCAACATGACCGGCACCTCCTCTAAACTTGGAGGTAATACTTTTTGAAAGATCTACTATAAAGTCCCCTGCTCCACTTTTCATCAAAAATGCGGCAAAAAGCATAAACATAAAAACATAGGTAGCTGAGATATTGGCAATAAATCCAAAAAGCCCTTCACTGGTAAAATACATCCTATATAAAAATCTGGTTACCGTCATACCCGCAAAGCCGAAAACACCCTCAATATACCTTCCTAAAAAGAGTACATAAGCTATAGCAAATATCATCATAGAAGGCACTATCCATCCGGTTGTTCTTCTTACTATCTCTATGGCTAATAGTATCGAAATGACTGAGACAACCAAATCCATCGGTCTTAAGTTTCCATTTGCTACGCTATATAAAGACTCTTCAAAACCAACCAAATAAAAAAACGGAACAAGTGCTAAGATACTTAAGAAAATATCAAAATATGATACCGTTTCCTTATCTGAATATTTTGATGCCTTATATGTTAAAAAGCCAAGTGAAGCCAAAAATGAGAAGTGTGCAGCATTAAACCAAAGATCACTTATGCCGCCTATTATGTTTATATAAAAGTGAAAAACCGCGATGCCCATAGCATAATATGTTAAAAATGGTTTTAAAGCTTCCTTTTTTATTGCCATGAATGATCCTTTAAAGAGGGGAGGCTATAGCCTCCCGATTATTTTGAAGAAACTATTTTGCAATCAATCTTGCAGGTATTTTTATACCTTTTTCTCTATAAAATTTTGCAGCTCCCGGGTGCAAAGGCATAGGCAAGCCATCGATCGCTTTTTGCAAACTCATAGCAAGAGTTGCTTTGTGAACGCTGTGTAAGAATGGCAGGTTTTCGTATATGGTTTTAGTCAATAGATATACAACCTCTTCAGGCGTATCTTTGCTACATACCAAAAGGTTTGGCTGAGCCATTGTATGGACATCTTTATTTAGACCCGGATAAGTTCCTGCTTTTATCACATATCTTGTCCAAACGGGATATGAAGCTTGGATTTTTTTGATATCGGCATCACTAAATTCTAAGATCTTTATCTTATCGGCACCAATTGTAGCAAAAGCATTTGTAACAGCACTTGCAGGAGGTCCGGCAGGTATATTCATGCCATCTATTTTTCTATTTTGCAAAGCTTTTGCGCTTGGAGTGTATCCTAGATATTGAAGATTCATCTTATTGTAGTCAATTCCCAAGGTTTTAAGTATAGTCTGACCTGACACCCTGGTTCCGGAGTTTCTCTTACCTATAGAAAAAGGTCTTCCATATAGGTTTTTCATATCCATTATATTGCCCGTAGGCGCATATTTGTTATAAACCACAAAGTGCTCAACATTTTGCCAAAGCATAGTTACACTTCTAAGATTTTTTCTTGGATGTCCTTTGTATTTTCCTTTTCCTTGCCATGCCATAGAGCCAAAAAGCCCTTGCAAGATACCAAAATTTACCTCGCCTTTATCAAGCATATCAACATTTTCACCACTTCCGGCACTTGTGATCGCAGAAAAGGTCATTTTGTATTTTTTGGCTAATTTTAGGCTTGCAATGGTAGCAATACCAACTCCAACAGGATAGTAAGTACCTCCTGTACTTGCAGTAGCTATGATAAACTTCTGCTCTTTTTTACCGGCATTTGCACCGATAACCAACGAAGAAGCAACTACAGATGTGAGTAGAAGCTTTTTAAAAAACGAAATCTTTGACATACTCTCTCCTTTAAATTTTTGAAGTTTAGAGAAAGTATATCATAAATATCTTAAAATAGTTTCAAAAATATTCTATTTATTTTCTATTAAATAGCCTAGTCCTTTTCTTGAGATGATGAAGTCATTATCCTGGATCTTATCTTTTACCCTTTTCATGGTAGTTCTAAGGGTTGAGTCGGAGACATTTTTATCTTTCCATACAGCTTTTTTGAGTTCTTCGATGGTTACTATTTTATTTATATTTTTTATAAGTGTTTCGATAAGTAACGACTCTTTTTTAGAAAATTTTATATTTTCATCTCCTTTATATAGCGAAAAACTATCTTTATCATATTTATAAGTATCATTTAGGCGTATAAAGTTACCATCTTTTTTATGTGATGCATTAAGATCCTCTTTTATCTGTTTTAGCATCTCCATCATTTTATCAACATCCAAAGGCTTTACAAAGTATCCGGCGATATTTAAACCTATAGCTTTTAGCAGATACTCTTCATCTTTATAAGCAGATACGATTATGTATTTTTGCTCTTTGTTTAGCTTGGTTATCTCTTCAACCATCGTAAGTCCATCTATTTTAGGCATTTTTATATCAGTTATAACCAGATCAAATTTATTTCCTTTTTTGAACTCTTCTTTGTATATTTCTAGCCCCTCTTCTCCATTTTTCGCTATTATGACATCATCGAAGAGATTGTTTAGGTAAAAAGAGAGTATATCTCTTGCATCTTTTTCATCTTCAGCCAATAAAACTCTGGTTTTGCGATCCATTTTCTAACTCCTCTATGGGCAAAATTATCTCAAAAACAACACCATCTTCTTTGTTTTTAACTACTATCTTGCCTTTTAAATTTTTCTCTATTATAACTTTTGTCATATATAGACCTATCCCTGTCCCTTGTGTTTCAAATTTGGTTGTAAAATATGGCTCAAATATTCTGTCGATAATAGACTCATCTATCTTGCCACCATTGTTTTCTATAGATATGATAGCAAAATTCTTCTTATTATCAAATTTTTCGAACATATTTTTTATCCTGCCACCCTCCACCTTTTTTATAACTATTTTTACGATAGCATCAAACTTTACTTTTTCTCTTCTTGAAATTATAGCATCTTTGGCATTATTTAGTATATTTAAGATACTCTGCTTCAACTCGTTTTCATAACCATAGAGCATTATCTTCTCTTTTACAAAGAGATCTATCTTGATATTTTTGTCTTCAAATTGATTATATATAAGTTTTAGTGTTGTCTCTATGGAGCTACCCAAATCAAAAATATTTTTACTCTTTGAAGGTTTATAAAAATTTCTAAAGTCATCTATAGTTTGGGACATATACTCAATTTGTCTCTTTGCTCTTTGGATATACTCTACTAACATCTCTTTTGAAAAGTTTTGACTCCCGCAGTTATCTTTTATAAAATGCAGAATCAACCCTACATTGTTTAACGGCTGTCTCCACTGATGGGCTATGGAGCCGAGCATTCCACCCATTGAAGCAAGCTTGTTTTGTTGAACTATAAAGGCATCTTTTTGTCTGTTTTTTTCTATCTCCTCTTTTACTCTTCTCTTTAGTTCCTCTTTCATACTCCTTAGTTCTTCTGATATCTTTTTGCTTTTATCTATATCCATGCTCATCATGAGCATTCTTTTATATTCGTTTTTATCGTTTTTAAATATTTTGCCTCTTGCCAGTATCCATTTGTATCCGTCTTGCTTTGTTTTTAGCCTGTACTCGCAGATGATATGTTCTCGTTTTCTTACCATTATCTCGTCAAATTGGACTTGTACTTTATCTTTATCATCACTATGTATCAAAGCAAACCAGTCTGAAAAGGTTTTTATATCATCTCTTTCATATCCTGAAATCTTAAGCCACTTTTTTGAGAAATAGATACTATTTTTTTCAAAGTCGATATCCCACATACCGTCATTTGAGGCGATAATAGCCAATTCAAATCTCTTCTTCCAATGCTGCAGGGACTCTTTTCTAAGATAAAGTCTTCTGTTATATCTTGCAAAAACTCTTTTAACAAATTTTGAGAAAAATATTGAGGAAACTATAAGCAACAAGGATATTAAAAAAACTGCCGCTAAGATTTTATAAAAGAGTGACTCGTAGTAATTTTTTATCCTTTTTATATCTTTGGTTTTATTTATAAAAGCATTTTTGTATTTATACTCTATTGCTAAAACAAATTTAAATTTGTCCATTAGATACACTCTATCTT
>Ga0256840_1003839_pt1 | contig 11743 bp, 10 predicted proteins | sample 355202metaG_FD_185969 | JGI IMG/M metagenome (GOLD analysis project Ga0256840, IMG submission 185969) | Hydrothermal vent microbial communities from Mid Atlantic Ridge, Atlantic Ocean - 355-202 | ecosystem: Environmental > Aquatic > Marine > Hydrothermal vents | place: Atlantic Ocean: Mid...
GTTGAATTTATAAACTACAATGACCCAAACCCTTAAATACCCATCCCCCCCTTTTTTTACACTTTTTATTCATAAACAAAGCTTTAAGCTCATGGATTCAATAGAAAAACTCTGCGGCTCTCTGCGTTACAAAAAAGTGTAAAAATCAGGAGGGATGGGTAATGTTTTATATTTTATGCTGTTAATGCTTTTTGCCCTTCAAATTTTTCTAAAGCGTTATTTTTTGGTTTTTGCTTTAGTTTGACAAAGCCTATATCTTCCATGATTCCATACATGGCGGGTAGGACTAGCATAATCAATAGTGTTGATGTGAGCATTCCAAATACGATGCTGGTTACTAGTGGCACTAATACGAGGGCTTGTGTGCTGGTTTCAAATAATAATGGTGTCATGCCTGCGACGGTGGTTGCGGAGGTGAGGAAGATGGCGCGAAAACGATCTCGCACGGCTTGTTTGGCGGCATCATGAAATGTTAGCCCTTCTTCGACATGGTTCTTTACAAAAACTACGAGTAAGATTGAATCATTGACCACGATACCTGCTAGCGATACGAAGCCTATCATGCTGGGTAGTGTGAAATCCAAGCCCATGATTAAATGCCCCCAGATTGCGCCTATTAGTGCTAATGGGATGTTTAGCATGACGATGGCTGGCTCGCGGTAGTTTCTAAAGATTAAGCTAAGAAGCAGAAATACGCCCAAAGCGCCTAAACCGAAGCCTGATAAGATTGAGACTTTAGTTTCTGTGCCACTTTCTACTTCACCTTTTAGACTAAAGGTGATATTTGGATAGCGGTTTTGCAGGCCTGTGAGAAAGTTTTTATCGGTTGCTGCGATAATTTCTGAGGTATTGGCGATGGCGGCATCAACATCACCAAATATGGTTATGGTGCGTTTGTGGTTGTAGTGTGCAATACGTGCAAATTCACGTTTTTCTGTGACAATGGCGACGCTACTTAGTGGAATAGATTCGCCTTTTTTTGAAAAAATACTCAGGTTTTCAAAGTCATCGACTTCTTGATTGGGTTTGCTATCAAGCTTGGCGATGATTTCATAGGCTTCACGACCTTTGTAGATGTCGCTAACTTTAGTGCCTTGGTAATCTGCGCGTAATTGTGCAGAAATGCTACGCGAATCAACGCCAGCGGCAAGTGCGCCATGTTTTAGTTGTACGATAAATTGGGGCTTTCCAGGGCGTAAATCATCTAATAAATTAGAGACACCAGCATAACCTCGTAACCAGTTTTGTAGCTCCCACGAGGCTTTTGATAGTTTATTAAGATCAGGCCCACTTAGGCGGATTTCTATAGCGCGTCCTGCTGGGCCTACTTTTGGCTCTCTAAATTGTACGCTGATAACATCGGGCAAATCACCACTGTTTTTGCGCCACAGCTGAGTAAACTCTGCCATTTTGGTATTGCGAATTTCTGTGTTGAGCAGGTCAATACTCACTGTTGCCAGATGAGTGCCATTTTCAGGAGCATCGCCGTGTACGCCATAGCTTAGTTGCACATTTTTTACTAGTGGCTCAGGCTCATTTTTATTGAGTTCTTCTACGGTTTTATCTAAAGCGGTGAGTATGGTATCCATCACTGCTTCGGTTTTTGCTAAGGGGGTGCCTTGTGGTAATAAAATACGCGCATCAACCGTATTGCCTTCAAGATCAGGGAAGGCTTTAAATTTAACTGTGCCTGTTACAATCAAACCAATGGATAAAACTAGCATTGCGAGTGCGATTCCTACCGTAATATAACGATAGTCAATGGCGATATCGGCTAGTTTTCCTATGCCTTCACGCAAAAAAGAAAAGCCTTTTTCAAATAGCTGACGTAGTTTTGGTGGCTCTTTATGGTGAGTATGTTGCAATGAATGCAATAAGTGGTGCGGTAAAACCAGAAAGGCTTCGATTAAACTAATGGTTAAAACAGATAACAATACTACGGGGAGAACGCCTAAAATTTGCCCCATATCACCTTTCATCATTAGCAAACTTCCGAATAAAAAGGCTGAGGTTAGAAAGGACGCAAAAACCCCAGAAAAAACTCGTTGAGTACCATCAATAGCGGCTTGTTGTGGTGTTTTACCTTTTTTGTATTCATGTGCAATACTTTCTGATAACACGATGGCATCATCCATGAGGATTCCTATTGCCATTAAGAGTGCAATCATTGAGATCATATTGATGGTGACACCAAATAGCACCATCATGGCAAGCCCGCCTAAAAAGGAAATTGGCAAGCCTAAAACAACCCAGAAGGTATAACGCCAGCTAAAAAACAAAAATAAGGTAAGCCCCGCTAACAATAGCCCTTGCCAACCATTTTTAACTAAAAGTTTCAAACGATCACCGACCTGTGTTGCTTTATCTTGAGTGATAGTCAAACGGGTACTTTTAGGTAATATTTTATTTTCATCCTCAACAAACTTTTCAATTGCGGCAAATACTTTGAGTGTGTCATCGGTGGTATTTTTACTCACCTTGAGAATGCCAGCAGGCTTTCCATTAAGCTCTACGCGCTCTTCTCTTTTCTCAAATTTATCTTCAATGCGGGCAATTTCACCTAGCTTTATTTCAGCACCTTTGCTTGAATTTATAATCACTAAATCAGCCAGTTCTTTGGCTGTTTTGCGTACATTATCAAAACGGATTTGATAAGATGTTTCGCTGCCTTCTAGTGTTCCTGCTGGTAGTTCGATAGCCTGTGCCGCTATAAGATTGGCAATATCTTGAACACTTAGCTGGTATTTGAGTTGGGTGTCAGGGTTGATTAATACTTGCAGTTGATGAGTCGAAAAGCCATCAACAGTGACAATAGGAATTTTAGGTATTGCCAATAGTTTGTTGCGGTATTCTTCTGTCAGTGCTTTTAATTCAGATGTGGTCAAGCCTTCAGAAGTAACGGCGACATTGGCGACTGCACTAATACGTCCTAGCTCCTTAATCACAGGGTCTTCCACTTCAGTTGGAAAGTCTGATATGCCATCTATGGCTGATTTTATATCCTCGTAAAAGGCTTTTATGTCACCAGCTTCATACATTTCTAGTGTGAATATGGCAACGTTATCACGCGCATCACACTTTTGTTCTTTTAAAAAGCTAATGCCATCGGTGGCATCTTCTAGTCGATTACAAATAGCATCTTCCACATCCGCAGGGTTTGCACCAGGGTAAGCCATAGTCACCTGAACCTTGCTTGCTTTGAGTAGTGGAAAAGACTCTTTATTGAGATTGGTGATAGAAGCCAGACCAATGGCAATAATTGCCATCATCAAGATATTACCAGCCGTAGGGTGCTTTATAAAATATTTAATCATTTGCTATCACCCAAAGCCTGTTTAGCAAGTTGCTTTTGATAATCATCAGCAATAATCGCTTTAAGTGGCATACCCAACATAACAGGGATCACGTCAGTAATGATTAACTGCTTGCCTATCAGGTGGCTATCTTTGCGAGCATCAAGAACCAGCATATTGCCTTCCTGATAGAGGATGTGAACGGGTTTTATTTCCAGTGTATTATCATCTGCGACAATATAAACGCGCCCTTGATGAACAGCTTTGCGTGGTAAAACTAGCGTAGGCATGGCAGGTGAGAGTAACTCAACTGAGGTATACATACCTTTTAATAATGGCGGACGCTTGCCTGGGATAATCCCGTTATAAGGCTTATTAACAACAATAACCAAACCTAAAGTGTCGCGTGTTGGATCGACTGATTCACTTAAACGCACTAACTTGCCATCCCATATTGCGGCATCATCCGCATCCCCCACTAGACGCACTCGTGCCTCTAAATTCATATTGCTAAGAGCCGCCTGAACACTTTCAGGGCTTCTTAAATTAATAGAGGCTTTGGCTGAGTTTTTACCTAAACCAGAAACCAAAGGGCGAAATTGTTTGGTCGGAAGTTGCGCGTTAATTTCTATAGCCTGTACGCCTAATGCCTCAAACAATAAACCACCTGCTGGGACAAATTCACCCTTATCGACTGATACCGTGCCAATACGTGCATCAAAAGGTAGGCGAATAGACGTTCTACCGAGTTTATCTTTGCTTTGATCAACCTGGCTTTTTGATTGTTTGATTTGTGCGCGTGTTGCTGCTTTACGACTTTTGTAGCTGGATAATTTGCCTTGAATATCTTGAACTTGCTGGCGTAAAGTCAGCACTTTTTGTTCTTCTTTATCGAGGGTTGAACGAGAGATTAAACGCTTTCCCCAAAGTGATTTTATTCGATTTAGCTCTTTCATCCCCACATTGAGATTTTTCTGAGCAATATTTAAAGAGCGTTTAGTGCTTTTCTCTTCAGCATTTAACTGCGCTAATGTTGATTGGCTGCCCGCTAACCCTGCTTGACTCTGATTAAGTGTGAGTTTATAGCTTGTTGGCTCTATGCGTAAAACTACCGTGCCTTTTTTTAGGCTCGCACCTTTTTTTAATTTGGGATGGATATAGCTTACCTTGCCACTCACCTCCGATTTTGCTTTTAACACGGTGGCAGGTTCGACATTGCCAAAAGCTAAAGCCCTCGCCCGAAAAGGGATCTGCTTAATCGTAATCACTTCGACTGCTTTGACGGGGTAGGAAAGCTCCTCATGCTCAACTGGCGGTTTGGTTTTCACTTTATTGACAACAAGGAAAATCGCAGCACCAAGAATAAGTGGGAGAAAGATAAAGCTTTTAAAGAATTTTTTAATCATAAGGCGTTGAGTTATTCTGGGTTATTGTAGGTCAGATTAGCACAATAGCGTAATCCAACAGGTTGCAGTAATTAATACATGGATACTTGTATATTAAAGTTCTTACCTTAATTGAAACTGAAAATAAAACTGCTTGAGAATTCAAAAAGCGCAGCAGAATAAAAAAGTATAAAAAAAGGAGGGGATGGGTATGTGTATAGCTAAAGATTTTCTATTTTCAGCACATTGGGCTTCACAAGCTCAGCATTAACGCTGACATTGACTGCAATAAAACGTCGAGCGTTGCCCCTGCTTGAACTGTTTGATAGGGCTTTCACATATCAAACAAGCTTGCCCAGCTCTTCCATAAACAAATAATTTCTGCTGAAAATAGCCTGGGTTTCCTTCGGCTTGCACAAAATCACGTAGGGTCGTTCCACCTTGTTCTATCGCCTCTGCTAATACTTCTTTAATCATCAGTAGTAGCTTTTTATAACGTGTTTTGGAAGTCTTGCCTGCTAAACGCTTGGGTGAAATGCCCGCTTTAAATAGAGATTCACAGGCGTATATATTTCCTACTCCGACAACAATGTGTGCATTCATTATAAATTGCTTAATGCTCACGCTGCGACCTCTTGATTGTTGATAAAGATAATCAAGGTTGAAATCAGCACTTAATGGCTCAGGGCCAAGGGAGCGTAATAATTTGTGTTTTAGTGGGTTTTTGCGTGTCCAAAGAACTGCACCAAAACGCCGTGGATCGCGTAGGCGGATCACTTTGCCATTTTCAAAAATCATATCAAAATGATCATGTTTCTCAGGGCTTTCGCCAAGATCAACAACTCGCAGACTACCTGACATGCCCAGATGAATAATGGCTGTTGCAGTTTGGCTTTTAGATTGCTTATTTAGAAAAGTCGTTTCAAGTAAAAGATATTTACCCCGTCTTTTTACTGATTTTATAAATGCCCCTTCCATCTCATGAATTTCAGGGGGAATAGCCCAACGCAACTTGGGCTGACGCACAATAATTTTAGTAACACGCTGTTGCTCAATATAAGGTAGGATACCTCGGCGCGTAGTTTCAACTTCAGGTAATTCAGGCATTATTGAGGAGCTGGTTTTGATTCTAGTGGCTTCTGTGGAGTCTTCTCTGGAGTCATTTTAATAGGAGTTTGAGGTTTAAATGCCTCCACGCCCATTTCCATCAGCCCCGAAACGGTTTCTTCTATTAGATACATTTTGTCACCTTTAAGAATATAGCGTTTTCGAGCAACTTCATTTAACTTGCCAAAAATCATTTTTACGCCATTAAAACTCACGCTCAGGCGATCTTTATCCAAGCCATAACTAGCAAGGTCTTTGCCTTTAATATCATAATGGCTCTCTGCATTTTCTGATAATAGCGTAAACAGATGCTGAACTTTCGCCTTATCTGCAATAAAACTTTCGGGGTTTGTTACTTGCCAAACGCCTTGTTTATTTTTTAGAATAAGGTCAGCCCTGCCCTCAGCATGAATCACCACCTCTTTAGCATTATCACCAATGGATTTATCATATAAAGTCGCAAACATCGCACCTCTGTCTTCCCTGCGCGTTGTGATAAAAAAAATCAAGCCTGCCACAAGTAGCAACAAGGCAATATTTTGTATAAGACGCTTACTATTTTGACTTGCCATTTTTTCCTGATTTTTTAGCTGATGCCGATTGAACACCATAAGTCATACGCATAAGGTCTTGTCCCGCTGGCTCAAGCAAAGTAAATGATAAATGTGGTAGCAATGCTCCAACATCATCATAAATATAAATTTTCTTACCTATTTTAGTATAAATACAAGGACGCATCTCATGACGATCAGACGGGCTTAGGTATTTATAATTACATTGTCCATTCGGATCAAAACCAAACTCCATACGAAAACGACTAGCAGGAAACTGCCGACTCCCCGCAGGGCGAAAAATAAGTGGCGTTTTAGCACCGCCCTGTTCCTCATAAGAATGCACCCAATGTTGATAAAAATTGGTGTTACTTTTAGCTTTACTACCAGCAGAAGCACCATCCTCAATGCCTACACAGGCAGATAAAAGCATAGGCAGCAAAAAAATGATTATTTTATTCATCATAATCCCCTTTGTTATTTTTTAATATGAAACTAAAAATAATTGGACTTGATCAAGGTTTCTTTAAGGAAAACCTGATTAAGTCGATTAGAATTTAGCGCAGAAAAATCTGTCGCTATTTTTCATGAAGTGAGACGTAATAGTTATTCTATTGCGCCGAACTTCGTGGAAAATATCGGCAGATTTGGCAAGCTAAAAATAATTGGACTTGATCAGGGTTTCCTTAAGATCATAAAGTGATGAACCTAAAAAATCAGCTCCTTCTCATCCATAAACAATAGCCCAAAATAAGTTTGTTCATTATACCAAATAGCGTATAGCTATTCCATATATGCCGTATATGCCAACAAACTGACAAAATCGGCAGATAAACGTCATAAAGTGACAGCGTAAACTGACAAAAGACTGACAAAGAAAATTTTTATTATTAATAAAGTACTTTCAGAAAAATTAAATTAACTATAATATCAACAAGATAAAACAAAATAAGCTTTTTTGGCACATCCCCTGCATTAATATTATCGAACACATTGTTCAAGCTGTTAAGCTAATATTAACCATAAAGTTATATAATAGCCGCGCAGTTACACTTAAACGTAAACGCAACAATTTAATTTAATCATAAAAATAACTATTGGAGTTTTAAAATGAAAAAACAAGTACAAAAAGGTTTCACACTAATCGAATTAATGATCGTTGTAGCAATTATCGGTATTCTTGCTTCAATCGCACTTCCTGCTTATCAGGATTACACAAAACGTGCACACGTTTCTGAAGGCTTGTCTCTAGCTTCTGGTGCTAAAACAGCCGTTGCTGAGTTCTACTCAACAAATGCAACATGGCCATCAAGCAATGCTTCTGCGGGTCTTGATACTGCGGCTAATATTTCAGGTACAGCAGTAACTGGAGTAGCTGTTGGCGCAAATGGTGTTATTACAGCAACATTTAATGCAAAAGTTGAAGCCGGTAAAGTGTTAGCACTTAAACCTACAGATAATGGTGGTGCAATCCAATGGGATTGTAAACCATCAGCTGGAACAAATATTAATGCTAAATACCTTCCTTCTAAATGTCGTTAATTTGTAAACGAATATAGCTTTATTAAAGCCCTTCATAAGAAGGGCTTTTTTGTGCTCAGTATTAATGCTCTATTCAGCTTGCTAGCCATAAGATACATTGCATCTACAATAATAAAAAAGGTCTCACATTGTTTACATTAAACAACAAAACCTTACTGGGTTTTATTTTTTTCTTTCTGCTTTTTTTTTGTTATTTTATTTATAGCCAAGGTCTGACAGGAATTTTCATTTTTGATGATATTCCCAATTTATCTCCTATGGGAAGATATAATGAGTTAGGTTTTTGGAACGGTTTTCGGATTTTTCTTCTTGAGGGGCATTCAGGTCCAACAGGTCGCCCTATCAGTCTAGCAAGCTTTTATTTAAATGATACACAATGGCCAAGCTTGCCGTTTAGTTTTATTAAAACCAATATTCTTATTCATCTATTAAATGGTGTATTAGTATTTTGGTTTTGTTTTAAGCTTTCAAAAATACTAGAAATAGCTAAAACATACCAAACTGGCTTTGCTTTATTGATTACCGCAGTTTGGTTATTACACCCAATGCACACAACAACCGTGCTGTATGTTGTTCAGCGAATGACGGAATTAAGTGCAACTTTTATGTTAACGGGGGTTCTCTTTTATCTTTATGGGCGTAAAAAGCTATTCACTAATCAATTATCAGGTTTTTTATTGCTCTATATTGGTGTTGGCATCAGTTTATTATTGGCAATATTAAGCAAAGAAAATGGCATCTTGCTGGTTGCCTTTATTCTGGTTGTAGAGTTGTTTTTATTGCAAGCCTTTAAAAATAACCCACCACCAAGATTTAATTATTGGTTCTTCCCTGCTATTGTTTTTCCTTTTATCTGTGTTTTAATTTATTTGGGTCTTAAAACAGATCCTAATAGTTTTATTAATCGAGACTTTAGCCTCAGCGAAAGATTGCTCACCGAACCGAGAATATTATTTGATTACCTTTATCATATTTTTATTCCTAATATGAATTACATCACCATTTTTCATGATGATTACCCAATTTCTACCTCCTTAATAAAACCTTGGGCAACTATTATTGCTATTGTCTCTTTAGTTTCTCTTGTTTTATTTGCTTTTATAGGAAGAAAGAAATACCCATTAATCAGTTTTGCAATTGCTTGGTTTTTTGCAGGTCATTTAATTGAATCCACGGTTCTTCCGCTTGAGCTTTATTTTGAGCATCGCAATTATTTACCGATGTTGGGGATTTTTATCTCTCTAGCTTGGTACGCAATAAAGCTTTTTGAAACACAAAAAACACTGGTTGTAAGTATTGCTAGTCTTGTACTTATACTCAACACATTTATTCTATATCAGAATACAAAATTATGGGGTAACCCGCTTGAACTTGGTATTGCTTGGTTTCAAAATCACCCTAAATCAGAGCGCTCACGTTTGTTATATATTTCAGTCATGGAGGCATCAGAAAAAAAGCTAACACCTGCTCAGAAAAAGCCAATAACAAGCAATAATTCTCAGTTTTACTCAACTTCAGCATTTTTGGAGTTAAAAAACTCTTGTACAAATAACACCCTTTCTCAAAAGAAACTCACTGAAACAATCAATAGCTTGAAGAAAAGCATTATTCATATTTCAGCTAAAACCCGATTTTTGGAGTTTGTGGATAAATGGGAGGATGGTTATTGTAAAAATATCTCTTCAGAAGCCATGGAGAATTTCTTACTCGATTTAACACATCTAAAAAATATTCAAAAACATCCCTATATTGCACATGATATCCATTACAAATTATCAAGTATTTATAGAGACAAAAGAGACTTTCAAAATATTATGTGGCATCTTGATAAGGCTTATTCTTATTATCCCAATATAGAAATCCTAAAGCTTAAGGCATCTTACCTTATATCCGCTGGACTCTATCAAGAAGCACTCAATACATTAAATGACACTTCTTTGCTTGAAACGACTTTTAGAAAAAAATTAGCTATGAAAATTAAACAAAAAGAATTGGAACAGCTAAAGCAAGCAATAAGAGAAAAAATGAAGCTTGCAGCAAAGTAGCTCGTAGGTTGGGCTGACAATAGGAAGCCCAACAAATATCGGAGTCCATTCCGTTGGGCTTCGTACCTCAGCCCAACCTACGAAAAACAGACAACAATAATAATGCGATATAGACGAGCCAATATTAAAGGTGGCACTTATTTTTTTACAATTAATTTGGCTAATCGTAAAAAAACATTATTAACCGATGAATTTGATAAACTTCGTTCTAGTTTTAATCACGTAAAGCATATTCACCCTTTTTTACTCGATGCAATGGTTGTATTACCTGATCATCTGCATTTTATGATGACATTACCTGAATATGATAATGACTTTGCGACTCGGTTAATGTTGATTAAATCAGGCTTTTCTCAACAAATTACCTGTAATGAAAAAATAAGCTTAAGCCGAAAATCTAAGCGTGAGCGTGGTATTTGGCAAAGACGATATTGGGAGCATTTAATACGTGATGAGAATGACTTTGCAACACATATTAATTATATCCATTATAATCCTGTAAAACATGGCTTTGTTGATAAAGCTTCAGCTCGTAGGTTGGGCTGACGGTAGGAAGCCCAACAAATATCGGAGTCCTCCCCGTTGGGCTTCGTGCCTCAGCCCAACCTACGAAAGATAAACAAAAATAATCATGCGATATAGACGAGCCAATATTAAAGGTGGTACTTATTTTTTTACAATAAACTTGGCTAATCGTAAAAAAACGTTATTAACCGATGAATTTGATAAACTTCGTTCTAGCTCGTAGGTTGGGCTGACGATAGGAAGCCCAACAAATATCGGAGTCCACCCCGTTGGGCTTCGTGCCTCAGCCCAACCTACGAAAATAGACAACAATATTTACACTAATTATGGTTACACGCTAAATATAGTCTCCCAATCTGCTAGCATTGTTATATAACCAAACTGTTGAGCTTTAGCTTTATGCCTTTTATCGGCGGTTATAAACTGACTGGAATTCTGAATTGCGAGTGCATGATAGGCAGAATCATAGAATGAGGGATAACCCGAATTTTGATGCCCTTTTTTCGTTATTTCAATCGCTTTATGAATAGTTTCATTATCTATTTCAATCAATTTTAAATTGATTTTTTGGTGTTGTATTAATAAATCATTTGCCAACTCTGTTGGATAGCTGCTCATGGTAGCTACCGATAACACTTCGTACAGAAACAAACTCGGGACTATTATTTGGCAATCTTTTTCTCCAAGCATTACAATTAAGTCTATTGCTTGTTGGCGGTCATCCTCCTGTAAAAACAATTTACAGAAAACACTTGAGTCGATTACAACTTGTTTAGCCATTTCTAAGTTCTCTTACCATGTCCTCCGAACTGATATAAGCTTTTACTGGTTTTATTTCTTGGATCATTTCTAAAAACCTCTGATTGTCTTTTTCTTTTAGCATTTTTTTTAACAACAAAGATAATGCTTTATTAACAACAGCTGTCTTTTTCCCCCTAGGTATCTGGTCAAGTAGTGCTTTATTTTCTGCTGTTAAGTAGAAGGTCGTGCGGTAATTAGTGGAGATATTACTTTGTATTGAAGTCATGCCTATTTTACCTCATATAATTCCTATATCTTTCTATATGTTACAATATAACACCATATAAATACAATTATGTTTCAACATTGTTTGGAAACAGGGAGTTCATACATCCTATAACTTAGATAAATCTTTCTATTGTTGTAATTAATAGCAAAGTAGGTTGGACTGATGATAGGAGGCTGTCTGAGAACTCGGATTGAAACGAAAATGCCAGAAATATTATAAGGTGAGCTTATCAAAAGAGGCGAATAGCCCGTAGGTTGGGCTGACG
>Ga0256840_1003840_pt1 | contig 11741 bp, 9 predicted proteins | sample 355202metaG_FD_185969 | JGI IMG/M metagenome (GOLD analysis project Ga0256840, IMG submission 185969) | Hydrothermal vent microbial communities from Mid Atlantic Ridge, Atlantic Ocean - 355-202 | ecosystem: Environmental > Aquatic > Marine > Hydrothermal vents | place: Atlantic Ocean: Mid...
TAAAAATACCTGCTATTTTTAGCGATCTACCTTTTGAGTTTGCTTTTACACCTGTATTTGAAATTTTATTTACTTCAGAATCAATACTTTTAAAAAACCACATGTTAAATTTATCGCCAACTTTTAACTTTAACCTATCCGCCATTATTTTAGATATTAATACGGTATTGACTTGTTTTTCTTTAATTTCTAAAACATTTCCTTTAACTAAATAATCTTTAAAAAAAGACCAATCATAATCTTTTCCTACTCCTTTAAAAACAGCAGATTCTACATCTGTTTCTGTACGAATAACACCTGTTTTTATGGCAAATGTTTGAACGTGTTTTATACCTGAAACTTCTTTAAATTTTGGATAAAATTTTTGATTTATTGAAATGGGTTTCTGTGAATTAAAGCCATTATTCTCATCAAATTTATTAATAACAATGTGACCATTTAATCCCGATAGTTTTTCTTTAATTTTATGTTTTAAACCAATACCTGTAGAAATAGTCAAAATCATCACTATCATACTCACTGTAATAGACACAATGGCTATTTTTATAATTGACGAAGAAATACTATCTTTACCTTTCTTATTGGCAATTAATCTTTTTGCTATAAATAACTCGTAATTCAATCTATAATGAAATTTATTTTACGCTTCAAAAATACCTTTTTTATTTGGTTTATCATTTCTCTTTTTATGGTTTCTTGTGGAAGCAATAATAAAAACCAAAATACTACCGCTAATAAAATAACGAGAAACAAAACAAAACAAGTAACAAAATCCACTACTAAAAATACAATTATTGTTGGTGCTGATAGATTTAACAAATACATTCCATTATTAAAAAATAAAAACATTGCGATAGTCGCAAATCAAACATCCACAATTAATAACAACATTCATTTAGTAGATTATTTAAACAACCTATTTCCAAACAAATTACAAAAAGTTTTTGCACCTGAACATGGCTTTAGAGGCAAAGCTGATGCTGGCGAACACATTAAAAATGGCGTGGATAAAAAAACTGGTCTACCAATAATATCTCTTTACGGAAAGAATAAAAAACCGAGTAACGAACAATTACAAAATATTGACATCATGGTATTTGATATTCAAGATGTTGGTGTTCGTTTTTACACCTACATTTCCACATTACATTATATAATGGAAGCTTGTGCCGAAAACAATATATTATTAATTGTTTTAGATAGACCAAACCCTAATGCTCATTATATTGACGGACCATTACTTGAAAAAGAGCACAAATCATTTGTTGGCATGCACACTGTGCCTTTAGTTTATGGAATGACTATTGGTGAATATGCTAAAATGATTAATGGTGAAAAATGGTTAAAAAACGGAATTCAATGTAACTTAAATGTTATTCCATTAAAAAATTACACGCATCAAACAGTGTATAATTTGCCCATAAAACCATCACCAAATTTACCCAACTCTAAAGCGATTAATTTATACCCAAGTTTAGCATTTTTCGAAGGCACAAATGTTAGCTGCGGTAGAGGTACTGAAATGCAATTCCAAATTTATGGTTCTCCATTTTTAAATAAAAAGCATACTGATTTTCAATTTATACCTAAGCCAAATTTTGGTGCAAAACACCCAAAACACAATGGCAAAGTTTGTTATGGCTTTGACCTCAGAACCAAGGAAAAATTAAATTTACTTAATTTAGAATGGCTTATTGAAGCTTATGTTAATACAAGTAACAAAGTTGATTTTTTTAATCCGTTTTTCACAAAATTAGCAGGCACAAAAAAATTACAAGCACAAATAGAACAAGGCTATACTTATAGAGAAATTAGAAAAACTTGGCTCGCTGATTTGGAAAAATTTAAAAAAGTAAGAAATCAATACTTAATTTACAAATAACAACAGTTACTTTTTTCTAAAATAAATAGTAATTGGTACGCCTTCAAAATTATATATTTCACGCATTTTATTTTCTATAAATCGTTTATATGGATCACGTATATATTGAGGTAGATTTGCAAAAAAGACAAATTGCGGTGTTGGTGTTGGCAATTGCATACAATACTTTATTTTAACAAACTTACCTTTTAATGCTGGCGGCGGTCTGTTTTCTATAATTGCCAACATGGTTTCGTTCAATTTACTTGTAGCAATTCTATTTTTTCTGTTTTCAAAAACCTCAACCGATGTTTCTAAAGCTTTTAATAAACGTTGTTTGTTTAATGCCGAAATAAACACAATAGGCACATTTACAAATGGCGCTGTTTCTTTACGGATATGATCTTCAAATTCTTTGGCTGTTTTTGTATTCTTTTCAACTAAATCCCATTTATTTACTAAAATCACAATTCCTTTACGATTTTTCTGAGCCAACCAAAATATATTTTGATCCTGCCCTTGAAAACCACGAGTAGCATCAATAATTAAAACCGCCACATCACAATGTTCAATAGACCTAACAGCTCTCATGACTGAATAAAATTCGATATCTTCTTTAACTTTAGATTTTTTTCTAATTCCAGCAGTATCTACTAAATTAAACTCAAAACCAAATTTATTAAATTTTGTATCAATCGAATCACGTGTTGTACCTGCAATATCGGTTACAATATTTCTGTCTGTACCAATAAGTGCATTAATAAAAGATGATTTTCCTGCATTTGGTCTTCCAACAATAGCAAAACTTGGCAATTCATTTTGTTCTTCCTCTTCAGGTTCTGGCATTTTTTTTGCCAAGTCATCTAAAATTTCACCAGTTCCACTTCCGTTAATTGCAGATAAGGTATAATAATCGCCTAAGCCCAAAGAATAAAATTCTGTTGCATCTGCATCACGCATCGCATTGTCAACTTTATTAACAATTAAAAAGACAGGTTTATTAACTCTACGCAACATATTGGCTACTTCGTCATCGGTTGGTGTTATACCAGTAGTCACATCAACTACAAACATAATAAAATCGGCTTCTTCAATAGCCAATTGCACTTGTTTTCTAATTTCTGATTCAAAAATATCTGACGATCCTTTTACATAACCGCCAGTATCTATTAATGAAAATTGCTTACCATTCCATTCACTTTTACCGTAATGTCTATCACGAGTAACTCCACTTACATCATCAACAATAGCTTGTCGTTTTTGTATTAACCTATTAAACAAGGTCGATTTTCCAACATTTGGTCTTCCTACAATGGCAACTATACTATTCATTTTATTCTAATTTTTTGCAAAGATAGTTTATTTGCTCTTTAGTTAATAAGTATTTATATTAGAATTAATAAATTACCTTAAATTATTAATATATTGCAAGCTTAAACCCTTAGCTATGCGATTTTTAAAAATAATTTTTAAAATACTATTATTATTAACTTTAATAATAACAATTGGTTTGCTGTATTATTGGCAAAGTCAGAAACCAAAATATAATGGAAATATTAACATTAACAACTTAACCGAAAAAGTTGATGTATATTTTGACAACATTGGTGTTCCGCATATTTATGCTAATAATCAAGAAGATGCATATAGAACTTTAGGTTATGTTCATGCACAAGACAGATTATGGCAAATGGAATTAATGCGTAGAATTGGTGCAGGAAAACTTTCTGAAATATTAGGCAAAGAACTAATTGAAACGGATAAATTCTTCTTAACCTTAGGAATTGATGCTGCTGCTGCAAAAACTATCCAAAATTTAGACACAATTTCTCAACCATATATACTTACACAAGCTTATCTTGATGGAATTAATCAATTTATTGATGATGGAGCAACACCAATTGAATATACTTTAATTGGTATAGACAAAGAACATTTTAAAATGAAAGATATTTATAATGTTTATGGCTATATGAGTTTTAGTTTTGCAATGGCTCATAAAACAGATCCTTTTTTAAGTAAATTGAATCAAAAATTAGATCTTTCTTATTTAAAAGATTTAAAAATTAATATTGACCCAAACACTACCACAATACCAGTTCACAATATCAATAATAACACAGAAAACAATATAGCGTCAAATATTGAAAAAATAATGAGCTCTTTACCTATTTCGCCATTTATTGGTAGTAATGCGTGGGTTATTGGTGCCGAAAAATCGACTACTGGCAAAGTTATTTTCAATAATGATCCACATATTAAATATTCACAACCTAGCGTATGGTATCAGTCGCATATTGTTTGTCCTGATTTTGAATTGTATGGCTTTAATTTAGCATTAACACCATTTCCTTTATTAGGTCATAATAGACAGTTTGCTTACGGATTAACTATGTTTGAAAATGATGACATTGATTTTTATGCAGAAACCAATACCTCAAAAAACCATTATAAATATGGTAACAAAGCAAAAAAATTAACAATTAGCAATAAAACAATTAAAGTAAAAGACGCTGACGATGTAACTTTCAAAATAAAATCAAGTATTCATGGTCCAATTATGAACGATTTTATTGGCTTTAAGGATAGTAAAAATTCAATTGCAATGGATTGGATTTATACAAAAATTGAAAATGAAATGATTGATGCCACTTTTGAAATATCACATTCAACAAATTTAGAGCAATTTAAACAAGGTGTTTCAAAAATTGCTGCTCCAGGTTTAAATGTAATGTATGGTGATTCTAACGACAATATTGCTTGGTTTGCCGCAGCAAAATTATACAACCATCAAAACAAAGTGAATACCAAATTCATATTAGATGGCGCAAACGGTTTAGATGATAAAATAGCATATATCGATTTTAAAGACAATCCACAAGCAATAAATCCACCATGGAATTATGTCTATTCAGCAAACAATCAACCTGATAAAATTTTAGATTCAATTCTATATCCTGGTTATTACATATCAGAAGATAGAGCAAAACGCATTACTGATGTATTAGATGACGCTAATAAAGTTTCAATTGATGATATGAAAGAATTAATTACAGATGTCACTTCATCTAAAGCTCCAGATTTAGTAAAAATTATTATTGATAATATTGACGGAACTAATTTATCTAAAAATGAAGATTTTGCAATTAAAATTTTAAGAAGTTGGAAAGGTGATTTTAAAGCTAAAAACGTAGCTCCTACAATTTACACTAAATTTAAGTACTTATATCTTAAAAATATTTTTAAAGATGAATTAGGAGATGAGTTATTTAATGAATTTTTAATGTTGCATATGATAAAACGTCAATACAACAAACAACTACAAACCGATTTTTCTGTATGGAATGATAACATATTAACCGACAACATTATTGAAACAAAACAACAAATAATAACACAATCCTTTAAAGAAGCCATAAACCAGTTAGAAAAACAATTTGGCAATACAATAAGAGAATGGACTTGGAACAGAGCCATTTCATTAGAACACGACCACGCAATTGGTAGTAAAGTAGCATCATTACGCAAATACTTTAATGTTGGTCCTTTTTCTTTAAACGGAACAAATGAAGTATTAAACAATCAAATATTTCACCTTAATGAAGATGGCATTTATAAAGTAACTGGCGGACCATCTACAAGAAGAATTGTGGACTTTAGCGATGTAGAAAATAATAGTTTTGCCATCATACCAACAGGACAATCTGGCAACGTATTTAGTAAGCATTATAAAGATCAAGCACAAAATTTTATCAATGGTAAATTTTATAAAATGTTACTTAACAAAGATAGCATACAACAATCAAAAGATAAATTAATTTTTAAATCAAAATAACACAAAAAATGTTAATTTTGCAACAAATATAAAGACAAAACAAATGAAAGAAGTAGTAATTGTATCAGCTGTTAGAACAGCAATGGGAAGTTTTTTAGGAAGCCTTTCAACCGTACCTGCAACAAAACTTGGAGCAACAGTAATTAAAGCTGCAATAGAAAAAATTAATTTAAAACCAGAATTAATTGATGAAGTATATATGGGTAACGTACTACAAGCTGGCTTAGGTCAAGCACCTGCAAGACAAGCAGCCATTTTTGCTGGCTTATCAGAAAGTGTACCTTGTACTACTATAAATAAAGTTTGTGCTTCAGGCATGAAAGCCGTTATGATGGCTGCACAAGCTATTAAATGTGGAGATGCAGATATCATAATTGCTGGCGGAATGGAAAACATGTCTTCTGTACCTCATTATCTTTCGGTAAGAAAAGGGCAAAAATTAGGCAATATGAATATGTCAGACGGAATGGTTCTTGACGGACTAACTAATGTATACGATCAAAAACACATGGGTACATGTGGCGATTTATGTGCAAAAGAGCATGATTTCTCAAGAGAAGACCAAGATGAATTTGCAATTGAATCATATACACGTTCTGCAAAAGCATGGAAAGATGGTAAATTTAATAATGAAGTTATACCAGTTGAAATTCCACAAAGAAGAGGCGATGCAATTATTTTTAGTGAAGATGAAGAATATAAAAATGTAAAATTAGAAAAAATTCCTAATTTAAGACCTGTTTTCACAAAAGATGGAACCGTAACTGCTGCAAATGCTTCTACACTTAATGATGGTGCTTCTGCATTAGTATTAATGAGTAGAGAAAAAGCAGATCAAATGGGCTTAAAACCTCTTGCAATAATCAAAGGATATGCAGATGCCGCACAAGCACCAGAATGGTTTACTACTGCGCCTGCAAAAGCTTTACCCAAAGCATTACACAAAGCAAACATTAATTTAGACGATGTAGATTTTTTTGAATTTAATGAAGCATTTTCTATAGTCGGTCTTGCTAATATGAAAATATTAGGTCTAAATAAAGAGGTAGTTAATGTAAATGGTGGTGGTGTTTCGTTAGGTCATCCGTTAGGTTCTTCTGGCTCAAGAATTATTGTTACCTTAATTAATGTTTTAGAACAAAATAATGCCAAATATGGTGCTGCTGCAATATGTAATGGCGGCGGCGGAGCAAGTGCTATTGTAATCGAAAAAGTATAATTGAGTTTACAAATTAGATACAATAAATCATAACTTTTAATGCGATTATGGAATTCGGAATTTGTAATTTAAATAGTATCCCTTTACGAATCGATGCTTCTGATACCAGCGAAATGGTTTCTCAAATATTATTTGGAGAACATTTTACTGTGTTAGAAGTTAAAAATCAATGGTTGTATGTAAAGTTAGCTTTTGATGGATATCGTGGATGGATTGACAGTAAACAAGTTATTGAAATTTCAAAGACAAAATTTGATTTATTACAAAATACCGACTCTTTTTTTCTAAAAGAGTTGGTTAATTTTGCCAATCATAATGAAAAATTAATTCCCTTAACCATAGGTGCAACACTACCCTATTTTAAAAATAAATCTTTCTTAATAAATGAGCAATCATTTACAATAGATTGTGATGTAAAAAAATATGAACTAAGTAAAGGTAAAGTAGTAGAAACTTCATTTATGTATTTAAATGCACCATATCTTTGGGGCGGAAAAACACCTTTTGGTATAGACTGCTCTGGTTTTACACAAATGGTTTATAAAATGAATGGTTATAAACTTTTTAGAGACGCTTCACAACAAGCCAAACAAGGCGAAGTATTAAGTTTTATTGAAGAAAGTGAACCTGGTGATTTAGCTTTTTTTGACAATAACGAAGGTGTAATTACACATGTTGGTATAATTTTAGCAAACAACTATATTATCCACGCAAGCGGAAAAGTACGCTTAGACAGGTTAGATCAAAGTGGTATATATAATGAAGAAACTAATAGACATACGCATAAATTGAGATTGATTAAAAAAATATTTTAACCAATCTCATTTTTAATTTCAAAAAAGCTAAAACAATTTCCTCCGTATTTCTTTTCTTTTACAAAGTATTTATTATTTGATAAATTTGTTTTTTTACTGTGTTCTACAATTAACATTCCTCTTTTTGTTATTGCCTTTTTTTCAAAAACTAAGTCAATAATTTTTTCAAATTTTTCTTGACTAAAATCATATGGTGGATCTGCAAATATCACATCGTATTGCTTTGTGTTTTTTTCTAAAAAACGATAAACATCACCGTTAATCACATTCAAATTTAAATCGTATTTATCAGAAATCTCATTTAAAAAATGAGTGGTTTTTTTATGAACATCAACCGAAGTTACCTCTTTCGTTCCTCTTGAAGCAAATTCAATACTTATGCTACCAATACCCGAAAAAAGGTCTAATACTGTTATTTCATCAAAATAATAACTATTATTTAATATATTAAATAATGCTTCTTTTGCCATATCGGTAGTTGGACGAGCTGGTAATTTTTTTGGTGCATTTATTCTAATGCCTTTGTGTTTTCCTGAAACTATTCGCATAATTAATCAATTGTGTTAAATATAATGAAATTTTTAGTTTGGATGTATTTATCAATACTTAGAATAGAATTATAATTAGATTGGTAATCTAAAAAGGAAACATGCCTAATGTATTTATATAAAATTTTATAAAATTCATCAAAATTCTCAATTTGTCCCAATAGTTGTACTTCTACTTTTTCTACATCTAAATCTAATTGTTCAATTGTAAATAAAACATAATAAATAAAATCTTCAGTTGTCTTATATAAAAAAGTATTATAAAGTAATAATTTTTTATGCTTAGCAACAATAATTTCAAAATGAGATTGACCAACGTGAATAAAAAAATTAATAGCTGATTTTGATGAATGGTTATTCAATAAATTTTCAACTAAAACACTTGAGTAATGTTTGTATTCAAAACTTCCAAATTGATCAATTAAAAAATTATTAACATGTACATACGGTACAAAAACAGAAACCATATCTTGATTTAAAATAAAATCGTATTCAAAAAAATCACTTTTATACGTTTTATTATTAAACTGTATATAATTTTCTAAATAATCTTCATCAAAAAGCGGGTATGGTACAAATGCCGATAAGTTATTTACATGTACTACTAACACTTTTTCAAAAGTCGCTTTCAAAATAGCCTCATTAATAAATACTTGTTTGATATTATTTAATAAATTATTGCTTTTTTCATTATCATCAAAAGTATACTCATTAAACAGCACAAACTCTTGTAATTCTAAATCAAAAATACAAAAAGAAAATCCATCCAAACTGAATTGGATGGATAAAAATTTTCTTTTAATATTTTTAAAATCTAAATTACTTCTTAGATTATTTCTTTTTGTTATCATAAAATGGTGGCCAGTTTCCTGAAACTTTTACGTCTGACAATGAGCCTACAGAAATATATTCTCCTTTTACATTAACTCCTCCAAGTGCTTTTTTCTCTTCTGAAATTAATTTTTCGTCCATACCTGCAAGAACAATAGCCTTGTCAACTTTAGCTCTAAACACTGGAGAAATAATACCCGATTTATCAACGCTATCAACTTCCATTTCAAAATTAGCATCAGTACCTGGAACTTTAAACATTTGTTTATAATCTCTTCCTGATTTAAAATATCTATCAATAACTGATTCGTAACCAATAGTGTCAACTACTCTACGTTCTTTTTTTAATGTTAGTGTTCCTACTTTTGCTTCATACTCTTCTGTTCTAACTTGAGTTAAAGCAAACCTTGCAGTATCAACAAATGCGATTAAATCTTGTGGTTTTACAGCATAACCGCCTTCAATTTTTCTATATGAAATTTGCGCGTCTTTAATCATTTTTAAATTATTAATCACTTTGGCATATTTAGTCTTTTTAGCTTTATCAAACTTAATTGGCTTCATTATACCTCCATAAATCAATGACGTTAAATATACTATTAAAGCCAAAAATACAATAGACAAAATCCAATGAAATTTCTTTGGAATAAAGTTAACAATCAGATAAGCCATCACTGCTACTCCAACAACTGCTAATAATATATAAATAAATGCACTCATAAAAAATGTTTTTTTAGGTTATACGCAAATCTACAAAAAAAAATGACTTACAAAAGCTTTTTGTAAACATTTTATAAAGTTAGTTATAAAACTTAATATTCTAAAACTAAAAATGCTCATTATTCTATTTAATAAAATGAAATTTATAATTATCTTTACTTTGATTTTGTATCTTTGGAGATATAATAACATACTAAATGATTAATAACAATCAAGATTTTTACAAACTTTTATTAAATAAGTTCCCTTTTACTGCTACAACTTCGCAAGAGCGCTTATTAAACGATTTAAGTGCTTTTATATTTGATAAAAACAAAGAGGCTTTATTTTTACTAAAGGGTTATGCAGGCACTGGTAAAACGACTTCGATTAGTGCTTTTGTAAACAATCTATGGCAAATAGGCAGAAAAGCAGTCTTACTTGCACCAACTGGAAGAGCTGCAAAAGTTATTGCCAACTACTCTAAAAAACCTGCTTTTACAATTCACAAAAAAATATACTATCCAAAAAAAACAAAAGATGGCAATGTTAGTTTTGTTCTTAAAACAAATAAACATACTAATTCCATTTTTATTATTGACGAAGCTTCAATGATACCAGACAACCCTTTAGAATCTAAACTTTTTGAAAACGGTTCTTTATTACACGATTTAATCCATTATGTTTATTCTGGTAACAATTGCAAACTTATTCTAATTGGAGATACTGCACAATTGCCACCTGTAAAATTAAATTTAAGTCCAGCCTTAGACGAAAGCAGATTAGAATTTGACTTTAACAAAGATGTTACTGTAATTGAATTGGACGAAGTTATGCGTCAACATAAAGATTCTGGAATTCTTATTAACGCTACAGAATTAAGAAAGATATTAAATAATCCGTATGCAACTAATTTTAAGTTTCAAATAAATTACCCAGATGTTATTCGATTAATTGATGGTTATGAAATTGAAAATGCAATAAACGAATCCTATCAAAATAATGGTGTTGAAGATACTGCAATTATTGTTAGATCTAACAAGAGAGCAAATCAATATAATCAACAAATTAGACATAAAATTAGAGGTCAAGAAAATCAAATTTCTGTTGGTGATTATATAATGGTAGTAAAAAATAATTATTATTGGTTAGACGAAAGTGATGAAGCCGATTTTATTGCAAATGGCGATATTTGTAAAATAACACATATTAAAAGTTATAAAGACCTATATGGCTTTAGCTTTGCTCAAGTTACTATTAAAATGATTGATTATCCAAATCAAAGACCTTTTGAAACGACTATTTTATTAAACACTTTAACCGCAAACACACCATCATTAACATTTGAAGATTCTAATAGATTATATAAAGAAATTGCTAAAGATTACAGCAACCTGCCAAAATACAAACAGTTTCAAAAAATAAAAGCAAATAAGTATTTTAATGCATTGCAAATAAAATTTTCATACGCCATGACTTGTCATAAATCACAAGGTGGACAATGGTCTACTATTTTTATAGAACAACCATACTTGCCTGAAGGCGCAAACATTGCATATTACAGATGGCTATATACTGCGATAACTCGAGCGCAAGAAAAATTATATTTAATTGGGTTTAAAGACGATTTTTTTCAATAAAGCTCATAAAAAAAACAATACCAATTCTATTTCAAAATGCACTAAATAAATTTAGTTTACAGTTAAATTAAGGCTATAAGTTTACTACTCAAATTAAATATTTTTTAGGTATTCGATGATATAATTAGGTAACAAAAAAAAAGTAATTGTATTTATTAATATAATAATTAATATAATAACTTTTAAAATCTTTTAAAATGAAAACAAAAATCACTCTATTATTAGCTTTAAGTGTACTATTTTTCACTAAAGCACAAACAACAAAACATGCGGTAACTCAAGTAGATGTTTAC
>Ga0256840_1003842_pt1 | contig 11732 bp, 12 predicted proteins | sample 355202metaG_FD_185969 | JGI IMG/M metagenome (GOLD analysis project Ga0256840, IMG submission 185969) | Hydrothermal vent microbial communities from Mid Atlantic Ridge, Atlantic Ocean - 355-202 | ecosystem: Environmental > Aquatic > Marine > Hydrothermal vents | place: Atlantic Ocean: Mid...
CTTGCAAAAGACAAAGTTACATATAAAATTGTAGACAAAGATGGTATGGCAGCGGTTGATGTTGCTGGAAAAGTATATACTCCACAAGAGATTTCAGCAAAAATCCTTACAAAACTAAAAGAGGATGCTGAGGCATACCTTGGTTCAAAAGTTACAGATGCTGTTATTACGGTTCCTGCATACTTCAATGATGCACAAAGAAAAGCAACAAAAGATGCTGGTACTATCGCAGGACTTAATGTTCTTCGTATCATCAATGAGCCAACTGCATCTGCACTCGCATATGGACTTGAGAGCAAAAGTGATGAAGATGTTTTAGTATATGACCTTGGTGGTGGTACATTTGATGTTACAACACTAGAGATTAGTGATGGTACATTTGAGGTTCTCTCAACAGATGGTAATGCATTCTTAGGTGGAGATGACTTCGATAATAAAATTGTTGATTTCTTAAACACTGAATTTAAAAACTCTCATGGCATTGAGCTTAAAAATGACAAAATGGCGCTTCAACGCCTTAAAGATGCAGCTGAAAATGCTAAAAAAGAGTTAAGTAGTGCAACAGAGACTGAGATCAACTTACCATTTATTACAATGACTGAAGCTGGTCCACAACACTTGGTAGTTAAACTAACTCGTGCTAAATTTGAAGGTATGATTGAAGGTCTTGTTGATGAAACTATGGATCATATCCAAGTTGCAATGAAAGATGCAGATCTCAGCAAAGGTGATATCAAAGAGATCATCATGGTTGGTGGTTCAACTCGTGTGCCATTAGTACAGAAAAAAGTAAGTGACTATTTTGATGGAAAAGACCTTAACAAAGGGGTAAACCCAGATGAAGTTGTTGCGGCGGGTGCTGCAATCCAAGGTGGTGTATTACGCGGAGATGTAAAAGATGTTCTTTTACTTGATGTTACTCCACTTTCACTTGGAATTGAGACACTTGGTGGTGTTGCGACTAAAATCATTGAAAAAGGTACAACTATTCCAGTGAAAAAATCGCAAGTTTTCTCAACTGCAGAAGATAACCAACCAGCGGTATCTATCAATGTAGTTCAAGGAGAGCGTGAATTTGCTAAAGATAACAAATCTCTTGGTCTTTTTGAGTTAACTGACATTCCAGCAGCACCAAGAGGTGTACCTCAAATTGAAGTAACATTTGACATCGATGCAAACGGTATCTTAACTGTAAGTGCTGTTGACAAAGGTACAGGTAAAGAGCAAAAAATCACTATCTCTGGTTCATCAGGACTTAGCGAAGAAGAGATCAATAAAATGGTTCAAGATGCTGAAGCACACAAAGCTGAAGATGAAAAACGCAAAGCGTTAGTTGAGCTTAAAAACCAAGCAGATGCACTCATCGCTCAAACTGAGAAATCTATGAGCGAAATGGGTGATAGCCTTGATGCAGCTGAAAAAGAAAAAATCACAGCAGCAATCACTGCACTTCAAGAAACTCTAAAAGATGAAAATGCAACAAAAGAGCAAATTGAAGAGAAAGTAAAAGCATTAACAGAAGCAAGTCACAAAATGGCTGAACAAATGTACAAAAAAGAGCAAGGTGGTGAAGCTACTCAAGCAAACCAAAATGCTAAAAAAGATGACGATGATGTCATCGATGCAGAGATAGAGTAAACCTCTATCTCACGCAACTACTTACTAAAATCTTTTTTAGCTATATTCCACGCAGTTTGAAAATCTACAATTTTTCCTCCATATTTTCTTTGAAATAATTTTGCATCATGAAGTGATTTAAAAGCATATTTACTGACACGACTCATTGTCCCAGAAACACTACTTCCTACAACATAATATGCCTCCATAACAGGAATAAATTTTAAAGATTTCACATCAACTACCATTGGATTTTCCAATTCCGCTCCATGTTTTACTGCATCAGCCATACAGTGTAGTGAGCAATATTGAACATTTTTTCCATCTACTTTTGCTTTATAGCTCGTTTTATAAAATTTAATGAGATTCATACCACACATAGCACAACTCTCTTTAGCTGCTCCCTTTTGAACCAAAATAGCATCTTTTTTTAGAACTGTTTGAAACATAACATGCATAGCATGCTTATCTTTTTTCAAACTCTTTTTTGTTTGAAGACTCTTTTTCTCAACAGAAACTTTTACAGGTTTTGTAACTTTTACAGGTTTTGTAACTTTTACAGTTTTTGTACTTTTTATAGGTTTTACTTTTTTTGTAGGATGTACACTACTGCTACATCCACTAAGAAGTAACAATGATATTGAAAATAGTGATAATTTTTTGAACATAAAAATCCTTTAATTTGTTTAATGATATGTTATTTTATCAATTTATTATTACATTAGTGTTAAGATAGCGCAAATGAAAGCAAAAATCAAACATTATCTTAAAGAAATTATTTTATTTACACTCCTTTTAATAGTTGCTACAAATCTTCTTAGCTACTATAAATCACAATCACTCAATAAAAGTGACCAGACCTATTTTCCACAAAACAACAAGCCCCTAGTTCTACATTTTTGGGCTACATGGTGTCCTGTATGTAAAGCAGAAGCATCAAATATAAATCTTTTGAGTAAACACTATCAAGTCATTACCGTTGCTGTAAAATCCGGGACAAATAAAGAGATTCAGAACTATCTCAAAGAGCATCACTACAGTTATAAAGTCGTTAATGACAGCAGTGGAGAGATTGCCAAAAAGTTTCATATTGCAGCCTTTCCCACTACTTTCATTTATGATAAAAATCATAAACTCTCTTCAAGTGAGGTTGGTTATACAAGCACAATAGGACTCTTTTTACGAGCATGGTGGGCAGGTTTTTAAGAGCCAAAACCCCCTAAGATATCATCATCAAGTTCTTCTGTCTTTGGTTTTTTATGGTGTGAAAGAAAGTATGCCAAATCAGCAATATTTTCATCGTCTAATTTTCGAGCGAACTGTGCCATCATCTGCTGAGATACCGTCTCAGCTTTTCCTGCTCTAAAATCTTTTAATTTTTTAATGAGGTAACTCTCTTTCTTATTTGCAAGTCTTGGGTAAGTTGTCGTTCCCATAGCATCTGGACCATGACAGCTAGAACACGATTTTGAAAAAAAGAGTGTCTCTCCTCGATTGTAAGATGCATCATTAGCATAAAGCATAGATAAAAAAAGTAATAGAAAAAAAATCAACTTCATAAAATTCTCCTCATTTATTAGATATAATTATAGCAAAAAAGTAGTTATGAATAATTTTGAATTTGAGTACCCTTATGTTTTTTTGCTTCTCTTTCTTCTTATCTGTATCTACAAATGCCCCGCTACCATCAAGCAAATCATTTTTCCGCATACAGAGCTTTTTGAGCGATTTACAAGTATCATAAACAGAGAAAAACTCCTCTACTCTCTTATCTTTACACTTTTAGTCACCGCCCTTGCCTCACCCATTAGTTATGATGCTAAAATCTCGCAAAACAGAAATGGTCGAGATCTTGTTTTTGCGCTTGATACGAGTGGCTCTATGGGAGAGAGCGGTTTTTCTAGCGAGCAAAAAAACAGTAGTAAATTTACCCTTTTAAAAGAGATCATAACTGCTTTTATAAAAAAACGCTATGATGACAATGTCGGTGTCACCGTTTTTGGCTCTTTTGCCTTTGCGAGCGTACCTCTTACATACGATATGCACTCTGTTGCTTTTTTACTACAGTTTTTAGATGTCGGTATCGCCGGAGACAATACGGCTATGGGCGATGGTATAGCCAATGCCCTACGGCTTTTAGAAAAAGGGAGTGCAAAACAAAAAGTGATTATTCTCATCACGGACGGATACCAAAACAGTGGAGCTATCTCTGTCAAAGATGCCGTCATGAAAGCTAAAGAACAAAAAGTCAAAATATACACTATAGGGCTAGGAGATAAGAAATCATTTGATCTCAAACTCCTTAAAAAGATTGCAGATGAAACCGGAGCAAATATGTTTCAAGCATCCAATGCACAAGAACTCGAAGATGTTTACGCAACCCTTAACAAACTTGAACCTAGTCCTATCCGCTCAGAGCACTATCTCAACAGACATATGCTCTTTGTCTTTCCGCTTGCTTTTGCTATGCTTTTACTGCTCTATCTCCTTTCTAAAAGGAGTGTTGCGTGAGCTTCTTAAACGGATGGATTCTTTTTGGGCTAATTCCGCTCTATTTTCTCTACAAAAAACAGACATCACAAGAGAGTTCAAGGCAGACAAAACTCCTCTACCTGAGTCTTTTATTTATGCTAATTGCCATTGCACAACCGGCACTTAAAAACAGTCTGAGTGATGAAAAATTTGATTCACAAGATTACATCATTGCCATTGATGCTTCTTACTCTATGCAAGCAGATGATTTAAAGCCCTCACGCTACGAAATAGCAAACAAAGCGATCAAAAAGCTACTCAAATTCCATCCAAAAGATAGATTTACCCTCTTTGCCTTTACATCAAAAGCACTCCTTATCGCACCGCCTACAACCGACACTGCTATCTCCACGCAAGCCCTCGATGCACTTAATCCTCGCTATATTTTGACAAAAAGCACAAGTCTAAAAAACCTTTTTTTAACCGTTGCTAAAATCTCTGCCAAAGAAAAAAAACTTATCATCTTCAGTGATGGTGGAGACGAGCATAATGTTGGTGTATTAGTTGGTCTACTGAAAAAAAACAATATTATCCCCTATTTTGTTGCAACTGCCTCACAAAGAGGAGCAGCACTAAAAAAAGATGGAAGCTACCTTAAAAATGCACAAGATGCACTTGTTATCTCGAAGATAAATCCCTCATTAAAAGAGCTAGCCTCAGGCAGTGGCGGAGAGTATTATGAACTCAGTGATTTAAGTATCATTAACGCCCTCTCTGATGACATCAAAAATACAACTTCACGCAAAAAAAACAAAATCAAAGTACAAAGTTATAAGGAACTTTTTTATATACCGCTCGCACTTGCTCTATTTTTCTTCTTTTTGAGTATTACAAGGTTACATCAACTCTTTGCACTGTTACCTCTACTGCTCCTTATGCCGCACAAAGCTGATGCCGGAGTGTTTGATTTTTACTATCTGCATAAAGCAAACGATGCCTATAAAGCAAAAGAGTATCTCAAAGCCGCTCGGGCATTTGATGATATGTCACCGAGTTTTAGAAGCTACTTTAATGCAGGGACGGCTTACTACAAAGCTGGCGAGTACCATACCGCCATAAAATACTTTTCACTTCTAAAAACACCAAACCCTACACTAAAAGCCCTTGTTTATTATGATCTTGGCAACTGTGCCGTACATCTGATGCAGTACAAAAGAGCACAAAAATACTATATGGCATCACTGGCTCTGCGTGAGGATAAAGATGCACTTTACAATCTCAATCTTTTAAGAAAACTACACCTCTTTACCCTGCCATCACCACCAAATGCACTTGATGACAAAAAGCCAAAAAAACTAAAAAAAGCAACAAAAGAGAAATCAAAACACTCCAAAGAGAACAAAAACAATAAACAAAGTAGTAGCTCAAGCAACCGCAGTGCACAATTTAGTAAAAACGGCGCTGGAAGTAATAATAAAAAACACAAATCAGCCTCTGCAAAAAAAGAAAACGAGAAATCACAGGCAAGCTATAAAATGGGCTACAGGGCTTATGAGCTTATCAATAAAGGATATACAGATGAAAAAGAACCTTGGTAAAATAATTGTACTGCTTCTCACGCTACAAAACATACTCTTTGCAGCACAATTAGCAAGCTATACACTCACTACAAACAAAAAGAGTGCTTTTGTCAAAGAGCCCATCGAGATTACTTTTACTGCCAAACAGTTAGAGCACAAAAATGTTATGTTCTTTTTTCTCACGCCACACAAAAGCAAAGAGTACACGATTCAACTCCTAACAAAAACTATTGATGACAAAGCCTATCATGATACAACGGCAACTTTTAAGTATATCCTCTTTCCACTCATTGCAAAAAAAATCCAAGTTGCTTTTGACTTTACGGTCAAAACTGCGAGTGACAAGAGTGTAGCCCATGCCTATGTTGAAGATCACGATGACAGTAAAAGCATACAGGTTGATGCGCACGCTTTAGAAGTCAACCCCCTTACCATTACCATTTTACCTCTTTCAAAAAAAGTAGATCTTGTTGGAGATTTCACTTTAAAATCAAAAATTGATACAAAAACAATTAATCAGTACGGAAATGTTAATCTCCATTATATACTTCAAGGGAGTGGTTACGATGAGCCATCATTAAAACTTTTAAACAATATTGATGGCGTGACACAATTTTCAGATACCAATACACTCTATAAAAGGCTTGATAAAAATGGAGAAGTTTTAAAACGAGAATATATCTACTCTCTCAGTGCTAAAAAAAGTTTTACAATTCCCTCTGTAACACTCACTGCATACTCACCTTCAAAACACAAATACTATGCCCTACAAACCCCTTCTTATACTATTACAGTCCATAAAATAAACACAAATGAACTCCTAGATACGCAAGAGGCACCAAAACAAAAAGCATGGATCACTTTTGCAACACTCAAACAGGCTTTTATCTATCTCTTTATCTTTTTATCGGGATATCTCCTTGCAAAACTAACACAAAACGGCTTCTTTCCAAAAAGAGCTCCAAAGAAATTTCAAAATATACAAGATGCCAAATCACCACAAGAGCTCGTCGCAGTGCTTTTAAAATCCTATGAAAAATATAATCTACATAAGTATATTGATGAGTTAGAACTGCTCGCTTATAAAAAAGAGGGGAGAAAATTTGAGAGCATAAAAAAAGCTCTTCTTAGAGAGATTGGAGAGTCTGTTTTTTAGGAGCAATAACTTGAACTTTATCAACTTTTGTAGTATAATGTATATACGAAAGGATACATTTTGAAAAAAGCTATAAATATTAGAATGGATGAAACATTATTAACTGATTTAGACTCTTATGCTAAAGAACTTGAACGTTCGCGTACTTATATCATAGAAAAGGCTGTCAGTACTTATTTTGATACACTTGATGAAATGATTTCCGATAAACGCATTGATGAACTTAAAGCTGGAAATACTGAAGTTTACTCTCTTGAAGAAGTCGCAAAGAAACTTGGACTTAATTAATGTTCAAAATTATTGTACCAAAAGCTACTTTCAAAGAATTAGAAAAGATTGACACACAAAATCAAAAACTAATTTTTGAAAAAATCAAGGATTTGGAAGTAGGAAATTTCTCTACAGACAAGGCTCTAAAAGGTAGACACAAAGGCAAATTTAGAAAAAGAGCTGGAAACTACAGAATAGTTTATCTCAAAGAGAATGATATTTTGGTTATCACTCTGATTAGAATTGCTCACAGGAAAGAAGTTTACTAAGAACGGGAATCTATCCATTAGCTGAAATCTATGTAAAAAACTCTACATAGACTTTATCAAGATATTTTTTTGCTTTTTCGGCTTTAGCTATTTTTGCATCAAAACTCTCTTTTGAGGATGGATATTTTTCGGAGTATTCTCTATAGAGATCACACTTCATATCCATGAGATTACTAAAGACTGTTATTACTTTTTTCATATCATCAGGAGTTGCAATCCACTGCATAAATTTTTGAAACATTCTCTCACGCACATCAATAGCAAAAGATTCATCCAACTCCTCTGCCATTCTTTTTAAATCCCAGCGTGAGAAGTAGATACCACTTTTTGCAGGTGGCATAATCTCTGCATAGATAGCTTTTAAATAGTCTGGATAATCTTCATATTCATCTTCCACGCAGCTTGCATCGACACAATTCTCTTGCATCATCTGTTGCTGCATCGCTTCAAATTCACCTCGTAATTCGTTTAAATCTTTCATATCCATTATTTATCCTTTAATATATTTTTCAAATATCTCATCAGCAAGTGCTTCACCCACTAAAGTAGCATTCTTTTCCAAGTAGGTACCTATGAGTCTATTACCCTCACGCAGTACAAAATCACACTTGTTATAAACTTCTACAAACTCATCTGTTTCATCTAACAGTTCCACAACCTCTTCTTGATACTCAGGAGCAATATATGCACCATTGACATGCGAATTTTTCATATTGGAAACCGTAAAATAAAAATCATCCGCACGGATATTCATCGGTATCATCATCGCGTCAAACCCACTCTCTTTTATCTTTTTATTAAGCATTACAAAGAGTCTGTTTGGACTTGCATGTTCTGCGATAAGTCCAAAGAGTGTTGTCTGTTTTTGGATGCTGTCATCAGCATTCATAGTCTCTGGCATTGCTATATTTTCACTCATTTTATCCCCCATAAAGCTCTCGCTTCCTCTTCTTCAATCTTACAACGATTACAAAGCTGTTCTCCACCATGATAAGCGAAGAAATTACCACACTCATCACAGCGTTTAATGTCAAACCGTGCTAATGTTTCAATCTTTGGTTCAAAAAAGTTCCCGAGTGCAAATGTTGGTCGCAGTGTCAGCGAATCTGGCTCACACACATCATGACAACTGTGACACTGTACACAAGCAAGTGGATTAAAATTTATAACAGAGTTCCTTGCATCAGAACTTAATGCTCCTGTTGGACAGATTCTGTAACACATCTGACAATTTGTACAGGTCGTTTCATCTAAATCTTTTTGCGAGATAAAAGAGATATCTTCGATATCAATCGTATGAAAAACTTCAGGTACTTTAGCTCTCTTCATCGCCATCATCAAAAGACTTCTGCGTTGTGGGATATTTTTCTCTTTTATCTTTACGATATCCTGTGTCGTAACGGCATGTGTTTTACGCTCTTCATCAGTTGCTTCAACACTCTTTTCAAACTGTTGCTTCATACTAAGTGCAGTTTTCACGCCCTCTTTAGAGAGAAGTTTTCTTCGAGAGAGTCGTTCTTCACTCTCTTCTTTTTCAATCTCAAAGTTAAGTTCTTCAACTTTTAGAGTTCTCTCTTGTTGCATTGCCTCAAGTAAAAAGTTCACCTCTTCGGCTCTTTCTTGAATGATTTGCAAGTTAGGCTGTGCGATTGGACACTCTGCACATGGTCCGATATCTAAAGTAACTGATTCTTGCGAGATAAGAGCAATACTAAGCAACTCTTCAACACTTAAAGATGCAATACATGGAAATACTTCATCCTTACAGGTTAGAACATCTCTATCAGACTCAAGAAAAGAGAAGATATAATTGAGTGGATTAAAATCATCCAAAGAGTATGCGGCTGTTGGACAAACTGCACCACATCCTCCACATCCGACACATTCACTTGGTGTAAAAGAGACAACACCTGCATCGATTTTTATCGTCTCGACAGGACACACCTCTACACATTTATTACAAATAGCAAATTTATTGGATGTGTGAACACATTTGGATATATCTAAGCTAAGGAGACTCATGCGTTATAATTAAACCCACGCTTGTTTAATTCACTCATATACTCAAAATCACTCAAGATAAACTCAATTGCCAAATCTGCCAAATCATAATAAAAAGCAGTTCCCGCTTCACTTTTTACATTGATAAGATACATTGGAGCCCACTCTACGATGTGATCACGCAAAAAACCATACTGAATTTGTGCTAATTCCACGGCAATTTTCTCATTACCATCTTCAAGAGCTTTAAGCTCTGCTTCGCACAATTTATACATAAATTCTAATTCCACACCAATATGATCTGCTGCCATAACGCGTGCTTTATCTAGTTCTACTTGAAACTCAAATGCATTAAAGATAGCTTGAACGGGATTATCACCCCCTGTCTCCATCATCTGATCTTCTCTCATATAAAAAGACTCATAAGGAATAAGGTGCAACAAGAAGAGGTTAGTAAAATCAACATTGAGATATTTTTGTATCAAATCTTCTCTGCTCATCTCTTTTCTTTTTGCCCAATCTTTATATGTTGGAAAGAAAGAGAGCATATTTTCATCTTCTTCTATTGATTTTAATAGCCCTTCATCCACTTCACTAATCAAGAGTCTTGAGAGCAGTGCATAAAAATTTATACGCGCAATTTGTTGTTGTCTTAAATCATCATTCATAGATTATGTGCCTTTAGAAAGTTTTTCTTTATGGGAAGTATTATATTAAAGCCACACTTGAAGTGGGCTTTAATAGTTTTGTTAAACGTCTTTGATTTCTACTCTGTAAGCTTTTTGACTTGGCTTAACCGGACGTTTAATGTGATATGGACGACGCCATGTATCACCAGCTTCAAGAGGACGAGTTAAATCATCTCTCCACGCTTTATAAACTTTGAAGTTATTTTCATAGTTTACATAGATATCACCAATTTTTTCATTAGCACCAGCTTTTGTAATAACAACTTTTTGATGCCAACCATGGTTACCTGCAATTGGATCTGGGTGACAAGGAGCTACCGCATTTTGCCATGAACCACTGAGTCCATCCCACCAGATGTTATCAAGGTCTTTATTGTACTCTTTAAATTGCCATCTTTCAGTAGCACTGTATGGATGAATACCCTCTTTTGGTTTCATTGTCCCTACTTTACCATCATTTGTCATTTCAAAGAGTGGTGCACCAAGTCCCATAACACCAAGTTTGTGTTCAAATCCTGGAATTTCAACTGCATTTTTGAGTTTCCAACGACCAGCATGATGTGAACAAGCAAGAACACCTGGACGAGTAGCCTCTGTTGGTACTGCCATTGCGATGAAATAACCACTTTCAATACCTGAGAGTGTATCAACAATTTGTACTTTAATTGCATCACCACGCTTAATTCCAAGTTTCTGAGCATCTTTTGTATAGATCCAAACTGGATTATGGTTTTGTGAAATCTCCATAAGGTGTTTCGAGTTCACAGAACGCGTATGAATGTTATATGGCAGACGATAAATCGTATTTAATGCAAACTCATTATCCGCTTTCATATGTTTATGGTGTACTTGTGTTACAAGGTGAACCATTTTATCATTTTCAGCATCATTTCTTGGATAGATTGGCACCGCATATTCTGGCCATTTCCACTCATCAGCAAGCCATTCAGAGAAGAATTCAAGTTTTTTACTTAAAGTATGGAAACCTTCATGGAATTCTCCGCGTTTTGTTTCAACACCAATTGATTTTTCTGTCATGCCATCTTTAACCCAAAGTGCACCAAATTTATCTTGACGAACTTCAGATACAGGATATTTATGTCCATGAGCATAGACAAAACCATTCTCAATTTTCAACTCTTCTTCTTGGGGTTTATAAACATCAGTTTTTTCAGTCCAACAACCATGATCTCTAATGTAGCTATAAACTGGATACTCTTCACCTTTGTAAAGTTTATGCGCTGTTTCATTGAGTTTTGGAATGAGGCTTAATGCCGCATCAAAATATTCAGGAACCGTTACACAACGAGATGGATCTTTTTTACTTGCCCAATATTTTCTAATACCAAGACTTCCATCAGGGTCAACATGATGAACAATAAGATTTGGCCAGAATTCACTCTCTTCCCAAACTTCACCAAGACCAAATTTCGCGTGTGCTTCAAGAGTAGCTCTTGTTGGATCTTTTGGTTTCCAACCCGCTTTTTCAGCTGCAACACGAAGAACCGCTTGACGGAACTCAATTCTTTGCTCTGGTTTTGAAGGCGTTGACTGCTGATCATTACGCTCACCAGCAAGTCCAACAGGAAGAACATAGTCACAGTACCAGTTTGTTTCAGACCAAGTTGGAGATAAGTTGAATGTTAATTCAAATTTATCTTCACGTTTAAGTGCTTCC
>Ga0256840_1003843_pt1 | contig 11731 bp, 11 predicted proteins | sample 355202metaG_FD_185969 | JGI IMG/M metagenome (GOLD analysis project Ga0256840, IMG submission 185969) | Hydrothermal vent microbial communities from Mid Atlantic Ridge, Atlantic Ocean - 355-202 | ecosystem: Environmental > Aquatic > Marine > Hydrothermal vents | place: Atlantic Ocean: Mid...
CACGCCATCACGTATGCATACCGTTACACCACGATAACATCATGCCATCACGCATGCACGCCGTCACGTCATTATATCGTGGTGGCACCACACCGTCATGTCATGATATCGTTGTAGTAACATACATTCACGCCATCACGTATGCATACCGTTACACCACGATAACATCATGCCATCACGCATGCACGCCGTCACGTCATTATATCGTGGTGGCACCACACCGTCACGCCATCACGACATCACGCATGTATACCGCTATATCATGGCGACGATGTCCTACACTGTGTCATAGCAACCGGGTAGGGCGGGAATATAGATTTTCGCGCTCACCGGTGTTTCACAAACTTGCTCCAAGGCATGATCGAGCAACGAAATGTACTTATTCTCGATGTATTCTTTGAAAAATTCGTCAGCTACGTAAAGTTCAGCTACGTTTTCGGTTATCTTACCTGGGGAAATATTTTTAAACCAAGAACAGAAAACGTGCGGTGAAACTAAGTTCGCGAGTACATTCAAGGCTCGGCTCCATGTGGATCGAGTAAATCCATCTGGTTCTGGAAACTCGAAGATTTCCGAAGGATCCGGTTCTTGTTCGGGCTCAGGAATACGCTGACAGCCGCGAGCTGTCATTTCATTAACATCTGAGCGTGCATATCTCAGAATCGAATCTGGGGTGAGAGTAGGGCGGTCCAATTTGCTGTACAGCTCTTCTCGAAGTTTTTTGGTGTCCAGGTACCGTTCGAGATGGAGCTCAGCGAGATCGTTGCACTGTCGAGCATTGAAGGGTAGTTCTAATCTTTGGCTAGTCTTGACGAGGAATTCAGCCAATGTTTCGACCTCCCAGTTAAATTTGGTGGTGGTGGTGGGTTTAATTTTTTCGTGTTGTTTTTCAATTAAAATACCACCTCCACATAATACTTTGGGATCTTCTGGGGTATTAACTAAGGGATCTAATATTAAATGTTCCTGATCGGACTTTTCTGAAAAGGGAAGGGCGGTCTTTTCGGAAAGGGGTTTTTCGACCCTTTCATAGTCCTGCGCCGGATTTTGTGGTGCCGTAGTCTCCCAACGTTTGGTGATTCCCAGCTTTCGCAAGGCGTATTTCACGGCCGAAATGGCGATGTGGTTTTTGTATTTTGCCCAAATAGATAGTGACCGCTTCGCGCAACGAAGAGCGAGTTCTTTTGTCCAGTGCGGAAACTTTAGGATTGTCACGTGACGATTTTCGAGACCGAAGGTTTGAATGCGAAATATGTATCCCAACTCTTCTAGCCGTCTTAGCCCCCTACGGAGCTTCTTGCGTGAGATGCCGATCTTTTCGGCAAGTTCGGATTGCAAATACCAAATAACGTTAACGTGGTCGTATCCCCTTTGGGCATCGCAACGAACAACCAGGTCGATCAGCCTCGAAAGAAACGAATAGTCTTCGTAGGGTATGTTCTGATGATGTTCACCCGCAAAGTCCTTAACGCTATATTTGTCTAAGACCAACGGCTCTTCTGTTTTACTTTTTTCTTCCATGAAAAATTCCTTTGTTTTTTGGCGCAAAAATCCAGCGCCTTATTGACGTATTTTTTTTCCATGTTAGAATTCGGAGGTCTTTAAAGGGATCGTCTAAATCTAACCTCCAAATTCTTCCATGAATTTTATTGAGCCCGTCTTGTTCGTAGCAAGTCAGGCTCTTTTTTTAGGTTGCTATTTTAAGTTCGCAGCCCTCCTTCCTAAATATTATTTTAAAATTGAATTTGTTTAAACTGTTCACGATCTTCGTCCTTGATGATCTGGAAAAAAATACAGGAAATCCCTGGTTTTTTTCTTGATTTTTAATTCGAGGGGAAATAGGATCGATTCATTGAGTGAATGAAACCATTTCAAACCCAGCTTTGTTGACGCAAGGCTGGGTTTCTCATTTCTTGTATAATCCATAAATCCCACCTTTGCAACCGATGGGCATTTCAGTGCCACGAGAATCCAGCTCTAAGGCCAAGCCTCCAACCTGTTTGGGATATTTTATCATTGTCTAAATCAAGACCCTCTGCCGCAATATACGTGGTCATGCCGAATTGTGAATCTTCGCCAGTCCACCCGAATATTCCGAAACTCACTTCGGCCGCCAACGATAGTTGTGGATCAACTTCGGCCTCAATGCCGATCATCGGACCAATTGCCGCGCTCGCAAAAAACGAGTCGTTGAAGTAGTAAGTGATTCCAGGACCGACACCCAGTCGAGATACTTTCCTAGAAACAAGACCAAATCCCGTAAGGTGTAAGGCAATATTTTTTTCAAGAATCCAGCCCATCGAAACTGATGGCGAGATACCAAATCCGCTGTTTTCCGTTTCGGAATTGGGTCCTTTAGTTTCTAAGTTTGCATATCCCGCACCCAGTTCGAGCCTTAAATAGAAGCCTTTGTCGTGTTGGTTGTTGAAGTTTTGGTCAAACGAATCCGTGACGGGGGTAAGACCAAGTATTGAAAGTAGTATTAAATTTTGCACGTTGTCCTTTTTGAAGAGGGTTATGTAAAAACAATCTAAAAGAAAGGAACACGCGTTGACAAGGGTTATTTATTCCTTATTCTCTCCAGTATGCATAAAGAGTTTATTTACATATTTCTGGGGCTGATTGTTGGTGGGTTGATATTTTCGATTCAATCATCAGTTGTTTACAACGCGACACCTTCGTTTCCTATTGGATTCTATCGACTGAGGTCAAGCTTTTCAGAATCCGATGTCGTTTGGTTTGATGTCCCGGGCGATGTCGAGCGTCTCGTTTTTCATCGAAACTATATCCCAAGCGGGGGGAAATTGATGAAGAAAATAATAGCGGTGGAGGGTGACCGTTGGTGTGTAACTGATCGTTCGATGGTTATTGATGGGATCGTTGTCGGTCATATTCGAACCGAAGACTCCCGTGGGCTACCACTTCCACAGCTGCCCGAAGGTTGCAACGCACTCGGACCTGACGAATTGATCGTTGTCTCAAACCATCCTTTGTCTTTCGACTCTCGATATTTTGGTCCCGTTAAACGTAGTGCTGTGAAAGGAAGCTTGGAGGAACTATGGATCTGGTGAGCCTGATAACGATGTGTTCGCTCGCTTCGGTCTCAAGCGTGAACGATGTGGCGTATCAAATTGCAACATCGAATGATGTTGACGTGTTCGGAATCGACGACGTAACGACCGGAGACACATTTTCTCCAACCTCAGAAGACGAAGCGCGCGGAATTGTTGCTGCACTTTTGAAACGCAATCATAATATTCGGGTTGGACTTCTTTTAGTCTCGGCGAAGGACGCGATTGAAAACTACGGCGTTGGCGTTGGGGAGCTTCTTGACCCTTGTACAAATATTTCCGTCGGAACATCTCAGCTCGAATCGGCGCGAAAGAAATATAACAATAAACGCTCCTATCTTTCCTATTATATTTTTAAAAATAAATCAGATGGAAAAGTGTGGGCGGAGTTTGTTTTGGACCACGAGAATATTTCAGTTGATAAATCACTCGGTAAGATTTTTCCTACCTCGAACTTTGAAGGATTTACAAAGCCGACTCTATTCATTTCAAAGAAAACGAAACTTGTTTCGTCCTCAGAAAAAGAAAAGAAAAACGCGAAGCGTCATCATAATTCTTCCCCGAAAAAATTTAAAATCGTTTCAGGAAAAAAGAAATCGCTCTCCAAACGTGGAAGAAAACTACCGCAACCCGATGTCACTTCTGAGCGTCTTCCGACTACGAAAGATCTCAAACTTCGGAAAAAACAATGAACACGAAACCAAACCTGCCAGCCGGGACCTTTGAGTCGTCCAGCTTTCACCCGCCACGCGGGCTGGCGCGAAATGGTATCGCTGGCGTTTCGATAAACTACAAAAGAAACCCCGCCCCCTGGGCGAAATTCCCTTTCGAAAACGACGGAAGAAACGAAGAAGAAACGAAGAAATTAAAGAAGGCAAGATATAAGGCTTATGAAAATCCACCCCTAACGTGTTGGTTTTCTTCATCTATTTCTATTAAAACTTTTCGAATACTTCGCGTCATTTTTATCAGAAACCACCTTTTGCGCACGGTGTGCGGGCTTGCGCTATTAAAACGTCTAAATTCGACGATTTTTGATAACCGGAGGCCGGTTTGAGTTTTGACTTCGAAGAAGAGTTTGATTTCAAACTCAAAACCTCAGCGGCGAAAGAAAAATCGTTCAAACGAACCGACCCAAGACGAAGTTCTTGGAAGGGTAGTTTCGTCAAAAAAGGGAGAACGAATCGTCAAAAAGTGATTGTGAAGTCTTATATTTCTTCTGGGAAAAATCCAAGTGGAGGTATGAGAAAGCACACGGATTATTTAATTCGCGATGGGGTGGGGAAAGAAAACGAATCGGCTGTGCCGTTTTTTTCGCATCTCTATGCAGATGAAAACGCAAAGTCAGGGGATGAAAAGTGTAAATCCGATCACGAAGTATTCCTTGAGCGTGCGAAAAAGGATGCGCACCACTTCCGTTTTATGGTCAGTCCGGAGAACGGTCACACGATGGATTTGTCATCGTATACTTACGACTTAATGGAGAAATTGAGCGTAGATTTGAAGGCAGATATCGAATGGATGGCCGTTGAACATCATGATACCGACCAATCTCATGTTCACATTGTCGTTCGGGGTCACGATTTAAGACGGAACAAACCGCTCTATATCCACCCCAAGTATATGCATCAATGGATGAGAAATCGCGCAGAAAAGGTCGCCACAAAAACGCTAGGACCGCGATTGAAAGAACAGGTTGCGCTTGGAAAAAGCAAAGAAGTTGTCGCCGAACGTTTTACGAAGATTGACAAAAATCTAATTGAAACTCAGAAAACGGATGGGGTTGTCACTCTTTCGAACGACGACTTGTTGACGCGGAAACGTCTTCAATATTTACGTTCACAGAATCTTGCGGTGGAGATTAAGCGAAATTCATGGATTCTTCATGCGCATCTGGAGGGTCGTCTGCGTGATAAAGGTCGCTCAAACGATGTGATTAGAACCATGATTTCATCTCGTTATGGGACAAAATCGATGCTCGATTCGGGCGGTTATCTAAATGAAGTCCCACGGAATAGAACGTCGATTGTGTTGTCAACTGGGCAAGCCAATGAAGTTACTGACGAGAGATTCGCTCTACTTGAGTGTTCGGATGGGCGACTTTATTACGCTACAAGTAAACAAACGTTGCTTCCAAACGGGTTAAAGGGTGGTGATGTTGTGCGTTTTGATGTTGAATCTTCGGCTACCAAAGAAGGGCATTGGAAAACCGTAGCGGTCGTTTTGGATTCTACTTCGATTGAAATTCAGGTTTCGAAAAAGGGGAAGACGTGGCTTGATTCTTTAACAGAAACGGATCTTTTAAAAACAAAGGGTACCTTTGGCGTAGCAGTAAAGTCGGCTTGGAAAGAACGCCAAATGTTTCTTTTTGAGCACGGAATTGAAAGTGTTGATCCGGAAGTTCGTATAAAACGAGCCTTGGGTTTGCGATTTCAGTCACTTGTTTCCGCGATCAAGACGCGCACAGATAAACGTTTCGTGGAAAATCCGAATCGGTTCACTGGTAATTTAACATCCAACCATGGGGATTATTCAGTCGTCGAAAATGCAAACGAATTCACTTTGGTGCATTCAACATCCTACCTTAATCGATCCAACTTTCGACAAGTTGAAGTCTCTTTAGCGTCCGATGGGCTCACGCAAAAGGTATTCGTTCAACCCACTTCGGTCTGTCCAGTTACGTTAGAGCAGGCGAGGGACGACCTAAATTACACGGGTCCGACATGGTTGGACCGACAACTTGTGTACCCCAGTGATGTTGTTGCTCCAGAAATTCTTTCGCACATTGAATCACTAAAATCCGCTCGCGAAAGCGTTTTGCTTACGAATAAAATCGTGAATTCCCGTGACGAGATCGGCACGGATTTAATTAAACGAACGCGTGAGTGGGAGCGCGACAATTTTATTTCGGATATAAAACGGGAATCTTCAAGCACCTATTTGGACCCAAAAGGTTTTGAGGGTGTGGTGAGTAAACCTATAAAATTACGAGGCGGAACTTATCTTGTTGTCGCGAATAATAAGTCATTCACCGTCGTGCCCAGCGATAAAAATCTAAAAGAACACATTGGGAAACGCGTAACGTTATCTCAACAAACGGACAAAAATCGCCGGACTCGCGTAACCGCAAAACCGGCAGAGGAGCGAAAACGATGAATGATATTAAACGAAATGCTAGGCTAAGAATAACTTTTGCGGGGCTTTTAATCCTCTTGGGTTTGTGGGTTTCCACCCAATGGTTTGCCCGGTCAATGATGTTTTCGGATGCGTTGGGCGACAAACTTTATACGGCGATGGGTCTGAATCTTTACGCGCCTGTGCGATTTTTTATCTGGATTCCACAGTTTTATTCGACAGATGGCCTTCAGTTGGCAATCGATTCGTCTGCTTTTGTGATTTCGTTATGCGTATCTGGTGCTCTTATATTCTCCATGAAATCCAAAATAGCAATGCCCAATTCAGTAGGATTTAGCCCTGGAGAAACGCCAAGAACGACAAAGAATGTTCTACTTGTATCGACCACCGAAGATGATTTTGAAACAGCTCGCGTTGTTTATACGGGAGTCGACAAGCCGCCTAAAAGAGGCGGAAAACGGAAAAGTTTAACTCGAAAGACCGTTCAGGTTTCGGAAGAGTACGCAGATTCTATCGTAAACCCAAGTAGTCTTGGCGAAACGATGGAACACAAGTTGAGTGACGGAAGTGTTGGGTGGGTTCACCCGGCAAATGTGCTTGTTACTTCTATCAAAGAAGGATTTTACAGGGATGATGCCCGTGTTTCGAATGACGATATCCATTTTGAGCAAGCGCAAACCTATCGGGACGAATTCGCCATTGATGTCACGGACGACGACTATTTTGAGGTCGAATCAGATATCGAAGACTTTAAATCCTGTCGGACAATGTTCCATCATATTGAAGCTCCCGAGGGCAAAGATGATACTTTTGACCCCAATGACACGGTGATTAACCTTTTTCCGGACGACGACGAATACGATTATATCGCTGATATGTACTCCGATGTTGATGAAGATATCGACGACAATAAGACGTTTCGAGCTTCGGCTGAGAGCGTCGCAAAATTATTGAACGAATACGTTGGAGACGAGCCAACCCCTCGCATTGATTGTAGCCAATCAGGCCGAGCGCCCAGACAAAAGACGGTCGTACTTATTCCAAATGTGCCACAACAAAATGAAGTGAATTCGAATTTAGACGTTTTTCTCACACCTGATCGTGAACCATTTGAACCGAACTCCACGGCAACAGTCCCTCACGATTTACAAGCGTTTTTGAAATCGTTGGGTGGAGAGGAGGGTGTTAATGAGTAACGAACGTCGGAAACGCCTAAATATTCCATCGAAAACGTATGTCGCAAAGAAAGATTTGCGCAAGCATGTTGGCGGTCAGATACCGGCTTCTTTACATCGAAATGTAAAGCGTTGGGCGGACGATCATGGCATCACAACTACGGATTGCATTCGCGTGGCTTTGGAAAACCTGGTTTCGCCAGCAACGCGCAAGGATGAGTTGTTCGAAGCACTTGATCGCATTGAAAGAAATCAAAACGCACTATTGGAAACGTCGGACGTGCTGGACTTAATACGTGGCGATATTGCTCTTACTTCGGAGTTGGTAGCAACGCTCGCTAAAAATCTATTCTTTTATTCGATCGAACCTTCGGTCCTTGAGACAGCGAGATCAAGGATGGATGCCAGGTTCAAAGGATTTCTTCGGGTAGTGGCAAAACGAACGATAAGGCGCGAAATTTCCAGAGAGATTAGTGATTCAATTGAAAAGAACGGGGAATTTCTATGAAGCGAGGGAAGGTCATATTTCTTCAGCTTATATCAATATTCATTTGTAATATTGCGTCATTTACGATCGCTACTCAACAAGTGGCCGATGGGTTCAATCGCCCAGAGTCCTTTAATAAGGATTTGCTAGTGGGGACCTACTATCGACCATGGGCGATTATTAAGTGGTTCCTCGAGTTGTATGAACCGGCACCGAAACCATTTGATGATGTCGCATTATTGCTCATCGGAGGGTTTATGGTTGGGGTTATCATAGCATCAAAACTCAAGAAGCTTCGGCCTCAAGCTGGGTTTACCGAACACGGAAGCGCGCATTTTGGTACATCAAGCGATTTTGAATCAATGGGCGTTAAAGAGCATGCTGCTCCGAAAGTAAAGCCGTGGATGGCTTGGCCTATCGCGGAGAGATTTACCGATACTATATCACTCTCAGACGTCTCGGGCGTCGTCGTGGGGGCAAACAACGGGAAGATATTATCTCATAGTGGTGCCGAACACTTGCTCGTCTTCGCTCCAACGCGAAGCGGGAAGGGGGTAGGAATCGTTGTGCCTACACTTCTCTCATGGCGCGATTCAGTCGTAGTATTGGACGTCAAAGGGGAAAACTGGAATCTAACCTCTGGGTGGCGCTCGAAATTTTCTCATACCTTGTGCTTCAATCCGACCGACTTGAACTCAGTGCACTACAATCCGTTGGACGAGGTTCGAAACGGACCGGAGTCTATTCGAGACGTTGCCAATCTCGTCGAAACCTTGTGTGCGGGCGATGGTGCGAAATCAGGTGATCCATTTTGGACAAATTCCGCAAAATCCCTATTGAAAGGCGTCATCTTATTCATCCTCAATCATCGAGAAACGAAAACATTATCTGAAGTTCTTCGTACGCTGCGAGACCCAGATATAGACCGTGACGAGTTATGGGAATTGATGATCCAATCCGACGTTAATCTTGTGAAAGAAGTGGGCGCGAGCATGCGTGCTGAACAAGAAAAAACAACGGCATCGATCATTTCAAGCGCGATTTCTTTTCTTAATATTTTTGACGATCCAACGCTCGCAGAGGTCACATCAAAGTCAGATTTTAGACTCAGAGACCTTCAGTTTGCAGACAATCCGGTCTCACTCTACCTCGTCATACCGCCGTCAGACATCAACCGTTTGAAGCCTCTTCTTAGACTCATGTTGAGCCAAATAGGCACCGCGTTAACCGAAGTTCTACAACTAGAAGGTGCGCCAAATCGTCTGTTAATGCTGCTCGATGAGTTTCCAATTCTTGGTAAAGTCGAGTGGTTAGAGAGCGCCCTCGCGTTCGTTGCCGGCTATGACATCAAAATGATGCTGATTGCCCAGGACCTAAATCAAATTGAATCCGCTTATGGCGCGAACAACTCGATCCTCGGTAATTGCCATGTTCGCATTGCCTTCGCGTCCAACGATGAGAAAACGGCGAAGAGAATATCTGACCTTTTGGGCCAGACGACCGGTTCAAAAACAACCGAAAGCTTGTCTGGTAAAAGAGCGTCTATTTTTCCCGAGAACAGCTCCAAAAGTACTGTGCTATTTGGTCGCCCACTAATGACAGCGGGTGAAATTATGCAGATGGGAGAAAACGCTCTGTTATTTGTTGCAGGTTCCCCGCCGCTGTCTTGCGACAAGGTCAAATATTACGAGGAGCTTACCTACGTTAGCCGATGTCCAGGACTCACGCTCGATGGTGCGGGTCTGTACTCGGAAGAAATGACATCGCCAGAACTTTCAGTGCTCGACGTACCATCAAAATACCAGCCTCAGTGGGGAACATTACATCTCGAACTTATTGAAGACGAGGAGGTGGAATGCCCAGAGGCTGATAACGAGGCTAATGGTAGCCAAGATCGTTGTTCACTTTCACAATCAGTCGCACTCTCTCGTGGGAGTGCTTCATCACTTATAAACCCCGACAACGAAATTGAAATTGTCGAATAACCAGGAGAAAGCCATGCCTTCTATCAACCAAGTTGTGGACAAAGCAACCGTCAACGCCCTCGCAGCTTTCGCAGACACTCTCGAAGAGGTGACGGGACTACCCGTGTTTTATCACGAGCCTGGCCTTAGTTTCGTGGCCACTCCCCGAGAGCTTATCACCTTCGGCGACCGCACTTGCGTCGGTCTTTTCCAAATTAACAAGAGACACGACAAGGCGGGCTGGATGCTCGGTCGAATAAAAAATTCTGCTGGATTCGACAAATATAGGGATTGCGTTTGTACGGTGACCTTTGAGGAAAGCACGACTTCTATTTCTATTTTTGACGGTGGAGCCAGTTGGCAAAACGCGGCGGTGGAGGTCGGTGGAACTGCTGAATCAGCGAAAGATATATTTGAGGGGGAGTCATGATGACGGTCGGCCAAGAGGAGCGTATGGCCGTAACAATGTATGTGGACTTTTTGGCGGAATTAGAAAAAGGACCCAAAGTTGTTTTGACATCATTGAGCGAAGAGTTGGAATCGGACTTTATCGGAACGCTTCGCTCAAGAGAAGACTTCCACGGCTTCATTTATGGTGTCTTCGAGAACGACGAAAGCTACCTCGTTACATCGATCAATGGCGCAGATGAATTTGTCTATGCGCCACAGTGCACTCCTCGTATCGGAAGAACATATTCGGTCAGATTCGTCCGGGAAGGGTTGGAGACCCTTACTTTTTTTACAGAACAATATTTGGAGAAAAACAATGGCCAACAATAAGCGTAAGAATTATCAATTCCTGAACGCCGAGCTAAAAAAGGAAGAAGAAGCGCAGGGGATTTTTAGAAAGCAAAACCTCCGCCAAAAAATTAGGAATTTTGTCAGTCCTGAATTGGAATACAAAAGTATTTTGGCGGCGCGACATCGGGAAGAGGTAATTCGAAACAAGCAAATCCGTTTCGAAACAGCCGAGAAGTTTAAGGAAAATCCCGTCACTGTTCGTGATGTACTACTTCACACCAAGCTAGCGCATAATGAGAGGGATCTGGAAATTATCAGTAAATCGAAAATCGAACTTTATGCCGGTCCTCTCGGTTACCCCGAAGTTGTCGGACTGTCAGACGACGCAAGTGAAGGGCATAGAATTGAAGTTGGCAACAAGTTCGCGAGGTTTGAGCCAGAAGAGATCTACGAGGCTAAAATTGCGAGTAAGCAAGAGGAACACGTTAAAGCGCATTCCAAAGAGCTCGATAATGTTTCTTTGGAAAACGATAAAGTTACTGTCAGAGACGTATTGCTCCACACTGGTCTTGTTTCTGACGGAAATGGCGATCGAGATCTCCAAGCAGCTTCTGCTTCGGGAAATGTTGGTATTCGCAATAGCGAGACCGGGCAACAAGAATGGCCGGTCAGGCAGTTTGACGATGCCTCATGGGCCACTCATATTACATATAAAGATCAAGTGGTAGAATTTGACGTTTTGGCGGTCGTCAACGAACGACGAAAGAACAATTACATCAATGGACGGATTACTCATGAAGAGGCTCTGACGCCTAGAATTGATGAAGTTTCTCACATACCAGAACGCCCAGATAAATTTGGTGTAATTCCGCGTGAAAAAATGGATGCGCTCAATAGTTATGTAAAGGCGTTTGAGGCTTATGAGAAAGAGTCGATCAAATATCTTTCGGACAAACCATTTGTGGGCACTGTCGTTGGGTCCGTGGAGGTTGGGCGTGACCACTACAGTGTTATAAAGGGTGAAGGCGAGTGGATGCTTGTCACAAAATCGGATGAACTAAATTCCCTCGTGGGGAAAGATATCTCTATCGTCGGTCAGATGCAAAAGAACGGCTATCTCAGAGCTGAATTTACCAACGTTTCAGCCGCTGATAGGAG
>Ga0256840_1003844_pt1 | contig 11730 bp, 7 predicted proteins | sample 355202metaG_FD_185969 | JGI IMG/M metagenome (GOLD analysis project Ga0256840, IMG submission 185969) | Hydrothermal vent microbial communities from Mid Atlantic Ridge, Atlantic Ocean - 355-202 | ecosystem: Environmental > Aquatic > Marine > Hydrothermal vents | place: Atlantic Ocean: Mid...
CTGGAAATCGACGGCATCACGCAAGAGGGTGGCGCCGGTCAGGTGGAAATCAACCTGCAACACGGCGACCCTGTGAAACTGGCCGACGAGGTGTTCTATTTCAAACGCCTGATCCGCGAGGCCGCCCTGCGCCACGACTGTTTTGCCACCTTCATGGCCAAACCGATCGAGGGCGAACCGGGATCCGCCATGCACATCCACCATTCGGTGCTGGATGAAGAGGGTGGCAATATCTTTTCAGGTCCCCAAGGCGGCGAAACCGATGCCTTCTTCCATTTTATCGCCGGTATGCAGAATCACCTGCCGTCGGTCATCCCGCTGCTGGCGCCTTATGTGAACAGCTTCCGGCGTTATGTGAAAGACCAGTCCGCGCCGATCAATCTGGAATGGGCGCGCGACAACCGCACCGCCGGCATCCGTATCCCGCTGGGTGGCCCCAAAAGCCGCCGCGTGGAAAACCGGTTGGCGGGGATGGATTGCAACCCCTATCTGGGCATCGCCGCTTCACTGGCCTGTGGCTATCTGGGCCTGATCGAGGGCAAACGCCCCGATGCTTCAGTCAAAGGCGACGCTTCGGAACGCGAAGAGGCGATCCCGCGCGATCTGCATTCGGCGCTTGAAGTGTTCGAAACCGCCACCGACATGCACGAGGTTCTGGGCCCGCGGTTTTGCCGCGTCTACCAGATGGTGAAACAGGCCGAAGTCAACGAATTCCTGCAAGTCATCTCGCCGTGGGAGCGGGAACACCTCCTGTTGAATGTATGAACCTGATCTACGCCAACGATAAACGCGGCCAGTATCCCGACAGCTGGTATGCAGCCACCGCCACCCCGCTGGATCCGTTACCGGACCTGAAGGGCGAAGTCACTGCCGATGTCTGCGTGGTTGGCGGCGGTTATACCGGTCTGTCCACCGCCCTGCATCTGGCGGAAAAGGGATATTCCGTGGTGCTGCTCGAGGCCCAGCGCGTCGGCTTTGGCGCATCGGGGCGCAATGGCGGTCAGGTCGGGCACGGGCACAATATGAGCCAGCCCAGCCTTGAAAAGAAACTCGGCAAACCGGATGCCAGAATGCTCTGGGACATTGCCGAGGACTCGATCACAACCACCCGCGATCTGGCCGCCAAACATGCGCCGGATGCCGCGTTCAAACCCGGCCATGCCTCGGCCTATTTCAGCCAGAAAGAGGCGGATGCGGGTCGGCGGGATTGCGAATATCTGGCCGAAAACTATGGATTTGGCGGGCAGTTTCTGGACAAATCCGCCACCGAAGAAATTGTCGGAACCGACCAGTATTACGGCATGGTTCTGGACAGTCATGGCGGCTATTTGCACCCCTTAAATCTGGCACTGGGGCTGGCGCGCGGGGCTTTGGCCGCCGGTGCGAAAATATTCGAGCAATCAAACGTTCACAACATCAAGGCCGGTCGCACAGCCAGCGAAAAAACCGTGGTGCAAACCGACCGGGGCCGTGTGGTGGCCGACCATGTGGTGCTGGCCTGTAACGGCTATTCCAACAATCTGAACCGCAAAACCGCCGCCCGCGTGATGCCGATTAACAACTTCATGGTCGCAACCGAGCCTTTGGGCGCGCGCGCTGCTGAAATTCTGGCGCGGGAAATCTGCATTTACGACAGCTATTTCGTGCTGAATTACTATCGGATGTCCGAAGATGGCCGTCTGATTTTCGGCGGCGGCGAAAGCTACGGGGTAAAGTTTCCAGCCGATATTGCCGCCAAGGTGCGAAAACCGCTGGAGAAGCTGTTCCCGCAGCTCAAGGGCGTGAAAATCGACTACGCATGGGGTGGCACATTGGGGATCACCACCAGCCGGATGCCCTATTTCGCCCGTGTTGCGCCCAATGTTCTGACGGCGGCGGGCTACTCGGGCCACGGGGTGGCGCTGGCAACTTTGGCGGGACAAATCATCGCCGAGGCGATTGCGGGCCAATCCGAACGGTTCGACGTTTTGTCCCGCGTGCCGGTGACGCCGTTCCCTGGCGGGCGGATGTTCTCGACCCCGATCCTGACACTGGCCATGACATGGTTTTCTCTGCGCGACCGGCTCGGCATTTAATCGCTGAACCGGTTAAAAACCGTTAGATATTTTTAACCAATTGGTATACGGTTTTCCTGAAAGCTACATTCAGGAAAGGTGAAGCTATGTCTGAAGCTCCGAACGTCTATGATGCCGAACCCATCCCCGCAGCGGCCCGCGCCGAAATCGACCGGATGCTGCAAAGCGGTGATTTGTTCCGCTATACCTCGGCTGACGCTTCGCCTGTTGCCCTGTTGGAACAGGAATTCGCCGAACTGCTGGGCGCCAAATTCGCGCTGGCGGTTTCCTCCTGCTCGAACGCGCTGTTCCTGTCGATGAAGGCCCTTGGCCTGCCCCGCGACGCCAAAGTGCTGATCCCCGCCTTTACATTTGCCGCTGTGCCGTCCTCGGTCGTGCACGCCGAATGCCAACCGATACTGGTCGAGGTCGCCGACAACTACCGCGTCAACATGGAAGATTTCGCCGCCAAGCTGACCGATGACATTCAGGCGGTGATCATCAGCCACATGCGCGGCCATACCTCGGACATGGACGCCATCATGGCGCTTTGCGATGCCAAAGGCGTGCCGGTGATCGAGGACGCGGCCCATTCTCTGGGCACCACATGGAACGGCAAAAACATCGGCACGATCGGCAAAATCGGCTGTTTCTCCTTTCAGTCCTATAAACTGATCAACGCAGGTGAAGGCGGGATCATGATCACCGATGATCCCGATCTGATCGCACAGGCCATCATCATGTCCGGCGCTTATGAACACAACTGGAAGAAACATCCGGTGGTGCATGACCGGTTCGAATACTGGCAAAACAAACTGCCGCTTTATAACGTGCGGATGCAGAATCTGTCGGCCGCCGTAATCCGCCCGCAGATCAAGGAAGTGCCCCGCCGCGTGGCAGACGGGCTGGCCAACCACGATTATGTCGCCGGCAAACTGAATGCCTCGCCCTTCCTGACGGTGCCAGACCCCTTGAAACCCGAAAGCCGCGCACCGGATTCAATCCAGTTCAATCTGGACGGATTTACCGACGAGGAAACCCTGGCCTTTGCCTCGGAAGCCAAAGCACGCGGTATCGCGGTGCAGGTGTTCGGCCTGTCCAAAGACAACGCGCGGGCCTTCTGGAACTGGCAATTCATCGGCTATTCGCCCGAACTGCCCGAAACCCGCGCCATGCTGATGCGGGCCTGCGATGTGCGCCTGCCCGCTCGGCTAACCACACCCGATCTGGATTTCATCGCCGATGCGCTGACCGGTGCGGCCGAGGCTGTTAAAAGCGCGGCCCAGGCTGTGGCTTAAGGATTTCGCCGGGCTTCGCCCGTCGACCCGCGCGCGCCCCTGTCGGGACGCGCGCGCTTTGCCTCCGGCGGAGGTATTTAGGGCAAGAAGAAGATTATCTCCCCTTCTTCTTGCCCTAAATACCTCCCGAGCGGAGCGGAAATTGCCCCGAAGGGGCCAAACAATAGTGTGCGCCGCAAGGCGCTCCTTTTGATGACACTCACAGCGCAGTGATAAAACTCGACAAGCCCTTTGCGGTTTCAAGGTTTTCGATCCGCGCCCAAATCTGCCGCGTTTTATCCTCGCCAATCAAAACCGCTGCCTTGGCCTGAACCCGGTCGCGTCGTTGCGGCAAGGGCAACACCTGATCCAGATCGAATTCGGCCTGCCGCGCCATATCGCCATGGCAGTTTACCAACACACGCGCCGACCCGTCGGCAAGCGAGGCATCCCCCCGCACCGCCACCAGATCACGCAAAGCCCGACAGCGCGTATCCGCACAGTTTTCATCCGTAAATGTCGCCAATGCGCCGGTCTCAAGCCCCGCCAGGGCAAAGGCAAAACACATCCGGTAACTGAACTTCGCCTCAAGCCCCGTGACCGGTTCGGCCAGATTGCACACCTTCAGCCAGCGTGGATGCACCGTGATCTGCACCCCTGTCACCTCGCCCGCAGCCACATCCAGTTTCGCCAAAGCCTCGAGTGCTGCGTGGGTGCCATGGCAACAGGCGTGGAATTTATGGCTGACCGCGGAAGTGACAAACACCTGCCCCAGCTCGCCCAGCGCCGCCGCATCCATTTCCCCCGCATGACCGGCCGCAAAGCTGTGCAACCCGCAAGCATCCGACGTCATCCCCGCCATCGCCAGCATAGCCGCCTCGACCCCTGCCGATGCGGCAATGCCGGCGTTATAGGGTTTGCCCATGCTGCCGAATTGCGCCTTCAGCCCCGAGGCCCGCGTGCTGGCCAGCCCCAGTGCCGCGCCCATTTGCACAGCATCCGCCCCCATCAGGCGCGCCGCCGCGATCGTCGCGCCGAAACAGCCCGCCGTGGCGGTCATGTGGAACCCAGCCTCGTAATGCGCCCGTCCCAGCCAGTGTCCGATCCGCACCGAAGCCTCGTAACCCGCCAAACCCGCTGTCAGAAATTCTGCGCCCGTCACCCCGACCCGTTGCGCCACCGCCAAGGCCGCCGGGAAAATCGTAACGCTGGGATGGCCGATATGCAGGAAATGGGTGTCGTCAAAATCCAGCGCGTGACTGATTGCCCCGTTGGCAAGCGCCGCCGCGCGGGCAGGCAGCGCCACATCGGCGCCAAATACGAAGGCTTCGCCCGTGCCACCCTCGGCCAATACCATATCGCGCAGTTTAACACTGACCGGCTCATTCACTCCGGCAAGACCGACAGCGCAGCAATCCAGCAGCGACAGGCGGAACACCTCGCGCACGTCCCCGGGCACGCCGGACCACTCCAGCCCCAGCGCAAATTCGACTATCGCGTCCTGAAATCCGCTATCGCTCACGCGGCCTGATCCCGTGAAAACCGCACGATCGCCTTTGCCAGCACATCCAGCGGATCAACCTTGACCGCGCCGGGATCCAGGGCGCGTTCCAGCAGCGAAAACTCGGTGCAGCCCATCAGTTGCACATGCGCCCCCTGCCAGATCAGATTGTGCGAGGCCTGAACCACCTTGTTGCGCACCGAAGGCGTTGGCCCCGTGGCGCGTATCTCGCGGATGGCATCCAGCAGCATATCGGAATCCTCAGGGTAAACCGCCACCCCGCCACAGGCATTGATCGCCGCGTCAAAGATGCCTGTTTCCTGCAATGCGGGCGAGCCAAGCACGCCCACCTTTTCCCCCTTGCGCGCCGCTGCACAGGCGGTTTTCGATGTCAGCAACACCATGTCCAACAACGGAATATCCACGGCGGCCGCCAAATCACCAGCAAACTGGTGCGACGCATTGCAGGGCATCGCCAAGGCTTCGGCGCCAGAGTCCTGCATCCGTTTGGCCATATCCACCAGCACCGGCAAGGGGTCGGCCCCGCCCCCGTCCACCAGCGAGGGCAGTTTGGTGTCCAGATCCACCACCAAAGGCACTTCATCGCTTTTACGTCTTGTCTTTGCGGCCGTCTTGATCCGTTCCAGCAAGGCCTGTGCCGGCTCCGGCCCCATTCCGCCCAGAATTCCTACCGTGCGCATTTCCACAATGTCCTCTTCCAGTCGTCAAATCCCGCGTCACGGCACAGCGTCCAGCCATACCGGTTCGGGGATTCCCTTGATCCGTGTGTTTCACACAGTTTTGAACTTTCGCAGCACAAAGCCAACAGTTTTCTTTAACCGGTCAATTTTCAGCAATTCCAAACTGGCCTTAAAGCGATTTGGAAACTGGCCCTATTCCCTGTCTGTATGACCTCCTATGCCTGCTATAACGGCACGGGAACGTCCTGCCTTCTTTCACAAAATATAGGGATCAAGCCGATGAAAATGACCACCGAAGAAGCCTTTGTCAAAACGCTGCAAATGCACGGAATCGATACTGCTTTCGGCATTATCGGTTCGGCCTTCATGCCGATTTCCGATCTGTTTCCCAAGGCGGGAATCACCTTCTGGGACTGCGCCCATGAATATACTGCGGGTATGATGGCCGACGGGTTTGCGCGTGCCAGCGGCAAAATGGCCATCGCCATTGCCCAGAACGGCCCCGGCATTGCCAACCTTGTTACGCCGGTGAAAACCGCCTACTGGAACCACACGCCGATGCTGGTGATTACCCCGCAGGCGGCCAATAAAACCATGGGTCAGGGCGGCTTTCAGGAAGTCGAGCAAATGCGCATGTTCGCCGATTGCGTCGCCTATCAGGAAGAGGTGCGCGACCCCTCCCGCATGGCCGAAGTGCTGAACCGCGTGATCACCAAGGCGCGCCGTCTATCCGCCCCCTGCCAGATCAACATCCCGCGCGATTACTGGACGCAGGTGATCGACATCACCCTGCCGCAGATCGTCGAATTTGAACGCCCAGCCGGTGGTGCGGATGCCATCGCGCAGGCGGCCGAGTTGCTGTCAAACGCCAAATTCCCGGTGATCCTGAATGGCGCTGGCGTGGTGATCGGCGGCGCTATCCCCGCCAGTCAGGCGCTGGCCGAAAAGCTGGATGCGCCGGTTTGCTGTGGCTATCAGCACAACGACGCCTTCCCCGGATCCCACCCGCTGTTTGCCGGACCGCTGGGCTATAACGGCTCCCGCGCGGCGATGGAGCTGATCGCCAAAGCCGACGTGGTGCTGGCCCTTGGCACCCGTCTGAACCCGTTCTCCACCCTGCCCGGATATGGCATTGATTACTGGCCAACGGGCGCGAAAATCATTCAGGTCGATATGAACCCCGACCGCATCGGCCTGACCAAACCCGTAACTGTGGGCATTGCCGGTGACGCAAAACAGGTGGCCGAACAGATCCTTGCACAGTTGTCCGATACCGCCGGTGATGCTGGCCGTAAAGAACGGGTGGCCCTGATTGCACAAACCAAATCCGCCTGGGCGCAAAGCCTGACCTCGATGGATCACGAAGACGACAGCGACGAAGGCATCGACTGGAACGAACGCGCCCGCGCCGCCAAACCCGATGCCATGTCGCCCCGTCAGGCCTGGCGCGCCATTCAGGCCTCCTTGCCGAAAGAGGCGATCATATCGTCCGACATCGGCAACGTCTGCGCCATCGGCAACGCCTATCCGACGTTTGAGACCGGCCGCAAATACCTTGCCCCTGGCCTGTTCGGCCCCTGCGGTTATTCCCTGCCCGCGATCCTTGGCGCCAAAATCGGCCGCCCCGACACACCGGTTGTCGGCTTTGCCGGTGATGGCGCTTTCGGCATCTCGATGAACGAAATGACGGCCTGCGGGCGCGAAGAATGGCCTGCCATCACAATGGTGATTTTCCGCAACTACCAATGGGGCGCGGAAAAGCGCAACACGACCCTGTGGTATCACGACAACTTCGTCGGCACCGAACTGGACTACAACGTCTCTTATGCCGGCATTGCAAAGGCCTGTGGTGTAAACGGCGTGGTTGCCACCACCATGCAGGGCCTGACTGATGCGCTGGCCAAGGCTGTCAAGGATCAGGCAAACGGCGAAACCACCTTTATCGAGGTGATGCTGAATCAGGAAATGGGCGAACCCTTCCGCCGTGACGCCATGACGACACCTGTTCAGGTCGCCGGTATTTCCGCCGACGACATGCGCCCGCAAAAGGTGAACTGATGACAACAGAAGGGGGCGGGAACAATGCCCCTCCCCCTTCTTCTTGCAAAAAATACCTGCGCCGCAGGCCCCCGGGCATCCGCAGGATGCGAGATATAGAGCGGCCCCGCACGGGGCCACCATTTCACAACGCCGCCGTCACCACTGTAGCCGCCACAATATCCTCCACACTCGCCCCGCGCGACAGGTCGCAAACGGGTTTGGCGAACCCTTGCAAAAACGGCCCCACTGCTTGCGCCCCGGCCAGTTCCTGCGCCAGTTTATACGCAATATTACCCGCATCCAGCGACGGAAAGATCAGCACATTGGCCTCCCCGCCGTCCACCCCCTTGGCCGCAGCAATCGCCGCATTCAGCGCCGCATCTGCCTGCACGGGGCCAATCACCCCCGCCAGTTCCGCCGCCGCCCGCACCCTGTCCACCGATGCCCCGCTGCCCGATGTGCCGCTGGAAAACGACAGCATCGCCACCCGCGCCTGCCCCAGCAACGCCGCGCCCGAAGCCGCCGAGGCCCGCGCGATATCGGCCAGCGTGGCCGCATCCGGCGCCACATTCACCGCGCAATCGGCAAACACCAATTCGCGCCCGTCCGGAAACACCATCAGGAAAAAGGACGAGGGCACCTTCACCCCGTCCGCCATGCCAATCGCGATACTGGCCGCCTCGATCACCCGCCGCGTGGGGCTGACCGCACCGGCCACCATCACATCCGCCTGCCCCGCCGCCACCATCGCCGCCGCGCGGATCAGCGGCTTTTGCAACATCCGCCGTGCCAGTGCCTCTTTCATCGGGCGCGTGGCCAGCAAGGCGGCCAGTTGCGCCGCATCCGGTTCCGCCAGCGCCACCGGCATCGCCAACCCTTCAGCCCGCAACCGCACTGCGGCCTCGTCAATCCGCGCATCTTCCCCCGCTTCGGGGAACACCACCCTCAGGTTTCGCGCCCGCGCTTTCGTCTTTGCGTTTTCCAGTACCGGCATCTTTGCCACTCCTTCCAGTCACGTCGAAAGGACACCGATATGAACGACACCGTCAAGATCAATCGCGGCCTGAAAGGCATCTATTTTGAACGCTCGGCCACCAGCCACATCGACGGCGCAAAGGGCGAGCTGTCCTATTGCGGCTATTCGATCCACGATCTGGCCACACACTCCACATTCGAGGAGGTCGCCTATCTGCTGATCCATGGCGAGCTACCCAACGAAACGGAACTGGCCGGCTTCGATGCCCGCCTGAAAGCCGCCCGCACCCTGCCCGCTGAAATCTATACCGTGATCGAACAGATCAAGGGCGGGCACCCGATGGATGTGCTGCGCACCGCCACCTCGGCCCTTGCGGCGCTGGATAAGGGCAGCGCGGATACGTCCGAGGAAGGCTTCATCCGCAACGGCATCAACCTGACCGCGCAGGTGCCGATGATCGTCGCCGCACATCACGCCATCCGCAACGGGCGCACACCGGTCGCGCCTGATCCTATGCTTGGCCACGCCGCCAACTGGCTGTGGATGTTAAAGGGCGAAAAGCCCAGCGCGGACGCCGCACACCTTGCCGATGTCGATTTCATCCTGCACGCCGAACATGGCTCCAACGCCTCCAGCTTTGCCGCGCGTGTGACTATCGGCACCGACGCCAATCTGCACGGCGCCATTGTCACCGCTCTGTCCACCCTTGCCGGTCCCGCCCATGGCGGTGCGGCCGAGGACGTGATGAAAATGGTGGCCGAAATCGGCAGCGCCGAAAATGCCGCCGCCTATGTCAAAGCCAAACGCAAAAACCGCGAACCCGTCACCGGTTTCGGCCACCGCGTTTACCGCGCCGAGGATCCGCGGGCCCGCCACATGCGCGACGGGGTAAAAAAGCTGTCACAGGAAATGGGGCAACCGGAATGGTATGACATCCTGCAGGCGGTGGTGGATGCCATGCAGCCCTATGCGCGCCATGGTCTGAACGTGAATGTCGATTTCTATTCCGGCGTGATCTATCAATTGCACGGCATCCCGATGGACCTCTATGTGCCGATTTTCGCCATCGGTCGTGTGCCCGGTTGGGTGATTCAATGCCTTGAGCAACGCCGCAGCAATATCCTGATCCGGCCCCTGACGCTCTATAACGGCCCCGAAATGCGCCCTTATGTGCCGATAAAGGAACGATGAATCGTCTACATTCACATCAATACATACAAATTATTGCATGTTAGGCGCGGATTTTGTAAACCGGCTGGAACAACACCGGACACGAATCCGGCCCACAACCAACAGGGACGCGCATGACGCATCATCAGCCTGCGATTGAGACATCGCCAAAGGTCTCGGACGAAATCCGCAAAACCACGTGCTATATGTGCGCCTGTCGGTGCGGTATCAACGTGCATATGAAGGACGGCAAGGTCGCCTATATCGAAGGCAACCGCGACCATCCGGTGAACAAGGGCGTTCTTTGCGCCAAAGGGTCTGCCGGCATTATGCAGGTCAACGCGCCCTCGCGTTTGAAAAATCCCATGCTGCGGGTCGGCCCGCGCGGGTCGGGTGAATTCAAGGACATCAGCTGGGAAGAAGCGCTGACGATTGCCACCGACTGGCTGAAACCCCTGCGCGAAACCGCACCGGAAAAGCTGGCGTTTTTCACCGGACGGGACCAGTCGCAAAGCTTCACCGGCATGTGGGCACAGAATTACGGCACTCCGAACTATGCGGCACACGGCGGCTTTTGCTCCGTCAACATGGCCGCTGGCGGCATCTACACCATGGGCGGCGCGTTCTGGGAATTCGGTCAGCCCGACTGGGACCGCGCCAAGCTGTTCATGATTTTCGGTGTGGCCGAAGACCATGATTCAAACCCGATCAAGATGGGCATCGGCCGCCTGAAGGCGAACGGCGGCAAGATTTACGGCGTGAACCCGATCCGCTCGGGCTATAACGCGGTGGCGGACGAATGGGTCGGCATTACGCCGGGCACCGACGGTCTGTTCATCCTTGCGCTGGTGCATGAACTACTAAAGGCGGGCAAGGTTGACCTGAACTATCTGGCGCAATTCACCAATTCGCCGGTTCTGGTCAATGACGATCCCGAATCCGACGATTACGGCCTGTTCCTGCGCAACAAATCCGGCAAGATGCAGGTGATCGACCGTAAAACCGGCAAGCTGGCCGCGTTTGACAAAAAGGGTGTGAAACCCGATCTGGCCGCCAGCCACAAGGTGGGCAAGACCCCCTACCGCACCGTGTTCCAGTTGATGGCCGAAAAATACCTGTCCGATGAATACACCCCCGAGGCCGTGGCCGAACGCTGTGGCATTTCCGCCGGCCGCATCCGCGCGATTGCCGCCGACATTGCCCGCGTGGCCTTTGACGAAGCGTTTGAGCTGGACATCCCGTGGACCGATTTTCGCGGTGACAAGCACAAGACAATGCAGGGCCGCCCCGTCGCGTTCCACTCGATGCGCGGGATTTCGGCCCACGCAAACGGTTTCCAGACCGCGCGCGCCCTGCACATGCTGCAAATCATCCTTGGCAGTGTCGAGGCACCGGGCGGCTTCCGCTTTAAACCCCCCTATCCGAAACCCGTCGAGGGCCACCCGAAACCGCATTTCGAGGTCACACCGGGCAAGCCGCTGAATGGTCCGCATCTGGGCTATCCGCAAGGGCCGGAAGATCTGGGTCTGAAACCGGACGGCACCGCGGTGCGTATCGACAAAGCCTTTACATGGGAAAACCCGCTGTCGGCCCACGGTCTGATGCACATGGTGATTTCCAACGCCCATGCGGGCGATCCCTATAAAATCGACACGTTGTTCATGTTCATGGCCAATATGTCGTGGAATTCCTCGATGAACACATCCGGCGTGATGGAGATGCTGACCGACAAGGACGAAGACGGCGAATATGTGATCCCGCGCATCATCTATTCCGATGCCTATTCCAGTGAAATGGTCGCCTATGCCGACCTGATCCTGCCCGATGCCACATATCTGGAACGTCACGATTGTATCAGCCTGCTGGATCGCCCGATCTGCGAGGCCGACGCGATGGCGGATTCGATCCGCTGGCCGGTGGTCGAGCCGGACCGCGATGTACGCGGCTTCCAGTCGGTGCTGATCGATCTGGCCGTGCGCCTTGGTCTGCCCGGTTTCGTCGATGACAAAGG
>Ga0256840_1003845_pt1 | contig 11730 bp, 11 predicted proteins | sample 355202metaG_FD_185969 | JGI IMG/M metagenome (GOLD analysis project Ga0256840, IMG submission 185969) | Hydrothermal vent microbial communities from Mid Atlantic Ridge, Atlantic Ocean - 355-202 | ecosystem: Environmental > Aquatic > Marine > Hydrothermal vents | place: Atlantic Ocean: Mid...
TGTATCAACACCACCCTTACCATCAGAGATAGAGTAAGTGAATGAATCTGTACCGAAGAAGCCAGGCTTTGGAGTGTAAACCAAGTTGCCGTTTGCATCTTTAGTTACTGTACCGTTTGCACCTTGTGTGTAACCCGTTACTGTAAGAGGATCATTTTCAGGATCAGTATCGTTACCTAGCACACTAATTGTCACTGGTGTATTCATCGGAGTGGTATCAGTATCATTCACTGCAGTTGGGGCAGTGTTAGCAGCTGCTGAATTGACAGTAACTGTTGCTTTTGCTGTGCCACCTTTGCCGTCACTGATTGTGTATTCAAAGCTATCTGCTTTACCACAGCCTGTACCGTTTGGTGTGTAAACAATCTGGCCATTCACAATTTGAGTTGTACCATATTGCCCAGGCTGTACATTGGTAATTGTTAGAGTATCACCATCCTGGTCACGATCATTGCCAAGTACATTAATTGTTACAGGTGCAGTACTACAGCTGATATCTTGTGTGTCATTATTTGCTGTAGGTGCATTGTTAACTGGTGTAACAGGAGCATCATCTGTAGACGTGTAGGTACTTACATTTCTATCATGTCTAATGTTGTTGTGCATTGCACGTTTAATCCAAGCTGGAGAAGTTGGAATTGCTTCTGTTCTCCAAATGACACGTGGAGTACCTGGCTGACCTTGTGATATTAAGACTCTCTTAGTACCTGTACGTACATTTTGAACTTCTGTACGGTAGCCTGTTTTATAAGATTTACGCTCAGATACATATTCAACGTCTACGCGACGATTTTTGAATCCTTGATCTGGTGTATTAGGGTACTTAGGGTGAGCCTTACCTAAACCACGAGCAATTAGGTGATTTGCGTTAAAGCCGTTCTTTATTAAGAATGCTCTTACTGCTCTTGCGCGTTGCTCTGATAATTTTTGATCGTATACAGGGTCGCCTAAACCACATGTATTACCTGTGATACGGATAGAGCCTTTGTAGCCATTTCTACGGATTTCTGTTGCAATCTGCTTTAAACGCGATTGAGCAGAAGGAATTAGTTTAGCGCTATTGAGTTTGAAGAAAGTTTGACCTTCAAGAGCAACGGTGCTTTTAATTAATTGCTTATATGGCTTTTTAACAACTTTCTTTGAATAAGTCGCAACTGATTTGTATCGAGGAGCTACAGCTCGGCCTGGTATTTCTACACGTACACGTTTGTAACGTCTATCTGGCTGGTAGATACTCGCACCACCAAAGTCATAACGGTAGGTTAATTTTCCATTTATATCTGTATCATTTGAGCCATTGTTGAGGCCACCACTTTTCTTAGAAGCTGCAACATCAAGGCCTAAGCTATGTGGAGTACCTTGGAAGAACTTTTCGATACCAGCAGATAAAGTTGTATTTCTTGCTGTGCTTTCAAGTGCTCCAACATCATCTCCCCACTCATGATCAAGACCTGCTCGTATGCGTACATTAGAATCTTCTAAGAAAGTACCAACGCCAGCGCCAACACCATAATCGTATGCTTTGTCCGAAACTGTTTTGCCATTAACGGTTCTGCTGTTCTTTCCATTGGTTAAGCCTTTGCTTGCATGAACATCCCAGAAAAGATTCTCATTTTCTTGTCCGTAACCTACGGTTGCTTTAGCGTGTCCACTTGCATTTCGATCGTAAGCCGCAGTAACCTTATTAACATGTGTTGCACGACCAGCACGATCACGAGAAACCCAGTTATGGTTGATTTGTACGCCACGACCTTGAAGGCCTTTATCATCACCTTTTAAATCATAATCTGCCCACAAGCCGCCACTAGTACTACTGTTTTGATCTTCAGAGAGAACCTGATTAATTTCTAAACCAATATTACCACCGTCTGTAACACTAACGCCAAGTTGAGTGTTACCACCTACGTATTTATGGTTGATACTCTTCACTTGTTTAGCATCTTGGTATTGTTGGCTAGCGCTTGGAGCTGCAGTTACAGAGGTTGCAAGGATTGCTGCAGAACTAAATACAAACGGTAGATAAGCCCATTTGTAACTTTTTGCTTGGTTGGTTTTCATTTTATTCTCTCTTTACATTCAGTTAATAGGTTGAAGTGTTCATTGTCTGTTTTTAGTACTCAAATCAATGTCCAACTACCGCTTGCGTATATCGCATTAAGCATGTGTGTATTATCTAACTTATTCATTACTTAAAGAATTCCCTCTTGTCAGAAGAAAAGGTCGATTTGTACCGTTCTTCGGGAAAATACTACCTTCACTTTTTTTGTTTACTTCAGATCGCTTAATTTTTGACCCAATTCATGTATCAATATGATGTTTTAGATATACTCAGGAAAAGTGAAAAGATAGAGATCTTGATTGAAAAGACTAACACTCTTAGAATGTATGTAATTCATTTAGGATAAGGTGTAGTTATGGCAGTTTTTAAGTTTTTCCCACTATTTGCCATTTTGTTAGCTGCATTTTGGGGGCTACATCAACTTGGGCACTTTCCTGATAAGTTAAATGATGTAATTTTCTATATGAGATTACCTTCAGGCGCCTTTTGGAAGCCGACGTGGGGTGATATTGTGGTGCTGATGGGTTTAATCACGCTTTATATTGAAATATTTAAAGCAACTCGAACATCTAGTATTTCCATTGTAGATCACACACTATCTACCATAGTCTTTGTTGCTTTTCTTGTGTCATGGATGATTTTTCCTTGGACGATAGGTGATAAGAGCAATTCAACTTTTTTATTATTAACAGTAATGTCATTCATTGATGTTATTGCCGGTTTTACAATTACAATTGCAGCTGCACGCCGAGACTTTGCTTTAGGCGGTAGAGGTTAAAGCATTACATTTATGGAGAGAAATACCATGCGTACCATTTTCAAATCATTATTAGTTAGTAGTGTTTTACTTGTCACTGTTCCACAGTCACAAGCAGATCAACTCCCTAACTTTTCTGGCCAAGCTCCGATTTGGAATTTTGGACAAGCTCCCATTGCATGGGGAGATTGTGTGCCTGTACCTGTTGTGCCTGTACCCTTTGGGCAGAATAATATGAACATGGGTCAAATAGGGATGAATCAAGGCCCTATCCCACAGCCGATGATGCAGCAATTCCCAGTACCGATGAATGAGCAGCCGATTATTTTACCGCCACCAAGCCCATTTTTTAGTAATGGTATACCAGCACCAATGCCGCCAATTCCTGTTATTGCTGATGTTAACCCAACAGTCTCTTGTGATGATTCGGCGCTACAAGCATTACAAGCAAAGTATGATCAAGGAGCAGCTGCATCAAGAGCTAAAATTGCTGAAATTTCACAAGCATTAAATGATTCGAATAATCAAATGTCGGATGCAAGAGTAATAATTGATAACCTTTCCAAGAAATCTGAAGAGGCTAATTCAAAGCTTAGCTCTAAAATTTCAATGTTAGAAATGCAGTTAACAAATAGCCGTAATGAAAACAAAAGTTTACAGGCAAAGTTAGCAAAAGCAGAGTCTGATGCGAGTAATCAAACACGTAAAGTTAATGCCTTAAACTTATCATCTACCGAACTAACGGCATTAAAGGGTGCTTATAAAGAACGTAGTGATGAGAATGCAGAGCTTAAAAAACAAATAGAGGTCTTAGATAGTACCAATAAAAGCTTACAAGGAAATTTAGCAACAGCAGAAGCAAGTGCTGGAGCTCAGGCGAGAAAGATAAATGTTTTAAATCAGTCGGCAGTTGAGTTAGCCGCATTACAAAGTGCCTATAAAACACGCAACAATGAGAATGTTGAGTTGAAGATGCAATTAGAAAAAATGGCTAATGAGAATAAGACACTGAAATCTCAGTTAAATCTCGCTTCTACAAATGCTGGTAGCCAAGCCAGAAAACTTACCGTTTTAAGTCAAACTGCTCCTGAATTAGCGGCTCTAAAAAGTGCTTATAAAGCACGAAACGATGAAAATATAGAGTTAAAAAAGAAATTCAATAAGATAGATGGAGATTACAAAACTTTACAAGCACAGCTTTCAACAGCAAAGACAAAGATGAGTTCTCAAGCAAGAAAGTTAACAGCATTAAGCCAATTATCTGCAGAGCTAACAGCACTAAAAAGTGCTTATAAGGCTCGCAATGATGAAAATGCCATGCTCAAAAAGAAGTTTGCAGATTTAGATGGGACACATAAAAGCCTACAAGCGAAATTTTCTCTTGCAACAAAAGATGCTAGTGCTAAAGCTCGAAAACTTACAATATTAGGACAGTCGGCAACTGAATTAGCAGCAATACAAAGTGCCTATAAAGAAAAGATAAATCAAAATATTGCATTAAAGACACAACTTGCGGAACTAGGTCCACTTAAAAAAGCGTTAGCATCTTGTCGTGCTGAAGTCTCTGAACTAGGTATGAAGCTGACTAATACTGATAATAAGAGAAAATCTTTACTAGGTAAAATAGCAACTTTAGAAGCTACATCTTCTGATCAAGTAAGAAAAATTAATTCACTTATGCTCACAACAAGTGAGTTAGATGCACTAAAAAGTGCCTATAAAGACTTAAGTTCAAAGAAGATTGAGCTAACAACCAAACTTACTGAAGCAACTATGGATACAGATAATGATGGTGTTGTGGACAGCAAAGATAAATGCCCAAATTCATTAGCTAGTGCTGAAGTAAACGCAAGTGGTTGTCTTGCCGATGGTGATAAGGATGGAATCGCTGATAGTAAAGATGAATGCCCTGCATCCCCAGCAAATAGCCCTGTCAATGATAAAGGTTGCCCTAAGATAGCAGATGCAGATAACGATGGCGTAGCAGATGCTAGTGACCTATGTTCTTCAACTCCTGCTGGCGTGAAAGTAAATCAATTTGGTTGTGAGCCTTCTCAAAATATTACCTTAAAAGGTGTAAGATTTGATACAGGTTCTGCTCGGTTAACGCCAAGTTCTTTACCCATAATTACTGCTGCTGCTGCAACATTAAATAAAAATCCTGATATTAAGGTAGAGATTTCAGGCTACACAGATAATCAAGGTCTCGGTATTATCAATAAACGTCTTTCACAGCGTCGTGCAAATACGGTGATGATACAATTGATTAAAGATGGAGTGGATGCAAACCGACTTAAAGCAAAAGGTTATGGTGAAAAAAGTCCTATAGCGACTAATAATACAGCTGAAGGACGAGCAACAAACCGCCGAGTTGAATTAAAAATTAGTAATTAATAGCGAACTAAGTTGTATACTAAGCCTCCTTTTTGGAGGCTTTTTTATGCCTTCAATTATCAAGATGCCATTCTATTGGGGTAATCTTTAAACCTTTTGACAATAGCTCTATAGAAATTATGCAAAAATATAAAACTAAAAAACGCTTTGGGCAACATTTTTTGCATGATCATCGTGTTATTCAAAAGTTAATTTATGAGGTAAATCCTAAACCCTCTGATTTAATGGTTGAGATAGGGCCAGGATTGGGGGCGCTTACTTTCCCGCTTTTGGATTCTCTTGAGCAACTTCACGTGGTTGAAATAGATCGTGATGTAATTAAACGCCTCGAGCAAAGAAATAACCCAAAACTAAAAATTCATAGCGTTGATGCGCTTGTATATGAGTTTAGTGAGCTAACAAATAATAGCGAAGAGCCATTAAGAGTTGTCGGAAATTTACCATACAATATTTCAACACCTTTAATTTTTCATTTGTTAGAGCCTTTGAGTAATGCAAATGAAGAGAAGTTTGTCATAACTGATATGCACTTCATGTTACAAAATGAGGTGGTTGAACGTATTACAGCAAAACCAGGCAGTAAGACATATGGGCGTCTATCCGTCATGGTGCAATATTATTGTGAGACGGAATATTTGTTTTTTGTTGGTCCAGAGTCATTTGATCCTCCCCCAAAAGTGGACTCAGCAATTTTACGTTTAACTCCATGGTCAGAACGACCTTTTCGGGCTATAGATGATAAGCAATTATCAAAAATTATTGCTCAAGCATTTTCAATGCGCCGCAAAACATTAAGAAATAACTTAAAGAAGCTCATAAGTGCAGAGCAAATTGAAAGCCTTGGTATTGAACCGAGTCACCGAGCAGAAACTCTGGGAGTTGAAGATTTTGTAAAGCTGAGTAACTTTATTTCAAGTAATGCTTCTGATGTTCTGTCAGAAGCAGAAAAAAATTAATCAAATTTACAATGACTCCTATTCCTTTAAGCCTTTATATTCATATTCCTTGGTGTGTAAAAAAATGCCCATACTGTGATTTTAACTCACATGAAGCGCGCCAAGATGTCCCTGAAGAGCGTTATATTCAAGCTTTATTAACAGACTTAGAATCAGAGCTACCACATATTTGGGGTAGACCCCTAGAATCTATTTTTATTGGTGGTGGTACACCTAGTCTGTTCTCGTCAGAGGGCATTGATAAATTACTTTGTGGGTTGCGCGAGCGCTTACCCATTCGCCCTACAATGGAAATTACTATGGAGGCAAATCCTGGTACTTTTGAGCAAGAGCGTTTTAGTGCTTATCGCCAAGCTGGGATAAATCGACTTTCAATCGGTGTGCAGAGTTTTAATAATCAACACCTTAAAACGTTAGGAAGAATACACGGAGCAGAAGAAGCAAAAAAAGCAGCTAAAATAGCAAAACAAGCGGGCTTTGATAACTTTAATCTTGATCTTATGTTTGGATTGCCCCAACAATCGATTGAGCAAGCTTTGAATGATCTTCAGCACGCTATAGATTGCCAGCCAAGCCACCTATCTTGGTATCAGCTAACGATTGAAGAGAATACATTATTTCATCATGTACCACCTGTTCTACCCAAAGATGATTTATTGTGGGATATGCAACAACAAGGTCAGTATCTACTCGATAGTATGAGTTATACACAATATGAAGTATCGGCCTATGCAGGCGCAAATAAGCAATGTCAGCATAATATTAACTATTGGAAATTTGGAGATTATTTAGGGATAGGGGCTGGCGCACATGGCAAATTAACAATGCCCGATGGCATGGTCATACGTCATACTAAATATCGTCACCCTGAAAAATATATGCAAAGTGCATTAGAACAACACCCACGCTCAAGTGAGAAGGTGCTTACCAAACAAGATCTATGTTTTGAGTATATGTTGAATATTGTGCGCTTGAAGCAAAGCTTTTCAGCGCTAGATTTTGAAGATAGAACACGACTACCCTTTAGTAATATTAAAAAGAAGTTAGATAAGACTATCAAGGGTGGTTTGATGAAAGTTGTTGATGGAAAATATTCAACAACAGAAAAGGGTTGGGCCTTTTTAAATGATGTAATGGAGCAATTTTTATAGACTCTATAGAAAGAGACCATAATTTGTCACCCCCCTTATTTTTGCCACTTTTATGATTAATATTGATTACAAAATGGCAAAAAATAGGGGGGGTGACAAAAAATAGATTTAGATAGGTTCAACAGATAGTTCAGCACCATTAACACCTATCACCCTGACTGATACACCTACATCACAGTCAGGACCATTAGCTTTCCATGTGGATTCACCTACTTTAACGCGACCACTACCATTCTCTATAGCTTGTACTACTTCAAAGGTTCTATTTATTAGTTCATCTTCACGAGTGTTGAGTGAGGGCATTTCTGTTTTAATTGGGTTTCGACTAAACCATACTTTGCCTACAATAATGGTGATAATGCTAGTAACAGCAAACAAAACAAATTGAACTTGCCATGAAAGGTCAGGAGAAATAAATAGAATAGCACCAATAATACCTGCAGCAGCACTCATCCACATAAAGAAAGCACCTGGAGAAAATATTTCTAAAATTAATAGAATGATGGCAAAAACCCACCAATGCCAGAAAACTAAATTATCAAAGATACCTGCCAGCATTAGCTATCACCTTTTTTGCCAAAGGCCTCTTTTGATATTTCAGCAATACCTGCGATTGAGCCCATTAAGCTAGAGGCTTCTAAAGGCAACATAACAATTTTAGAATTATCAGCTGAGCCAATATCTTTCAATGCTTCAGTATATTTTTGTGCTACAAAATAGTTTATTGCTTGTACGTCACCTTTAGCAATCGCCTCAGATACCATTGTTGTCGCTCTTGCTTCAGCTTCTGCTAAACGTTCGCGTGCTTCTGCTTCACGAAAAGATGCTTCTTTTTCACCTTCGGCGGCAAGTATCTGTGCCTGTTTTATGCCCTCTGCATTTAGGATACGGGCTTGTCGCTTGCCTTCGGCTTCGAGTATTGAGGCACGTTTCTCACGTTCGGCCTTCATCTGCCTGCCCATCGCCTCGACAAGATCTAAAGGAGGGTTGATATCTTTAATTTCGATACGAGTAATTTTTACTCCCCATGTTGCTGCTGCATCATCAACAACGGCTAATAAACGTGAGTTAATCTCATCCCGTTTTGATAAAAGTTCATCTAAGTCCATCGAGCCCATAACGCTACGAATATTCGTCATGGTGATATTGAGAATCGCGCGATACATATCATTCACGCGGTAGGCTGATTTTGCAGCATCCATTACCTGAAAGAAAACCACGCCATCAGCGCTGACCATTGCATTGTCACGGGTAATGACTTCTTGTTGGGGCACATCAGCCACTTGCTCCATCATGTTAATACGTGCACCAATATTATCAACGATCGGCACGATAAATTGGATTCCTGGTTTTAAGGTTCGAGTGTAACGACCAAAGCGCTCAACGGTATATTGCATTCCTTGAGGTACACGCTTTACTGACATTATGATAATGATAACAGCTAAAATAGCGAGTCCGACTGATACTAGTTCCATATTTTATTCCTTATTTAGAGACTTTTACATGAGGTTATAAATAGCAAAATAGGAAGCTGTTAAAAGGCTTGGGTTGCCGTTTTTTTTCTCTCACTATGTTTTTATGCAAATGTCTCATTTAATAATTATTAGATGAGAGAGGTAGTCTATTAGTTATAATAATAGGGTCAATTATTTATTATTCAACATCTTATGATTCTATTTTTTGTGTTTTTCAACGGTTTGATAACTCATCCTTAAATCTTTCACGGAATTGTTTGAGGGCTTTTTTATAATCTAAAATATATTGTTTAAAGCTTGGGGCATTTTTTTCAAAAACACCAATACTGTCATCAAATTTTACAATCTGATTGATTTGAGTGAAAAAAATATCACTTAGTGGGTTTTCGTTACTTTTATGTGCGATCGCACGGGGATATGATTGATCAACAAAATTTTTACTAAAGTCGGCTAGATTTATACAGGAAAGGAGCAAAGCTTTAGTCGTAGGGTCTTTTGCCTTTAATTTACGTACTGCAATCGTATATGTATTAATGACGTTACGATGAGTGACATGATCATAGTCTTTAATTCTTTGATAGGAGGTATCAAACTTTTTTGGATTAAAATAATGAAATAATTTTATATAGTTTGCGCGTGCATAGCTTATAGATTCTTCGCCAAGGATTGTACATTTCTGCAATACAGAAGCCCGAGTTTCATTGGTACATCCTGTGAGGTAAAGCGATATTATACAAATTGTAAGTATTCTAAGGGCTAATGTCATAACTAACTGTAGTTTAGTCATGTATTATTTGAAATGACTAATATAATTAAAAAATATGAAAGCTCTATTTATAAAGTGCTAACTACCTGTGTCAACTATCCATAGTTTAGCGGCTTCTGTCAGGTAAGCTAATCAAAAATTTTAAGGCATCACTATACTTATCGTTATTTGAAAGTAAGACAGATAGTGGTAGATAGAATGTATTTTATAAGTAGAAAACTTAGAGTGTTAGTAATCATGTTTTTAGCAAATGTAGCCCCCTCTTTTGCGTACGATATGGATGCGGCTTTAGCTATTTATCAAGCAGAGCAAGATCATAAACAAAAGGCTCCACAACAGCATTCACGTGAATATTATCAACAAAAGTGGTTAGAACAGCAAGGTCAGACAGCGCAAACCATATTCAATGATAGACAAGCTCAACAGCCGTATACACAAGCCGTACCTGAAGCAGAGGATTTATTTTTGGCCGCAGTTAATGGCAACAATAATCAAATATCAAAGCTAATTTCTCAAGGTTTGGATATCAATGTTTCTAATGCTGAACGAGAGACGGCATTGCACATGGCGGCAGCTCGTGGTCATTATTCTACAGTGATTTACTTAATTAATAATGGTGCATACGTTAACGCTCGTACAATTAAGAATTGGCTTCCTCTACATCATGCGGTTCGTTTTAATCATCCTAATATCGCAAACTTTTTAGTGAAGCGAGGCTCTTCAGCACATGACAGAACGTCAGATGGATTAAGTGCCATTGATATGGCGAGAAATATTAATGATTATCGTTTATTATCGTTACTAGGTGCGCGGTAAAAACTAGGCATCGTTAGCTGATATGTAATATTTATGATTTTTTTGCAGGTTGAGGGCGAGTAAATACCCAATTATTTTCTGTAGATTCTTGTTCTGAAAATTGATATCCACCGGCACCAAAGTCCTTTACATCTTCGGCATGTTCTATTCTATTTCTCAAAATATAATCGCTCATCATGCCACGTGCGCGTTTGGCAAAGATTGCTATGACACGTGTTTTCCCATCTTTTGTTTCTTTGAAGTTTATGTTTAATAGACGTGCATCTAGTTTTTTTGGTTTGACTGATTTGAAGTATTCATTAGAGGCAAGGTTTACTAAAACCTTCTCCTTATGATTTGCCAGTGTTTCATTGAGCTTTTCAGTGATGCGGTCATCCCAAAACTGATAAAGATTATCACCTCGAGGATTTTTAAGCTTAGTTTTCATTTCAAGTCGATAAGGCTGAATCAAGTCCAAAGGGCGAAGTACGCCAAAAAGACCGGATAATATTCTCAAGTGATCTTGGGCGTACAGCAGGTCATCCTTACTATATTTATCTACTTGAATACCAGAGTAAACATCCCCTTTAAAGGCAAATAATGCTGGTTTAGCATTCTCTGGAGTAAAAGGGGTTGTCCATGTATGAAAGCGTTCTACATTTAAAATAGCAATATTCTCACTGACATCCATCAACTTACGCACATCTTTTATATCAAGTTTTTTAGCTTCTTCAATAAGTAGTTGCGAGTCGTTTAACTGATCAGGAATAGTATAAATATCCGTTGGTGGCGGAGTATCAAAATCCTGACCTTTTGAGGGTGAAAGTGTGATTAGCATATGACAGTCTCTCTATTATTCTGCCATGAGTTTTTCGTATTTTGCCATGAGTTCATCTTCTGACTCTTCATGGTTAGGATCTTTCGGGATACAATCGACAGGGCAAACTTCTACGCACTGAGGCTCATCATAATGGCCCACACATTCAGTACATTTGTCTGGATCAATTTCGTAAATCTCATCGCCCATATAAATTGCTTCATTAGGACATTCAGGCTCACATACATCGCAGTTGATGCATTCGTCAGTGATTAATAATGACATGATGGTCTACTTCCTTTAATTTCTCAGTCTTGATTTTAACAGTGCTTAATTTAAAAAACATTAACCATTGTCAAACTATGTTTTTAATATAAGGGCGAAGGGTGTTTTTACAAGAATGTGGTGATTATGATAACGTTAACCCACTCTAAAGCTAAAATTTGTCACCCCCCTTATTTTTTGCCTATGTGGACTCCCTCGTGTCAACAACGAAATGATTAAGATAAAGAATAAAATAATGCGTGCTTATGTACGAGCTCTATTTGAGTAGCTAACTC
>Ga0256840_1003846_pt1 | contig 11729 bp, 11 predicted proteins | sample 355202metaG_FD_185969 | JGI IMG/M metagenome (GOLD analysis project Ga0256840, IMG submission 185969) | Hydrothermal vent microbial communities from Mid Atlantic Ridge, Atlantic Ocean - 355-202 | ecosystem: Environmental > Aquatic > Marine > Hydrothermal vents | place: Atlantic Ocean: Mid...
ATCTATTTAAGAATATTAAATCTGGAAAAATTAGTTGAACGCAGGTATTAACTACTTTTTCTCTTGTCTTTCCCTAATAATATCCCACAGCACTGGGGCAATAAATAAAGTCAACACTGTCGCAACAGCAAGGCCTGAGACAAAGGTTGATGCCATGGCGCCCCATACAGGGGATTCCTCTGGAAACCCCAAAGCCATTGGCAATAGCCCTAGGGTTGTGGTTAAAGTCGTCAAAATGATCGGCCGCAGCCTGACAGCAATTGCCTCATTAATTGCCTCAAGCCTTGTGGCCCCTTTGGCATACAGCTTATTCATAAAATCAACCAGAATCAAAGAGTCATTAACCACTACCCCGGCTACCCCAATAATAGCTATAAAGCTATTCACAGTAAACAAAGACTGTGTCAGCAATTTTCCAAAAACTACGCCAATCAATGCAAAAGCAATGGCCGAAAGAATAATGACTGGCTGGAGATATGACTGAAACTGGGCTGCCAGAATGATATACATAATCATGACAGCAATAATAAAGGCATACATCAAAGATGAATACGAACGTTGCGTATCCTCGTGCTGGCCTCCAAAGAGCAGTGTTGCTCCTGGGTATTGGCTATCAATCTGAGCATAAAACTGTTTAACGGATTCTACAATCGCAGGAATTGAGGCTGGCGCTTCTGCTTTAAGGTTTGCAGTAATGCTGACTGCACGCTGGCCTTGGTATCTATGCAATTCCCCCGCTTGAAAATAGCTGTGTAAATCAGTAACGTCGCCTAAACGGATTGGGCCGCTAATATGTTCAACTACCGGTATGGCCAAGGCCTGTGCCGGTGTTTTAATGACTTGCGGTGCGATTAATACCTTAAGGTCTATCTCTTCATCATTTAGCTGATATTTGCCAATATACCGCCCATCCAAAACACTGCCAGCCAATTGTATTACTTGTGTATTGCTTAAGCCATATTCTTTAACCCGTTCATGGTTGATATCAAACCGGTAGACCTGTTTTTTCCCGCCCCGGTCGTCATGTAGTTCAACCAGGTAAGGTGCAATTGTTTTTTTTGTCTGTAAAAAATTGAATACTATATCTGCCAAACCTGAAATTGAATCAAACTGTGTTCCCACGACACGCACATTAATATCCTTTCCTGTAGGCGGCCCGTCTTTTTGGGCATGTATGCTTAATGTAAACCCATCTTTTTCAAAAGTCTGCTTCAAACGTTTTCGCATATTATCCAAATGATCCAATGGATCATCAAATTTTTGCTTATCTTTGATCGGCATGGTCACCATTACAGTGCCAAAATTATTGCCATAAACCGGTTCATAATCTTCGTTGGGATAAAATCCTGCAAACCCAGCCGCTGATTCGGCATAGCCATCTCCATCGGCCATAATGAAACGCGCAATTTCTCTTACTTTTTTATCTACTTGTTCAATGGGCGTTTCGGGTAAACCTTTAACGTCCGCATAGTAAAGTGTGTAGTCGTCAGGAAAAAATTTAATGTTAATTAATGGCAGTTTTCCCGATGCAGAAACGGCTAATATGCCAATAGCAATAAACAATAGCAGGAAGATGCTCAATACGCTAAAAACTCTATGTTTTAGTGTGAACGAAAGGACTTTATCCACTATGGATCTGCAGAAAATCAAGATAATATTGTCGTGTTCTAAATGCTCAGATAAGTCTTTAGAGTGTCTAGGTCCAAAATCCAGGTAATGAATCGGCAAAATAAGCAGGCATTCAACTAGTGAGGCGAATAAGGCGAAAGTTACGGCAATGGGGATTTGTGCAAAAAACTCGCCTGTTGAGCCACTCATAATCAGCATTGGCAAAAAGGCCGCTACTGTAGTCAAAGTTGAAGAAATGACCGGCAGTCCCACCTCGGCAGTGCCTTTAACAATTGCCTGGTAGACTTCATTGCCTTCTTGAATATGCCGGTAAATATTTTCACAGACGACAATGGCATCATCAACAATAATGCCGGTGACCAATACAAATGCAAACAGGCTTATTTCATTTAGGCTGTTTCCAGTTATGTACATCAGCAGCATGGTCATCATAAAGGAAAAGGGGATGCCAATGGTTATCAGCCCTGCGTTGCGAATCCCCATAAAATACCAGACGATGATTGAGACTAAAAACATGCCCAGCAGCATATTTAGCCCCAATGTACTAAAGCCATCTTTAATTTTATTGGTTGAGTCCTGGGTTAATGTGATTTCTAAATGTTCCTGCTCAAACAGGTTTTCAAACCCTTTCAGTTTCTCAAGGATTGCATTCTTAATATCAATAGCATTGCCTTCTGCCGTTTTTATTATTTGCAGGGAAATTACATCTTTGCCATTGACGGTAGAAATAACAAGCGGATCGCGATAATCCAAATCTGCCCGTGTGATTAAATCTTGCAGACGGATAAAGCTGCCATCGCCATCTTTTCTAACAATGGTCTTAACCACCTGTTCCCTGTTACGATATTTTTCATCCACTTTAACCAGAAAGTTGCTACTCTGATCTTTAAAGTTTCCGGCAGGCATTGATAAATTGGCATCTTGCAATGCACTCACCACTTCATTAAAACTGACGCCGTATTGTCTAAGCTTTAATGTATCAAGATAAACATGAAATTCTCGGGTATATTCACCGGAAATTTTTACATCTTTAATATTGTGGATTTTTTGCAGGCTTGATTTTATCTGCTCCGCCATCAGCACCAAAGCTCTGTTACTATGCTGTCCCCCAATATTGATGGCAATAACGGGTAAAACATCATCAACGGTGGCGCTGTCAATTTGTGGAGGATCGACATCATCAGGCAGTTCGCCCAGCATGCTGAGTACTTTAAACCGCACTTCGTTATACAAATGGGGGTAATCCGTATCATCAATAAATTTCAGCCGAATATGAGAACGTTCAGAGTAAGAGGTTGACGAAATCCATTCTATGTTCTCAACCGTTTCTACCTGTTCTTCAATCTTGCGGGTAATCAGTGTTTCCACCTCGATGGGGGAAGCTCCGGGGTAGTACGTCGAAATATTGACTTCACCGAAGTCAATATTGGGGTATCTTTCAGCGGGCAGCTGAAACATTGCAAAAAAACCAACAGCCGTCAGCAAGATAAATATCAGATTGTAAAAAACTTTTTGCTTTAAAGAAAATTGAACAATTCCTTCCATGCTTTTTCCCTTTTGAATTCTTTTAATTTTTAACGCTGCAAAATTTTAAATTGATCACCTGCTTTTAATTGCGGAGATCTAATGCGCACTAGCCCATTTTCTGCATTGCCTAAAAATTCAACTCGTACAGGCTGACCATTTTTACTCTCTAGCCAGACCTCTTCAAATCGTTTATCCAATGCTTTAGAGGCAATTAAAAAAGCACCTGCAACATCTGCCAGTTTCAGTTTTAAATCAACTCTTAACCCGCCTCGTTGGACGGGGAGATCCCTTTCCAGCAATAAATCCACTTGAATTTTTCTGGACTCTTCATCAAAGGCAGGTGAAATACGTTCAATTGTTGCCGGAATCCGCCGTTTATATTCTGGAAGCCAGACGGTAAGGACTTTTTCAGCCTTTAACGCGTTTAATTCACTCACTGTTAATGCAAAGGGCACTAATAATTTTGAATAGCTGCCCACTTTTGCCACGGGACTGCCTATATCAAGCCATTGCCCAGGCTCAACATAGCGTTCATCGACTAGCCAGCCAGCAGGCGATTTTATGCAATGTCGCTTGAGCGTTTCTTGCAGATGCTGTTTTTGCAGTCTTTTACTCTGCTCCATACGTTCAGAGGTAGCTAACTGGCGCAGCATATCATCTAACTGGTTAATGGAAACATTTTTTTTCTTCACTAATTCCTGATAGCGATTAACCTGTTTTTTATAATACACAACATCAATTTTTGCCTGTTCTATATCATTCACGGTTGAATTAATATCAATTTTGGTAAAGGTATTATCCAGACAGGAAACTTTTCCATTCTTTGGGATGGCATCACCTACATCAACAAAAACTTGCTTAACTTTACCTGCGACTTCTGTAGATAAAACCATATCATGCCTTGCTCTGCTAAAGCCTGTGAAATTTACCTGCTGATAAGATGGCTGAACAGTTGCCCAGGAATCTTCGGCAGAGGCAGATAAACTTAGCAAAATTAAGCAAAATACTGAGCCTGTTTTTATCATTAATGTGCCTCCGTAGGGCGTTAGACTATTGGCAGGGTTTTTATTCTATAGGAATATAGATCTCAGTTTTAAGGTTTTCCGGCTTTGCTCTTCTTGGGTCTCTATTTAGATAGATTTCAAAACACGGGTTATCCCTTAATTTATGATGGCTTTCGGGTAGCATTTTTAAGCGCTCATGGCAAAAAATTGGGCCGAACGATCTTTTAATCGCGACTATTGCCAGAGCGCTTGATGCTGTTTTAGTAACGCATAATATTAAAGAATTTTCACGCATTACGGGGTTAAGGGTGGAAGACTGACAGATTTAATTCCCCATTTGACATAACGTCTTAAAGGTGTCGGTCATATATTGCAATATTGCCCTGAAAAAACATTACAGCTCATCCAGCAGCCTCTGATAAATCCCGCCAAAGCTTCCATTGCTCATCAATACAAAATGACTGTTTTCACTAGCCTCAGCCTTTAATCTATCAATTATGGTATCCAGCGCTATACAGATTTCAATATTGCCAGCATAATTTTTTAACGCAGATAAATCCCAGTCTAAATTATCTGGCTGATAGATTAGTGCTATATCAGCCTTATTTAAAGATTCTGCTAGCGATTGGGTATGTATTCCCATTCGCATGGTATTGGAGCGCGGTTCCACAATCGCAATGATTTTTTCAGTGCCTACCTGCTTTCTCAAACCGTCCAGCGTAGTTTCTATTGCTGTAGGATGGTGAGCAAAATCATCATAAATGGTAACGCCTTTAATGTTGGCGATAATTTCCATACGCCGTTTAACATTTTTAAAAATATTCAGAGCTTTAATGGCGTTGGCAGGCAAGATGCCTATATTTCTGGCGGCAACAATGGCTGACATGGCGTTATAGACATTGTGATCTCCAGTTAAGGTCCAGTCTACAATGCCTTGTTCTTCGCCGTCAAAAACCACCTTAAACTGGTTGCCATCTGCTTTACTTAATATTGCCTGCCACTGCCCATCAGTATTGATAACTGTTTTTGCAACAGTCGTCCAGCACCCCATCTCCAAAACGTCAGTAATGTTGTTTTCAAATTCAGGGGCAATGATTAGTCCATCGCCAGGTATGGTTCTGACTAAATGATGGAACTGTTTTTTTATGGCATCAAGGTCATCAAAAATATCAGCATGGTCAAATTCAAGATTATTTAAAATAGCTGTTCTGGGGCGATAATGCACAAATTTTGAGCGCTTATCAAAAAAGGCTGAGTCGTATTCATCGGCTTCAATTACAAAGAAATCTGTTTCGCCCACGCGTGCGGAAAGGCCAAAATTTAACGGAATGCCACCTATTAAAAAACCGGGATTAAACCCCTGGTGCTCAAGAATCCAGGCCAGCATGCTGCTTGTGGTGGTTTTGCCATGGGTTCCGGCAACGGCTAGCACCCATTTGTCTTGCAAGACATGTTCTGACAGCCATTGCGGACCAGACGTGTATCTCAGGCCACGGTTTAATACCGCTTCAACTTCTTCGTTGCCTCGGGACATGGCATTGCCAATGACCACTAAGTCAGGCTTGCAGTCTAGATTTTCCGCTTTATAGCCATTCATCAGCTGAATGCCCTGTTCCTCAAGCTGGGTACTCATTGGGGGGTATACATTTTGATCTGAGCCGCTTACTTTATAGCCGAGTTCTCTGGCGATAAGTGCCAGTCCGCCCATGAATGTACCGCATATGCCTAAAATATGGATGTGCAAAGGTTTGGTTTTGTTATTCATTCTTTTCTTTAGTTTCAGTATTTTTGCTTTCAGAGTTTTCTTCATTCTCTGTAGCTTCTTCAGACTCAGTTTCTAAGTTTTCTGCTGCATCCTGGTTTTCTTCTTTGGCTGCAGCTGATTTTTCTAAAATATTTACAATATTGTCATATTTAGTTTTCTTGGCTTTTTCTATCACAGAAATATTTTGCCTGTCTAGTGCATTAACATCAGCACCTGCGGTGATCAGCAATTTAACCAGTTCCTCATTGCCAAAAACCACGGCATCCATTAAAGCCGTAGAACCTAAATTGTCAGCAATATTAACATCTGCCCCGTAAGCCATTAGTATGCGGACGACACGCACATTTCCGTTAAAGCTGGCTGCCATCATTGCTGTACGTCCGGTTGCGGTTTTTCCATTAACATCGACACCTTCGGACAATAAAAACTTAACTCTCTCTGTTTTCCCAAAAATGGCAGCGGAAAATAAATCATTAATAGTGGCTGAGAATGCTGGATGAGAAAATAATAGCAGCAGACATAACAGGTGTTTTTTAATTGTCATCGAAAAGTCTTTATTTTTTAAAGTAATTTAAAGAATAGTCTAAATTGCTTAAAGTATCATACCCCGATTTGGTATATCATCTAACTATGAGTGAAAAAAATAAAATTCTAGTTGAAGCAAAACCGCAATATATTAAGTCTCAGTCATCGCCTGATGCTGGCCGCTATGTTTTTGCCTATACCATTACTATAACTAATGTTGGACTTTTTCCGGCTAAATTAATCTCCCGCCATTGGCTAATTACTGACTCAAATGGAAAAGTGCAGGAGGTGAAAGGGGATGGCGTTATTGGTGAACAGCCCTATTTAAAGCCGGGTGAATCATTCCGCTATACCAGTGGTGCAATGCTTGAAACCTCCGTTGGTGTGATGCAGGGCAAATACCTGATGATGTCTGATAACGGTGATCAATTTAAAGCCCCTATTCCAAAATTTACCCTGTCCATTCCACGCACTTTGCATTAACAGAAGAAAAAATGTCCATTTATGCGATAGGCGATATACAGGGCTGTTTTGATGAGCTGATGAGACTGCTTGATGTTATAGAGTTTGATAAAAAACATGACCAGCTCTGGTTTGCTGGCGATCTTGTCAACCGAGGCCCCAAGTCATTAGAGACATTGCGTTTTGTTAAATCATTAGGATCATCGGCAGTCACGGTTTTAGGCAATCATGATCTGCATTTATTAGCGACTGCATTTAGGCTGCGCTCACCGCATAAAAAAGATTCTCTGTCTGACATTCTGCAGGCACCAGATTGTGATGAGCTACTGGCCTGGCTAAGACATAGGCCACTATTTCATTATAACGATAGTTTTTGTCTGCTGCATGCTGGGCTTCCTCCGCAATGGGACTTTTCTAAGACAAAAGCGATGGCATTAAAAGCTGAAAAAACGCTGCAAGGGCCCAACCATCTGGATTTTTTTAAAATCATGTATGGCGACAAGCCTAATAGCTGGAGCAATGATTTAAAAGGGATGGAACGAATCAGGTTTATCGTTAACTGTTTTACCCGTATGCGATATTGCGATGAGAACGGTCAGCTGGATTTTAAACACAACGGAGCCTTGGGTACCCAGCCTAAGCACTTAATGCCTTGGTTTGCTGTGCCGAAGCGCCAATCTAAAGACATGCGGATTATCTTTGGGCACTGGTCTACGCTTGGCTTTTTTCAGGGGAACAATTGTTATGCCATTGATACGGGGTGTCTTTGGGGAGGGCAATTAACGGCAATAAAACTAGGTAAAAAGGTTAAACGCATCAGTATTGATTGCAATGAAATAATATAACGGCGTTCCCAAGCAATATGGGGCTGTTTTTTGTTTCCAGCTGTTCTAGAACTATGGCCAAATTACTTTGCTGCAATTTCTTGATCTAATGGGATTTTAAAATAAAAACAGGCACCTCCTTCAGGGTTCTTTCTTACCCCTAGCTCTCCTTGGTGACCCTCAATTATTTCCTTGCAAATTGCCAGCCCTAGACCTGTCCCTCCGGAACCATCTTCGGTTAAACTGCTTTGCTGAAATTTGTTAAATACCGTGTTTGATTCATGGTCTGGAATGCCAATGCCATGGTCGATCATTTCAAAATCTAATGTATCTATATTTTTTCTAATAGAAAAAATGATTTTTCCTCCGTCGGGAGTGTATTTAATGGCATTGGATAAAAAATTAGCTATTACCTGAAAAATCCGAAGATCATTAAATACAGCCTCGGTTTCTCCCTGTTGATAGCGACATTCCGTCTTTATTTCAAATTCGTCCATCCTGGCTTTTTGTTCATTTATTGCCTGTTCAACGATGGGGAGCAAATCAAATCTGGAAAACTTCATATCCATTTTTCCAGCTTCTAGTTTGGATAAATCAAGTAAGTCATTCAGTAAACTTAATAAGCGTTCACCACTTTCTGTAATTCTTGAAAAGTAGCCAGCCAATTTATCTTTAGGTGCCTTTTCTATCCTTGATTTTCCCAGATTGGCAAAACTTAAAATGCCATGCATGGGGGTACGAAGCTCGTGTGATATATTGGCCAGAAAAGCTGATTTTGCCTGATTGGCAATTTCGGCTGCTTCTTTTGCCAAAACTAAATCTTGATGGTCTTTTTGACGGGTAATATCAATCAGAACACCATTGATATTTTTGTTTTGACTTTTTTCATCTAGGCCTACGATGCCCTGTAGTGTGATCCAGCTGATTTTGCCATCACTAGATTCAATGCGAAATTCAAAATCAAGCTGATAGCCGGGCTGTTGACTGATTGAATATTCCCATTGTTCTTTTACTTTCTGTACATCACTCTGATAAATTATGTTAAGCCAGCTGTTGAAAGTAATGTCCGAATTCTGTTCCTTATGCAAACAAATATGACTTGCTTTTTTATCAAGATAAATCTTCTTGTCATTAAAATCAAACCGAAAAATACCGGCATTTGAGGCACATAATGCGGATTGCAACTGGTGGGTTCTATTTATTAGGCGCTGTTCTATTTTTTTCCTTTCCTGAACTTGTATTTCAAGTGCCTTTTCCCGTTTTATGGCCGCCGTTACGTCCGTAATGTTTATCAGGCAGTATTTTTCAGAAGTAGAATCCGTGTCTATGCGTGTAATATTAATTTGCTGCTGAATACGGTCATTGTTTCCATTTTCTTCAGTGTAAAGCGGAAAAGGTGCTTTATTTATTACATTAGAAAGTGTTGCAGGGAGCCCTGTTTTAATGTTGGAAAAAATAACGTGATGAATACGTTTATTTATCAATTCAGGAAACAGCGTGTCAAAAGACTGTCCAATGGCATCAATCCCCTTTAGGGAGCAATGCCTATCCATCCAGGTATTCCAGCAGACTACACAGCCCTGCATATCCAGAATAATAATGCCTGAATTTAAATTGCTGAAAAGCGGATTGAAATCTATATTTGTAGCTGAATTTATCATGGCCTTTAACAATATTCCTCTAACATTGAATTTAGAGTTTTATATAGATTCTCCATGGAATCAGCATTCAGAATAAACACTAAATGGCCATTAACTGCACTGTTTTTTAATTCCATTTTTACCAAAATAGAGATTAACAGGTCAACTGTACCCTCTGCCGGCGGGCCTAAAAGGTTTTCTGTTTTGGTATCTCTAAAAATAGGAAGCTGGATTGCAAAGCTTTCTCCCAGGGCGTCTGCAATAACACTAATGCATGAGTTTAGTACAATATTGCCTATTTCAGAGAGTGCTTCGCTTTGCAGTTCTGCCAAAGTTTCATCTGATAAATGCTGATCGAGCATTTGCTTTACTACATCAAAACTATCTTCAGGGTTGAAAATTATCATTGACTGCATGGCGAACGGCCCTTCCATCGACTGGGAGACCGAAAATACATTTTGGTCTGGGCCAAGCCTGTTTGCCAGTTGCTCAGGTGTTTCAAAAATAATCTCAGGAACAGATAGGATGACTTCCTGGTTTACTAGCTGGCTCAGAGAATTCGCCGCACTGCCAATGCCTAAGTTAAAGAGTTCTTTAAGCAGGTCATACTGCATTTCAGATAACTCAAACTGATTATTTTCCATTAAATTCTATCTTAATCTATAAGAATAAAATGATAAGTATAGTCGATAAAACAGATAGGAGAAGAAAGGCTAGCACCCAACCTAAAAAAATCAGTTGGTCGCTAAACTAAGCTGTAACTTGTTAAATATTATGCTTAAGCAAGGTTTTCGGTTCTCACCAGATGTGGGAGACTATTTCGCTTCTCGGGGTTGTGAAAAATCTGGACGAAAAAATCTGCAGAATAGCTCTTAACAAGGACTACGGCCATTATTGAGAGTTATTATTTGCCTTTTTCGCCCAGGTTTCCCACAAAATCCGTGCTCATACCGATTTGTTTAGGTTTGAATCGAACGCTGGCTTTGGCATTACTGAATCGTTCAGCAAAAAAGACTGAGGGGAGAGGGAGTCGTAAAAGGGTACTGAAAATTTATAAAATAGCAAAGCCTTATGAAGTATCTTCCTCCTCACTTTTTTTTCCGGTTGCTTTCACTTCAAACAAAGTACCGTTGACTGCTGTGACCTCAACTTGAGTGCCTATTGGACAGTCTTCTCCTGTAACACGCCAAATTGAATCATCTGCTTTAACTTTCCCACGTCCATTTTCAATGGCTTCAATAAGGGAGAATGTTCTGCCAACATACTGTGCGCCGCGTTTATTTAATAGCGGGTGGTCTGTTTCTGTCTGTTGCTGAATGCCATAGCGCCGCCAAAGAAAAATAGAAAGTATGGATAGTATGGAGAATAGCAGCAATTGTATTTCCAAGCTGGTAGACGGCGCTAAAAATAATATGGCTCCAACTGCAACACTTGCAATAGATAGCCATAAAAAAAAGAACCCCGGCGCCAGTATTTCTATCCCTAGCAGAAATACTGCCAGCACCCACCAATACCAAAATACCATTTCAAATTCAGCCATTGCTATCCCTTTTTAGTCATTGCTTCTTTTGCCAGCTCGCTAATACCGCCTAAGGCACCGATAACACTGCTGGCTTCTAGGGGCATAAGCACTAATTTGCTGTTATCGGCCGTTGCAATCTCTTTTAAGGATTCAACATATTTCTGAGCGACAAAATAATTGATAGCCTGCACGTTGCCGTTGGCAATTGCTTCTGAAACCATTGTAGTCGCATTTGCTTCAGCCTCTGCTAAACGCTCTCTGGCTTCTGCATCTCTATAAGCCGCTTCTTTACGGCCTTCTGCATCCAGAATGGCGCCTTGCTTTTCTCCTTCTGCCCGTAAAATTTCAGCCTGTCTTAAACCTTCTGCTTCAAGAATTGAGGCTCTTTTTTCCCGTTCAGCTTTCATCTGTCTGGCCATTGCATCAACTAGGTCTCTCGGTGGTGCAATGTCTTTGATTTCTATTCTGGTAACTTTGAGTCCCCAGGGGCTGGTTGCATCATCGACAACATGTAATAGCCGGGCATTAATTTCATCTCTTTTTGATAAGAGTTCATCCAGATCCATGGATCCCATCACTGTTCTGATATTGGTCATTACCAAGTTGAGAACCGCTATTTCAAGGTTATTCACCTCATAGGACGCTTTGGCGGCATCCATTACCTGAAAAAACACCACGCCATCAACTGTAACCATGGCGTTATCTTTAGGAACGTGCACGAAATAACTTCGACAACTTAAAAATTTCCGTTCTTTGGAACAGCAACATAATTCCATAGTTTCAGATGCTCATCAAATACAATTCGCATGGATTCTTTAAACCCTGCGACTA
>Ga0256840_1003847_pt1 | contig 11726 bp, 13 predicted proteins | sample 355202metaG_FD_185969 | JGI IMG/M metagenome (GOLD analysis project Ga0256840, IMG submission 185969) | Hydrothermal vent microbial communities from Mid Atlantic Ridge, Atlantic Ocean - 355-202 | ecosystem: Environmental > Aquatic > Marine > Hydrothermal vents | place: Atlantic Ocean: Mid...
GGATGTAGCACTTGCTATTGTTGATTCAGTCATGAGTACTGCAATTGATTTCCTTCAAACGAGTCGGAGATTATTGCCAGATAATAACCTTTTAACAGTAGAATAGATCAAGTCAGAAACTTGAGTATTAATATTCACATTGTCAATATTAACATTAGTGTAAGACCGCCGATATCCTCTTGGGCCGTAGTAACGATGTCCGCCCCAATGTCCACCGTGGTAACCGCCCCCTGAATAAAAAACAACACGAAAAGGACCAGAACTCCAACTCATGCCAAACCCCCAGCCAGTCCATGGATTATAAGCAACACTGAGTCCCCAGGTTGCGGGACGTGGATAATAGTAATATGGACTCACCCAGGGGGAGTAGTAATAGCCAGTCCCGTACACGATGGTCGGTCCATAAATATAACTTCCTGCATACCCTGGAGTGTAGCCCACATAGACGACCTCCGGAGTAGAATTGTACACATAAACGTATTTAGTATTATAGACAGGACTGGATGGCGGCACCTTGTCGATTCCTGGAGGCGCATTATCAGACACTTCCCAAGGGCCGGTTGGAGAACTGGCAATATACCAGACTGCGCCTTTTTCGAGGTAATATTCTTTTCCTGCCAGAATAACATTCTCGGAGCAGTTAGCCGCAAACTTGAGATCAGTACCGTCAATGGCCCTAAATTCAGGATCGCCATCATAGGTAACCTTAACATCTACAGTTCCCTTTTGAACGGTGGCTGTCTGGGGTATCTGCGCATCCATCAATGCCTCTTTTGCCTCATCTGTACCCGCAATAGATGCCCTTACATGGGCATATTTTGATGTTGCTGGAATTTCAGCAAACGTCTCGAGAAGCTTATCAGCAGCCACATATTTCCAGGTACCAGTCATAGAATTCGCCCTATACCAGCGCCCTGAAATGATAAGATAATACTTTTGGCTTTTTACATCCATAAATACACTGGAATTCGTATTACTCATGGACAAAAGATCATCCGTCAGAGGAAAAAAACTCTGCCTTCCCTTCAGAAACAACAAGCTCCGTGGGTTCATGTACCACCACTATGACAGGTGCGTTTTCAGTGGCAATTTTGACTTTTGATTTCTCTGTTTTGTTCTTATCTTTGCTTTCACTCGCCCTGCTTTCCACCATTTTCACAAGAACACTACTTGGCGGCTCATCAGCGTAAGTCCATGGGCCATCAACGCTCTTGGCTCTATACCAAACTTTATCTGCTACATTCAAAAACCACTTACCGCTTTTCTTCTCAGAGAAAAGGGGGTAGGGGGTATTTGCAACAACTTGATAGTCGCTATTTTCAATTTTCTGCAGCATAGCCTTGCCATCAATCACAACCAATAGGGCAGGTTTCTCCATATAGATAATTTCGGGAGGATCGTTATTGAGCTTTGCCGCCTGTTTCTGTTCCTGCTCAACTGGCAACCAACGCTGTGATCAATTCATCAAGTGAAGATGTCAAATTTCCCTTTCTCACACCCTGTTGAATAGCCTCACGGAACTCTTCAAGCAATTTTTTATTTTCTTTTGGAAAACGAGTCTCGATAATCTCCAGGGTTTCATAATTGACAATACGATTTTCCCTGTCAATGTTTACCTGAGAAGTAAACCAGGCAGCACCAAATACAGGTGAGTCTGCACCGGATGCATGATAAGCGATTGCGATTCTACCCTTTAAAAGGTTACCCTTGAATGATTCAACTTGTGGTTGATAAATGGTGATGGAACCGGAAAAAACTTTCACTTCCCTTGGCCAGTTGCTCAGTTCTTCAGAGTACAATAGGGGAGCAAACAACAAAGACAACAAGAGGGTAAAGAGACACATACAGAAAGTTTGTAAATTTAGCATAATACCCCTTTCAAAAGATGACGGCGTCGTAAATACTCTGCACCTGATTCGCTATGCACCAGCAGGAAGTGCTCTTGGGGTGCATCTAACGTTTTTTACTTAGCCATCAGTTATTTTAGCTTTTCACAAGATTGTCAAACTGGTTGAACAAACAGGATCGATCTTTAAATTTTACTGGCGCTCCGGATCTCAGTCAGGTCACCACAATACTTTATCTACTCTACAGTGAGTATAGCACTCTCCGCAAAAAAAACACAATCAACCAAAGGCCACATCTACCAACTATAGTTTGCCTTCACTACTCTTTTTCCCTTTTCCCACCTCTTCCTGTTTTTCCAGCCAATGCCCTGACAGCCTGCAGTCAGTATCTGCAACAACAGCACACCACAAGCAACTGACAGTTTACGGTTCATTTGCAACTTGACAGGTGAACTCCCAGCCTGTAAAGTAATACGTTTTCAAAAATAGTGTTACCGGGGCCTGGCCAGGTTACCTTCTCTGTAAATATTATTTTAACTCATTTCAGGAAGACAAAATGATACTGATTAACAAAAAAATTCCGATTCTTTTATTATGTATGCTTTTCACCCTTGGGGGGTCACAGGTGCTGGCTTCACAAACTGAAAGACCTCTTGTTATAGTGTCTCCGTGGGGAGCAAAGGGAATGGACCCCCTTGTTTCAGGATTCATCTTTACCCGGATGGGCTGCCTGGAAACCCTGGTAACAACCGATGACAAAGGAGGCCTTGCACCACTGCTTGCAAGTAAATGGCATGTCTCTGATGACAAACTGAGCTGGACATTTATCCTGAGGGACAATGTCCTTTTTCATGATTCCACTCCACTTACTGGAGAAAATACGGCTCTTGCTCTGAAGCGGATATTCGCCAGGGGAAAGCTGTTTAAAAGCTCCCCGATTGAGTCTGTTAGTGGTTCGGGACAGAAGCTTACCATCAAGACAAAAAAACCCTTCTCAGCCCTGCCAGCCTATCTTGCCCATTCCAGCACTGCAATTATGTCCCCTGCGGCCTTTGGAACTGATGCCGAAGTAGACAAAATCATCGGTACTGGCTTCTACAAACTTGCAGACAGCGATGGCAAGACCGTTTTCAACTTCATCGCCTTTAGCGACTACTGGGGAAAGAAAGCCACCATAAAAAGAGCTCGTTATCTTGCTGTAAGTGACGGGGAAACCAGGGCCTTAATGGCAGAATCCGGAGAAGCAGATATTGCACTCACTCTTTCTGCTACTGCAGCAAGACGCCTTCGGGGCATGAATAATATAGATATCCACAGCACAGCAATTCCCCGTGTAAGAGAAATAACCCTTAACGCCAACTTGCCTTTTTTCGACACCGCCCCCGAACGACTGGCAATATCCCTAGCCATTGACCGTGAAGGCATTGCCAATGCTATTCTGAAAAATCTCGGTACTGCTGCAACCCAATTGATGCCCGCAGTATCCATGTGGCACAACCCAGGACTTCTCCCCCTTTCCCATGACCCAGAAAAAGCACGACAACTGCTGGAAAAGGCTGGTTGGGAAAAAAGCCAGGATGGCATTTATACGAAGGATGGACAGGAATTTTCCTTTGAATTGCTCACCTACTCCACCCGCCCAATGCTTCCAGTGGTTGCCGAGGCCTTGCAGTCTCAGTTTGCGGAAATTGGGGTAAAGATGACAATTATGGTGGCAAAATCCTCACAGATACCTTCAAAATACAAGGATGGTACACTGGAGGCAGCCCTGATTGGACGTAACTTTGGCCTGGTGCCTGACTCCATCGGGACAATTACATCAGATTTCGGCCCCGCCCTGGCAAGAGGTTCCTGGGGATCCCTCGGCTGGGAGTCTGAAAAAACAAACTCATTAATTGAGCAGTACCTGGCAACCTTTGAAGATCAGAAGGCAGCGAAGATAAGGACAGATATTGCTGAAATTCTGCAACATGAACTGCCGGTCATCCCGGTATCCTGGTACGACCATCATGTGACGGTAAGTAAAAGAATCAGTGGAGCAAAGCTCGATCCCTATGAAATCATTCCTTACACCAAAGGAGTCAGGTGGAGCAGATAGTAAGGAGCATCTGCAGACATCTGTTTCAAGGAATCTGTGTTGCCCTGATTGTTGCAACCCTGGGTTTTGTTGCGGTCAACCTGACCCGTGGTGATACTGCCCTTGATGTTGCCATTGCCCGTTACAGTGAAGATCTGACAGATGCGGCTGTTGTCGAGCAGATTCGCCGGGAAGAGGGGCTGGATCGGCCCCTTGCCATGCAATACTTCCAGTGGGTAGCTCGTGTTATCACTTTCGATCTGGGAAGATCTCTGGTCAGCAGGGAACAGGTCACAGGTTTGCTGGCCCATCATTTTTACTACACCTTCCTGCTGGCTGCGACCGCAACAACGGTTTCCATACTCATTGCACTGCCCTGGGGGATTCTATGCGGGGTGTACCCCGGTGGAATTGTGGATACTGTTTCCTCGATGATCTGCAGTGCCCTGGTGTCCGTACCCCAATTTGTCATCGGCCTGCTGTTGATTCTGTCTCTATCTATCAAACTGCACTGGTTACCTGTGGCCGGTTTTTTCTCTCCGGCTCACCTCGTAATACCGGCAATAACCCTCGGTATTGGACTGGCCGCAGTTTCCAGCCGGGTTATTGCCACCTCTCTAGCAGACGTACGTGGCGCTCTATTTTACAGGTTTGGTGCCATGAAAGGACTGTCACCATTTAAGGTGCTTACGGCTCACGGCATGAGAAATGCCGCCATCCCGGTGATTACCTATATTGGTGTCCAGGCAGCACATCTGTTGGACGGGGTTGTGGTGGTGGAGACCCTGTTTGCCTGGCCTGGAATCGGAAAACTGCTGCTGGACTCTGTACTTGCCCGTGATATTCCTGTTATTCAAGGTGCCTGTCTCCTGATCGGGCTTCTGTATGTCACGGTCAATATAACCGTTGACATGATTTGCTTTGCCCTTGATCCATGCCGCAGAAACTATCAGACGACCAGTTAGAAATGGCTAACGTAAAACAATACGAACGGCTGCAAAGGACAATTGGCCTGCTGCTTGTGAGCCTGATCATTCTTTTTGTGGTAACCGGCCCCTGGATTACTCCTGATCCCTATCAGCAGAACCTTTCCCAGGTCTTTGCCGAACCCGGAACGCATTATTTGCTGGGAGCCGATCATCTCGGGCGAAGTGTGGCCGCCAGGATGGCAGAAGGTGGAAGGAACACCATCTACTACAGCCTGTTATGCGTTGTCGGCTCCGTGCTTGCCGGGGTCTTCCTGGGGCTAACGGCCGCCTGGTACGGCGATCTGACAGACACCCTCATCATGCGGCTGGTGGATATCACCATGGCTTTTCCCGGCATTATTCTGGCTCTTCTAATTGCCGGAGTTACCGGGGGAGGCCCCATGGCGGTCATCATTGCCCTGATGTTCACCGGCTGGCCCGAATATTGCCGTATCACCAGGGCCATCGCCATGAGCACCATTTCTCGGCCCTACGTTGAATCTGGAATTCTGGCAGGGTTTTCCAGTATTTTTATCCTGCGAAAATACATCTTCGCAGAAGTACTTCCCCAGATAACCGTGCTGGCCACCCTGGGTTTTGGACGAACAGTTCTCAACATATCAGCACTGGGTTTTCTTGGTATAGGGCTGGCCCCACCTGAACCCGAATGGGGAGCCATGATTGCTGAAAGTCTGCCCTATTTAAGAGAATCCCCCAACCTGGTTTTAATTCCAGCTGCCACCCTGTCACTGACTGTATTTTCCTTCTTTCTGATCGCTAATCCTTTAAGCCGGAAACCAAGAAAATGAGTGCTACTATGCTTCGGGTCAGCAAGCTGAGTATTCGCTCTGTTATTAAAAGAAAGCAGCCTGTACGCGGAGTAAGTTTTTCTGTGCAGAAAGGTAAGGCATTTACCTTGGTCGGAGAGACCGGTTCTGGAAAAACCCTTGTGGCTCAGGCTGTCTGCGGAAACCTGTCAGGCGAACTCACAGCCGATGGCAAGATTGAATACAAGGGTGTAGATCTTGTCCGCCTTTCCCGGCGGGAAAAACGACGTCTTTATGGCAAAGAGTTATTTCTGCTTCCTCAGGAGCCTGATTCTGCCCTTGACCCCACAATGCGGGTTATAAGCCAGGTAGCTGAGGTGTTCAGGTATGTCAGAGGATATGCAGTCAAAGATCTGCATCACAGACTTGCACCCATTTTTTCAGATCTTGATCTTTCCCTCAGTGAGGCTGGAAGACTCTATCCCTGCCAGCTTTCTGGAGGTATGAAGCAACGGATATTGCTGGCCATCTCCCTTGCAGTTCCTGCCGGCTTCATAGTTGTTGATGAACCGACCAAAGGGCTGGATAAGCTATCAAGAACTTCAGCGGTACACAGATTAAGCAACCTGCTTGAGAAAGGGAAAACTCTGCTATGCATAACGCATGATCTTGGGGTGGCTCGTGAGCTAGGAGGGCATATGGCCGTTATGTACGACGGCTGTATTGTGGAATCCGGTTCTGTCAATCATGTTCTGAATTCACCCAGACACCCGTACACCAGAGGCCTGATTGGTGCCGCTCCTGAAAACGGCATGATTCCCATAGATGAAGAGGTGTTGGCAGCCATGAAACAGCCTGAAAAAAAATGACTTTTTACTGCATCAGGGGGGAAAACCTCAGCAAATCCTATCGTGTCCTAGGGCGGAACAATCAGAAACAGCTATACCGTGATCTTTCGCTCGCCATCAGGCCAGGAGAACTTGTCGGACTTTTCGGCCAATCCGGATGCGGTAAGTCAACCTTGGGAGACATCCTCCTTGGCTTGAAAAAACCTGACCGGGGTGATGTTTTCTGGAATGAAATTAATATTTCGCAGGCAGGACAAAAAAAAAGAAAAGAGCTACGTCATTTTTATCAAAAGATACACCAGGAACCCGGTTCTTCTTTTCCGCCTCAACAACGAATTGAGGATGCCCTGCACGATATAGTACGACTCCGACAACCGGATTCCGATCACGACTCCTGCACGAATAAAATAGCATCAACCATCCAGGAGCTGCATCTTGAAAAGGAACTATTAAACCGCTATCCAGACCAGCTCTCCGGTGGTGAAATACAACGATTCGCCCTGGCACGGGTTCTATTGAACAATCCCGTTTTTCTGGTGGCGGATGAACCCACATCCCGACTTGATTATTCTGTTCAGGCCAAAATCATACGACTGCTAATGCAGATTGCTGCAAAGAATAAGATGGGGGTACTGCTGATCAGCCATGACCATGCACTCCTCGAAGTTGCCTGTAGGCGAATCGTAATTTTAGATCAGAAACACCCCGAAATGTAATGGACACTACTAAGTCAATGCAATCTATTCAAACATACTGGAACTGGCGGGCTACTTCTTTTGACAAATCATCTTCCCGACAGCGTAGCTGGTGGCAGGTTTACAACCAGATCCTGGGACGTCGGCAAAAGTTGCACATACTGGATGCTGGTACAGGCACAGGGTTTATTGCCACCGGATTGGCAGAAAACGGCCACACGGTCACCGGAATCGACCTCTCCCCTGTCATGTTGAAACAGGCCAGAAAAGCCACTGTCGGAAAAAACCTCAACCTGCAGTTTCTTGCAGCAGATGGCACAGATCCTCCCTTTGCACCGTCGAGCTTCGATGCCATTGTCTGCCGTAATCTCCTCTGGACCCTGCCCGACCCGGCCCTTGCAATACGGCGCTGGCACCAAATCCTCAAACTAGGAGGCAAACTTGTCATCTCAGATGGTATCTGGCGGAGTAGTGGCTTAACGGCAAAAATTAAGCAATACACCCGCCTGCTTTCTTCAATCATGAAAAAAGGTGTTACCAATTCCACACCTCTCCGTTTTGCCTTAGCCTACAATTCGCTCCATAGCAGACTCCCATACTTCAATGGTCTCCATGAAGAATCGGCACGGGAACTCCTGCTCAACTCCGGCTTTACTCAACCAGTGCAGCACGGCCACCTGTTTCCCCGCACCCCATATCCTGCAGAATACGGCTCACACTTTTTTGTCATCAGCGCCATCCGACAATAATTATCCGCTCACACAAGCCTGAATTCATTAGATCCGGCTTTCCGGTGCCTGAACAATCAAGATCTCATCACATTAGTACCCGCATCACCCCAACAGGGCAAGATCCTTTTTGACTTAAGTACTTGAACGGAGTATTTTCCGGAAGAATACTTGGATCATTGAGCGTTCGATGGTGATGCAGCCTGTGTTGTTCGAACATACCTGATTACGGGTTTTATACCTTAATTTAGACATGTTACCAAAAATAACAATCGTGAAGCCATCACAGATTCAGGGTACACAACTGCCACGCCACGCAACATTGTAAACAAAGGATGCTTATGAATAAGAATGGATATATAGGCCGCAAACTACAAGTCCCGAAACTTCAAGAGAAACCCGCCATAGTCATCGTCACCTTCGGTACCAGCAGTCGCACCAGGGTGCCCCTTGAAATTTTCCAGAAGCAGGTGGGGGAAAAATTTCCTGACCATGAATGCTGTTGGGCCTACAGTTCCAACATCATCTGCCGCAAGGAAAATCTTCCAAGCCTTCAAGTCACCCTAGCAAGACTTGAGGCGGCCGGATATCGAAGGGTTGTTGTCCAGCCGCTGCATATATTTCCTGGCAGCGAATACCAGCAGATGGCAGAAACCTGTGAATTTTTCCCTGGACTCCGGGTGTTTTTAGGTGAAACCCTACTCCATCGCTGGAACTTTGTTAAAGATACGCTCAGAGTCGTTGAGAGTGAATTTCTCGCCCCAAACCAGGGTCTCAACATCCTTGCACTCCACGGGACACCACTTGTTGCCGACCCGGTAAACAGTGCCTGCCTCGGTTTTTCAGAACTTGTGACCAATCGTTATCAAAATGTCCTGGCTGCTTCCATCGAAGGTGTACCGGACTATGAGGGCGTTCTTGCTAAAATTAAACGGGCCGATTTTTCCACCCGTTATAAAACAGTAAAAATAATTCCAATGATGTACCTAGCAGGAAAACACGCAGAAGAAGATCTGATGGGGACAAAGAAGAGTCCGAGCTGGCGAAACACACTTGAGAAAATTGGATTTACCGTGCAATGCCCAATGGTTACACGCTCAGAGGTAGAATATTTCAAAGGACTTGCGTACTATCCCGAAATAATATCATTCTTTACAGACAGGCTGCAGCGAAGCCTTGATATTTCCGGGATCTACTAAACATTATGCAGGCAAAGTACTTTTTTATTCTTATTTCCCTTTCTCTATATACCCTGTTTCCGGGAAGCTGTTCAGGGAAAGCTACCACTCCCCCCTATCCGCAGCGGATCGTTTCACTTGGCCCCATCAATACCGAGAATGTATTTCTCCTCGGAGCCGGTGACCGACTCATTGCCAATACCAACTATTGTGTACGCCCTGAGCTGGCAAGGAAAAAAGAAAAAGTTGGTTCGGTCATGCAGGTGACCATTGAAAAAATCATAGGTCTGCAACCAGACCTGGTTCTGGCGACCGGACTGACTCAGAAACTGCAGTTGCGGCAACTGGAAGCTGCCGGAATCAAAGTAGTCCAGTTCAATCAACCCGCCTCATTCAGCGATATCTGTGAGCAGTTTCTCAAACTTGGAAAACTCCTTGGACTCAAGGATAGATCGGAGCAGATCATAGTTCATGCAAAAAACAGCGTTGCGAAGTTGCAGAAACTGACTTCAAAATTACCCGGACAAAAAGTGTTTCTCCAAGTAGGGGCGGAGCCTCTCTTCTCTTCTGTACCAACATCCTTTACCAACGACTTTATTGTCCTTGCCGGTGGCATTAATATTTCTTGGAAACAAAAAAGCGGTATCACCAACTATGAAAAGGTGATTGCGTCCGACCCGGATGTGATCATCATTGCCATGATGGGTTCCGAAAGTGGCATTGCGGCAAAAGAACAGAAAAAATGGCTATCAATGCCCGTTATCAGTGCTGCAAAGCAGAAACGGGTCTTTGTCATCAACCCGAATCTCATCTGCAGCCCATCTCCTGCCACCTTTGTCGACACACTTTACGCTATTGCGAGCCTAATTCACCCTGAGCTGAGTGGCCAGATCACACCAGATTAAAAAAAAAGCCCCCCTTTTCCCCACAAGGAAATTATTTTTTTTCTCAGGAAACTAAACGTTTTCTTCTAGCCATTTCAAAGCCTCAGGCCGATCGTAAAATAACTTGTGGTGGATAGGAGTACCAATTTCCTGTTTTATATCCATAACCAGATCAATCTTTTCTTTCTGATCTTCATTTTTCAATAACAGCGCCGTACACAGCTGCAATGGGTGGTCTCCGATTTTCTGAGCCCCGACAAAAGAAAGTGGCAGGTCGCTGCAGTGAACAAGAAGGCCAAATGGTTCTGTTCGAAGTTTATTCCAGAAATTCCAACTCTCCGTAACACAGGGTCCGTCGATTACAACGTCCTCATGTTCTATCGCTTCAAACACATTCTCAGAAAGCTGCTTAATCTCACAAAATGATAGTGAATACGTCCTCATCAGCATGACCCAATCACTAAAAAATATTTATATTTCTTCATTCTAATATTCCCAAATCCTCGTCATGATAAGACAGCCCGGCTCTTATCTGTAATATATGTTCCCACTTATTTGGTTTTTATCAGGACAAGCAGGAAAGAATAAACCACCAGATCAGTTGACACCAAGAGTTTGATATAGCAGAAATTGTGTATTTTCCATAACAAACTCTACTAAACAGTTAACCAAAACTTCAAGTTTTATTTGCAAAAACTATGATTCCCAAATCTATCTACGATACATTACTACAATGAAGGAATGGCCGTGTAAACCCTACCACACATTGAATTTCCCACGCCTTCTACTAAAAAACACTCCCATTGATTTCGTGAAAAGATCCGACGTATAAAATCGTACCTTCCTATGTCAATCAGTACCAGGAGGACCTGGATATACAGTTCAATAGGAGATACATTTATTGTTTTCTGCTGTCAGATGAAGGTGTAGTTCTCAATCACAGACGTGAATATGTAATACAAGTTGAACAAACCGATAAAGGCCGAAAGAAAAACGAATTTACAGAAAAAATATTGCTTTATCAATGCACTTTCCACCAATGGCACGCGGTATAGTTGACGTAATGCATGCTGTTGTTGGGCAGTGATAGTAAATCTTTCATTAACAGTTCACATTTTACTTGACAACCGCCATGGCTCTACCTAAAGTCAATTATGAAATATATTTCACACTAGGAGGGATTATGCCACGACCGAGAAAGCCACGATGTATCCGGAAAATGCCAGAATTAACGTATTATAAGCCAAAAGGTGTTGCATTGCGTAATCTACAGGACGTCACTTTGTCAGTGGAAGGTCTTGAAGCCTTGACGCTTGTGGATGCTGAGGGCGTGAGTCGGGAACAAGTAGCACAGATGATGAATATTTCTCTTCCGACCTTGTGCCGTATACTTGCCGAGGCCAGAAAGGCAGTCGCTCGAGCATTAGCAAATGGATGGGCGATTCGCATAGAAGGAGGACATTATATCTTGGCTGAGCCAGGGGAAAGTGACTCTGAAATATCAGGTCGTTGTCCTGGAAAAACATGTAGTCGGAAAAGAAAGAGGAAGAAGCAATAGATACAAAAGATCACTAGTGTCCCAACGTTTAATCAAATAATTTCAGCTAGATACCGCTAGGAGGTTTCTCTTTTTTGTAAGCTGATCCAGTAACAGCCTGAACTAATGGAGTTTTTTCAAATACTGTGATACTCAAGACCTGTAGAATTGTGTAGAGATTTTCCTTAATTCCAAGT